>Ga0123357_10002166_pt1 | contig 21636 bp, 11 predicted proteins | sample TergutEmb28metaG_FD_89873 | JGI IMG/M metagenome (GOLD analysis project Ga0123357, IMG submission 89873) | Embiratermes neotenicus P4 segment gut microbial communities from Petit-Saut dam, French Guiana - Emb289 P4 | ecosystem: Host-associated > Arthropoda: Insects > Digestive system > Gut ... | reverse complement strand
GATGCAGCGTTAGCAACACTGAGTCTGCCTCATAGCCAGAATACCATGTCATGTCCATTTAAAATATACAATATTTTACAAAATATACATTAAATTTGGTGGCTAAAGTTGCGTTCATTACAATAGTTTCATTTCCCAAAACAGTAGCACAAATGACACTTTGAATTCGTGGCAATTGGTCAGTGTCAGGGCTTTGTATTAAACCAAATTGTAGATATCTGTCCAAGTACTTGGAGTGAATGCAGACTTTCTTCTGTTTTCTGGTAGTTTTCCCCTCCTTTTGTACGTCTTGGAGTTAGTTCTGTAGGCTTGAGGTGTATGAATCATTATGTGTTGTGTCACAGACACTTTCAACAAGAGATTTATTAACACGAAAATTAAACAAATTTAAAAATTTGTTTCTTACTCATATTAAAATTTAAATCTGTAGGCCTATTAAATTACAAAAAATCACAGCACTCGGGTTTCGAAACAAGCACTTACAGACTGTAGTGCAAAATTTCGGAGAAAGTATTACCAGATGTGAGAACCGGATGCAGGCTGCCTTGATCTTCAGTTTCAGTGGGAAATTTTTCTTTATACTTCCTTGCTGATTGGTGACTGGCTTTGGCAACACATATGTTATTTCGTCCAGTTTTCAGAACAGAGGATATGCCGTCTATTGATGTAATCGGCTTGACGTTTATATTTTGATCGGCCATAAACAGCGGTAACCAATTTCCCGAATTTTGAAAGATTTCGAAGTATGAAAATTCCGTATCTTTCATGATTACGTCCATGATAAAAATACTCAGCTTGGACATCGATATTTGCTACACATACGTAAATTTAGGAGTTCTGGGTCTGAGCTTCTCGACGCATTCACGAATATTATTCTCCTCAAAATATTTCCAATAAGAAATATTTATTTATGAAAAATTCTTGGGAAAATAAAATGAAAAATTTCCAGAGGAATTTCTCGGGACCCGGTATAATTGGTGCCACGGCCCGGCGGTTGAGAAACACAGGTCTAACGTCAATGTTAAAAGTGAGTGTGTATACGTAGAGATATACTCCACACTGTGTGCTCTCATGGTGTCGACTGAGAATTCTTTGTAAGATATGAGGATTATTCATTAAAATAATATGTATTTTCATAATTTATAAAATTATACTTTTATTTGATCAAACTAAAATTAAATATAGTGCAGATTATGTCGTTATTTTATATATTAAAGAAATATAATTGGATAAACTTTATATTTTTGCACCCTTTAAATTCCACAGATAGCTTTAATACAATCGGCTTGGTGGATTCACTTCTGCTCACATTATTGTAATTAATTTCACCGTAACGTTAATGTTATTTGTGGTAGAATTAGGAAACGTAATTCCCTATGTGGATGCGCAACGTATGGTAGCATCACAAAGTATATCGATTCCTTACAAATGGTTATATTCTGATGTGAGACAAACAAGATGATATTAGTGAGAACGAACGGCGTTCTTTGTCGAAAAGAAAGAATATTTCCTACAACACAATTATATTCCCGGTGGCCGTGCGGCCGAAAGCTTGGGTCTGTAACCGCTCCTTTGTTGAGACTGCAGGTTCGAATCTCACCGTTCGAATGGATATATCTCCCCCTCTTGTGTGTGTTTTATGTCCTCAAGTACAGTTGCCATCAATTGACAAGAGGATTCCTCAAGAATGTAGCATGTCTGAGTGTCATCGTGAAACTTCGAAAAGAAGGAGGCCCTGCCCCACTAAATTATGTCGCCCCATGTAAAAAAGTAATGTTTCATATATCAAATAATTTTCCAGTCAGTAATAGAGTAAGGAGTTTAGAAATCTGTCTGTACTTGTGCCATTTCTTGTCTTCTCTCAGCACAACATCCCACTAACGTCTTTTGCTATTTGGCGACTAAGAAATCAAACGAATTTTAAGTGCATAGAATTCAGAATTGCTGTGGAGTCGAGTTATTAGTGAGTGGGTACTGGGAATGGAAGGGCGAAGAAGAAGGAACGTTCTGCGGTCTCGATCTGTTACTAACACATTTAATAGATGATATTTGTCCTTAGAAACTTTAACAATGATATGTGCTGTGTAACCCTTCTAGGTAAGTTCTTAATACTTTTAAGAATACAATTCAAACAAAGAGCGTTGAGCTTTATTTTGTTGACCGTACAAGAAAAATATCAATAAAGGAGCCTGATGTGTATACAGACGTACCGCGAGAGTGACAAACTGCACAGCCTTAACTGTAGGGAACAGAGGAAGAAATGTTTGCTGTTTCGAATCTTTGTGCTGTGAATTGTTATGTGTCTGTAAAATGACTGACTTTTATGTACGTAACATGATATATGTTCCTTAAACTTAGAATTTCGTACCATACCATTCTATCGGAAATTAACCTGCGATAATTCTCGCGAAGTAGATATGCATGTTTGTGTGAGTGTGTGTGAATTTTTGTGCGTATTGCGTGCGATCTCTTAGCGTTGTATAACATTCTCCGAGGCTATACGGCCAACATATTTCCTGAAAAACTATCTCACATATTCTTCCTATTGTATCTCAAAAAATAGAAAAAAAATGCGAAGCCAGGCAAGCGTAGAGAATTGTTTAGGGAATGAATACGTATGTCAAATCCTCATACACTTTCATGGTATGCAGCTGGAACAAACAGAATGACTATTCTTTGGAAATTTGTCATCAAATGCCTCCATTTCTCGCTGTATTCTAGGCCAAGTCTAAGTAATAAAAGACAGACGTCCTATCGATTTTTCTGCATGCAGTCTAATGAGAAGAAAGGACTCTGAACTAATTGTCAATATTGTTAATATGAGAAAATTTAGCGGTCCTTGTGGCATTGTTCTTGAATTTAATTTTACTGACAGAATAAATCAATATAAACAGCTATTCGCATAACACAATTTTCGGAATTGAAATGGAAATTAACTTATTTCTAATTTATTTGTTCAAATTTTTTTAAAAACATTTTCTTCCCAGCCACATAATTTCTTTACTGAAAGGGCACTAAATGCATGTAAATAAAGATATTGGTCAATAATTTAGAGAATCTACCAAACAGAAGTGTGTTCCTCAAACTTAAAAAGGAAAATAAATTATCATAAATGTCATTAACGTTTACCGAAATGTTTAAATTGCATAAGCCTACTCTTTACTTCACTCTCGCCCATACTGTATTTTGTATTTAGTCAATAAATTAGTCTTTAACGTCGTGTAACAACGTAATGATCACATGATTCAATAAACGGTCCCTAAGCATCCTTGAACACATTTCCTGTAATGGATTAACTGTTTTTCAAATTCAACTCACCCTCTTTCGCAATGTCCGGCAGTCAGTACGTATACGTTGTCGATAATGGAACCGCCACAATAGTGTTTAAAAACCTGACCAGCCCTGTAGGATCGCCAGTGAATTGAAACCTAAAAACACAAAGGTAAGTTCAAGGCGCCTTTCTCGGTTGAGTGTTTCTTAATGGTATTTTGTTTGTTTTTTTCTTGGATATAATTTTGTTCCGTGTTTAGTCACAGCGGTACTAGAAATTTCGACGTCACGCCATCTGCCTCTCTCGACCCATACCTGTACTTTCCTTCCCTCTCTTCCATTGCGTAGTGACCATAAATACTTACGTCTTGTTGTCTTTAAGCATTTATTTAAATAAATTCGTTTATATCAACTTATTTGCGTAATCCGGTACTCCAAATTTACAATGATTGTTCGACCGCGAATCATGTACCTATTTACTGATATTTTTAGGGTACTGTGGATGAAAATTTGTAGGTGTAAGGGTGAGCAAATTATACAACCATGACTAATCGGATATAGTCTTTTTAAACAATCGCTTCATCAGATTAAACAATGAAGCTTCGAAATAACTAGTAAGAAAGAAATCCCCGGAAAACTTCTTCTCATTTTAATTGTAACAATATTCTTTGCATATTTCTATATACGTCTGTAGTTAAGCTCCGTATCTGTAACTGAAATACAGTAATGTTAGAACTAAACTAAAGGTCTCATTTGCTGTCGCTTCTTTTTATTCAAACATTTAACGATGATTTCGTGCATCGGTTCATGATGTTCAGCTCATATTATTAATCACGTGGTATAATATTGTAAAACAAATTGAATTGAAGTTGTTCTTTGGTAGCTGGAATAAAATTTGATAGCAACATTTTCCCGAAACAACAGTAAATACTATCAGTCTACAATCACTTCAAATGAGTCTTGTATTTTCACCAGTACAGCTCTGAGAAACTCTAATCTATCATGATATATGCAACATTTTAACTTTCTAAATCGTCGTGGTTACTTTTCGTATCATGCATTTGGTCCTTCTGAAACCTTCACAACGTCTATTTTCCGCACATTTCTTCAGGTGATTTTTTACTTCTTTCCTGGAAAGTTAAATATCGTTCAGCATAACTGGTGATGTTTTCTTTGTATTGGGGTAGCGGTGTGTTTCTTGAGGCAAAATATGAAGTTCCCTAACATATTTATAGCCGCATTACATTTCAATTAATTAGAGAATTTTCCATCATTTTTTGCCATTATTATAGAAACCACTTTAGTTTATTTTCGGATTCAATTTCATCTTCGATTTTAGACTTAGGTTCAGAAGTACCTACTATTACAGCTCTTTTCTTTATGTAGAAATCTTTAACAGTTAATCCACAATTTTTCACATCTCTTCAACATTTATCCTTTTTTCGTGATTTTTACAGTTGAAATAACTTTTTTGTGCACTCAGAATTTCTTAATATTACACTTGAAATCAGAAACGAACAGTGAAATTACACATCCAATTTCGTCACGGATGCATTTTATATGAATTGTGGATTTGTCTTGGTGCAGACATTAAATGTGAAATAATTAAATTTTCAAATTTTTTATGTGGACAAATGTAAGTTTCAAGTTTGGACGCAAAGGGACATTATTACGCTTCCCCTGTTTGTTTTAGTAAAAATGAAACAATAAAACTTGTGATTCTCACACATTTCTGCTATCCACCTAAGAAGTATAGAACAATACTGAAATTAACTTCTGATGTTGCACCATGTCGTTGATAATTTTTACCTGAAACGGCAGCTCCACTGGAGAAGCATCTTCCACAATTCCCCCACGAATATTGTGTGTCCAGAAACGTGGTTTTCATATTTATGGTCACAGTTATGCCCTATAAAAAGACAAGTATATATCTGAGTTAAATATTAGATATCTGATATAATTTTAAGTTTGGAGTTCTAAAGAGAGGAAGGGTTCAACTATTTGGGAACAACATTAACAAAGCAAAATTCTATTACGTAAGAAATTATGAGTAAATTGAAGTCAGGGGATTCTTGCTAATTTTCTGTGCAGTATCTTTTGTCTTCCAGTTTGATATCCACAAATTTGAAGAATAAAATACACAGAAGTATTATAATGCGTATTTTTTGTGTAGGTGTGAAAGTTGGTCGCTCACATTGATGGAGGAACGAAGGTTGAGTTTGTTCGAGGGTAGGGTTATGAGGGGGATATTTGTGCCTAAGAGGGACGAGTTGACATGGAATGTAGAAAACTGCATATTGAGGAGCTTAATGTACTCTACTCTTCACCAAAATTGATGGGAATGATAAACTCAGGAAGCGCGTATGGAAGAGAAGAGAGAGGGAAAATAGGGTTTTGGTTGCGGAACATACGGAAAGAGACAACTTTGAAGTACCCTAGCGTAGATGGGAGGATAATATTAAGTTGTACGAGAGGGTGGGCATAGAACAGATTGATGTTGCTCAGGACAGGACAGATGGAGTGCACCTGCAAAATCTGAAATTAATTATCGCTTATCATATTACGTGGGGAAATGTTTGACTAATTGATAAATGGTTAGATTCTCAAGATGAACTCTTTTCTTTGGAGTAAGAAAGTAAGTGTGGAAATAAGTAGATAAGTTAGTAAGTACATAATTAAATAGGGTTTTAAATATCACTGTTGTTACTAGAAATTGGTCAGCTTCGGTTGCAATAATTACTGCTTGAAACTATCATATTTACTTGTTGTTCGTGTGGTAAAGTTACACAAATATTGTAAGAGTTTTACTTCGGTTTTGGTACCAATGTTATGTCAATCTTTATAATATCAGTAACTCAGTAACTGAAGGTAGTGAATTGCATAAACAGCTGTAAATTTTAACGCATATTATTGATTTAAGTGAGGCTCGGGTTATGAAGACAATATTGCCTTTTTTTTAGGAAGACTAGTATGATAAAAATGTTATTGTGATTTACAGTATTTTTAACATGTGGTTTAATTTATCGGTTATTTAAGTTTCCACTCCATATAGAAATATAAAGAGTTGTGTTTCTGAGTGTTTATTGTGTATATTTGTGAGGTAGAGAGAATTAGGACATTTTCGTATGCTATTTTACAACCTGTCATAACTTTATGTCTTATTATCAAGGGTTTATTTATGGGTTCTCTTATAATATATATATATATATATAAATATTTATCGTTCCTCAAATTCTTTATATACAGTTGAATAATTTATTCACTTTACATGTCACATTTAGGTAATTTCGCAAAATAGCAAATGGCGATTTTATCTTCGTCCTACTCGTCACTTCGTTGTTTCGTTCGTCCCCATGAGACACCTCGTTTCTCACTAGACAGTTTTTCATATAATTTAATTTTAAATATGATTCAATGCCTGTCAGGAAAGTTCAAATTTCATTTAAATAAGTTTATAATGGGTACGTTACTTGAAGAACATGTACATTGATGATAATATAACGCTCAGTTCTCATTAGAATGAGAGATATTTGAGGCAAATTTATAGAGAAGGTAAGACACGCATTCTGTGTTCCAAACTTTTGTTTCTGAAAATCGGGCCTTTTACGAGTTTGTGTCTAAAATATGTCACAACTCGAGATGTCAGAGCTGACAATATAGTACCGGGCATGTGTTTTTAGCCTGCATGAATAAAGCTGCAAGCACACATTCACGATATGTAATAATGTTGCTTTTCCTTAGGAACATTGGTTAAAAATTTCTTCTTAATATTTTCTATATTTTTATATTGTTCACATTTTAAAAAATAAACTTTTGCAATAGTCTGATTTCTATGTTGAAAAAATAGTTTCATACAGGCATAAATCAGAAGAAGCATTGATTTGGGTTCTGAGCTTTAATGTCGCGTAATATACTGCGGAAATAAGTAAAGATTTGTCAAACATTTTCTTAAAATTAGAATTGTGTGTTCTTTTAAAGAATATAACTTTCTTTCATATATTTGTTTTCTAATCCACATGCATAAGAACAAGTCACTACAGACAAAAGAGTCCAAGTCGTGCTTATTCTCTTCACCCTGTCCACAATTCCTCCTGTTCGCACATGCTCAGCTGTTCTTCTCTGTGTGGCTATTGCATGTGGTCTCTTGTTATAACTGGCAGCTAGTTTAGCTTTTATATCACCACACGAGTAAAAGCGACAAATTTAACACTTTGTTACTTCCTATCGAAAGCGGCATTTGTAGCAGAGGCAAATATTTCCGTTTATAAAAAATACGCTATTTACAGTAAGTGTATATCCTTTCCTCACCAATTCCAAACCCTGTTATTAATATTACTCTAATGCCTTTAACAATGATGTTGCACAGACGGAAGGAGCTAAGAACTAATCTCATTAAAAACATGAAGTTAAATTTACGGAGAAATGTCGCTAAAATTTATGAAATATATGCAGGAGACATTTTTCAGAAGATAGAAACGGGAACATTACAAGAAAAGTTATTGCCGATAAGGCGCTTTCTGGGGTCAACCACAGTAATGACATTACTTCAAGGAACATATGAGCATGTTAGATGTAAGGACAAAAACATTAACTTTTAAACTGCATTTTAATTAATATCACTTATCCTACAGACTGCATACTGCTGTAATATTTCTCTGCACATAGAGATAGTAAAACTGCAGACCGTTAAAATGAAAACAACAGAAAACGAAGGAAATTACTGGAAATAAATAAAAAAGGAAAATGGAATACCCTATATTTCCTACCATTCACTTATTAGTTTATATTAATTACATATTTATGTAAACGTATTAATATAAACAACATGTTTCTCCCGACATACTTACAACTGAAATTACAAAATTCTTTTTACCAAATTTTGCTTCATTTCATATAAAGCATTGTGCTGTAAATCGCATAAAAATCGTTCTTATTGACTTTAGACGTAAACACTACTAACCTGTCACAATACGCTTTAAATTCCGGATATATAAATCAATGCCACATGTCTTTATGCGCTCCATTTTGTAGTTCTTCTTGTATTACCTCTCAACGCATCTGTGTAGGTTTTGTCCCATTCTTTGTTCTTAAGCATTTCCATTTCCCACATCTTTGTGTGATATCAAATAAGAAATTAAATAATTTCATATTGGAGACGTAACCAGAATAATGAGATGGGCGTGGCATATGGAATGAAAAGGCGGACGAGCAGACTATTGAGGGTGTAAGTTTGGAAAATCTAAAAGACAAACACCACTTGGAAATCCTAAATTATGACGAAAGCATAATATCAAAATATACCTTCAAGCATCGAGACACGAGTATAGAATGAATTTATCTGAATTCCGATAGAGAAGAGTTGCGAACCGTTGGAAATTGCGTAATAATATTACGTATGTCATAAAATGCAGAGAATGTCTTGAGTAGGTAAGGATATATTAGCTTCTCAAAAATACCATCTTCCATGGGGTTAGATATTTCGAAGTAACTTTTTTGACAATTACTACACACTTATTACAGCACAATTTACATCCACATTACTGACGGTTTGATAGAACTGAACACTGGAACAGAGCAGTGAAATCCGAATAAATTCATCTGCTTGAGAAGCAATAAATCCATCTAGTTATTTTATTATCAGGAGTAGGTTTAGTTGTAATTCTAAATATTTTGAAAATAAAATAAACATCGTAGCTTTTGTTGTTCTACGTACATGTGACAGGCTCAAAATTTTATGAGGGCCACAAATAAATTGTCATGGGTAAATGGCTCTTACTAATTCAGGGACGTTTATTTCGTATTAAGTACAGACAATTTAGAATTGGAATTGACCCTTAACAAGTTTTATTGCCAAGAATTTGATATATCAAACTATTAATAAGTTTTGAATTCATTCTTGGTGTTTGTAAATATACAAATAGGAATTTTTAAACATTTCTGTGTTATTTTGTATTATTTTAACCAATACACCTTCTACCATTTCATAAAACTCTGCCCGAAGTACTGTTACCCGTGCAGCAGTCATTATCATTATTCATTTAGGTGACACAAATTTCGTATTTTCCTGTGTTTTTCGCTTCAGTTGGAAACACAACAGTTTCAAACGCTTCTTTTGTTATCAGTGTCAGGTGAAAAGAAAATTTTTTGACCTTGTTCTATGTGTTTTGTTACACTTTTACTCTCACAGTATACCAAAACAGTTATTATATTGCTTTCTATGGAGATAAAATTCTAACTTTTTCGTATAATTTCCATGTGATTATATTTTGTTATTTTTGCTGTTCCTCATAAAACAGAGCCAGATTCCGAAACATTGTGTGTTTTAACGGAAAATAGGTCGCTCTAACGTTCAATAAATTCTCACTTACAAATATTCTATATTTTATCCAGAATAATGTCACGGACAAATCCCAACATCTTCATCTGCCTCTGCTTGAATCTGTAGCAAAATTAAAGCTGAACTTGGCTAAATTCCCTCTTGGTAATTAGGAATTACAGTTTCAAAAATCGATTAAAAAATTCGGCTGCTCTGATTTTGTCTTATTTTTCCTTAGATCCTCCAACTAAGCATCGAGGTAATAACGTCTACTGACGTCGCTCAATAAAACATGAAATATTGAAGGAATCATGGAATTGGGCTAAGCTCATAGGCATTCATCAATTGTATTCCAGAAGGTTATTGAGGAATAATTATTATGTTGGGATACTTGACAATATAATTCAGAATTGCTTTCTTAATAATAATCTGTTTGAAACAACAAAGGGATCTGACCAAGTCCATGGAAGGAGACAATCTTCTCTCTTCTACTCAAACTTGCAGAAACAGTAGGGACTTTTAATAAAGTGAGGTATATTTAATTTGTACATTTATTCCTTAATGGAAATGGAGCGTCTTAATGATATGTGTCTATTTATAAAGCCTTCAGAAATACATATTAAAATATAGGAATATCTATTGCCGCCAGTTAGAAAATTCTAGTCCTAATTAAGGCTTTCGGAGGGCGCTCTAAATATTGCTCAGTTACAAATACAGGTTAAGGAAACGGAATTATTTTTGTACTTGTTTCAGTTAAAAGAACAGAAGAGTTTGTTGTTGCTCCTATATTATTCTAAACTGATGTTTACGAGTTTGTTTTAGGAATGTCATTGAATCTGTACCTATATGTAATTAGTAAATTTACAGTAGAGGAAGAAAAGCAAAATTTTCAACTCATAAAAATCCATGTATTACTCAACGTGAGGAAAAGAACTTAATATTTCTTATCAGTAACTTATCTTGTGAACACAACGATGATTCACGCAATTGGTACGTGCATTACTTTATATCTCATAGTCCGTTCTTTCGTATGTCTCATAAATGAAATCAGACGATTGCCATTATCTAGTATTTTATCAACATTATATAAATTCCCAGAACTGTGTGCAGATATTGTTCTGTAGGCTGTTGCATTATTCACATATTTTGCCTTCAAAGTCACATTAATGTATTGAAGTTATCAACTAATTTCCCATAATTATTTCATTTACCAAACTGCGTATATGGCGGTATGAAGCGTCTCTTGTGGAAGAATATTGAAGAGGTTGAAACCGTCTTGCTAGATCTATTATATTATAATCTATCAGATTATCTACATTGCTTCGGCTTGGATCATGTACCCACTGCATTTTAACCTGCATAATTTCAACTCAGATCCTAAACATCCTTCATAAATCCGTTGTTTATGCTGCTTCAATTTGTGTAGTCTTAAACTCTCTTTAGTTGAGGTTTTGATTGTCTCTTTAATGTTCTCCCAAACCCTACTTTTGTTATCGGCACCACTTAAGTTTTTAAAATCTGTAAAACTCTTTCAAATCTCAATCTGAAAGTGATTCCTAAAGTCCAGCTCATTTAGCTTCTTGAGATTAAATTTTCCCCCATCAAATATCTTTCCTCCTTTTTTACTTTCTGCCAATCTTTCCCTAAATTTTACAACCACCAGTCAGTGGTCAGCATCAGAGTGTTATGTCCATGAAGTAATTTGTTTTGTGGATAGTTTGGCAACCTTCGGACTTCTGGTTGTATTCGTGACCCCGGTCCGGTCACACCCTGGTCCTTCTCCTTATTTTCCTATTTGTATTACATTTCTCTTCTTTTTACGTGACCTTTGGCATTAGAAATTCTCCCTGCTTTGCGATTTCCTTGCGCTCCGACCGAGTTATGATTTTAGGGTGAGTTCTTGAGAGGTGGTGTTGGTGGCAAGACGGAGAGAGCGGGACAGTCGTTCAAAGGACTAATACTCGGCGAGAGCGTGAGTTCATTTCTGGGTTACGGTTTGTTCTAATTCCGTTCTCTGACCGCTGGACTGGCAACCTCTTTACCAAATTATGTTGGGTTTCGGCCTTTTTTCAAATTCTTGGTGTGTGTTGTCAACATCCTTTGTTTCTCAATCGTGTTCCATTTTATTTATTTTATTTTATCTCTACAATTATTATGAATAATCCTATTATTGCTTCATTTCTTCTTTTCTTGAGGCCCATTTATTTGGTTTGTTGGAATTTCTTTATTGGTAGTAAAGTGTTCTATACTATTCGATTTGTTGTTTGCTTTCAAGGGCAGATTCTAAATTAGTCAGGTGGATCAGGTAGTGGATCCCACATTCTCCCCCTCTCAGGAAAACCCACCCTAAAAAACTGCCAAGGGATGCCGTGCCGCTGCAAAGGATATTTTGATGGTAGTCCTATCGGGCCATAACACACTGTCAATTTCCCTACAGCTTCGTACGTCTAGTATAATCGTATGCCATCTCCAATCTATCTATAATTGATCAAACTTGTTGAGTGCCTTCCCAGAAGAAGAGGTCCAGATGTACTTACGAATTTCAAAGTGCAGGAACATCGTGATCTTTACAACTACATTTTTTATGAGTCGAAATTTGTTATTGTAACACAATTATCATGATGTAGACTCTCATTCCCTTTTGGGAATTTGAAAATATTCTCTCTCCGTACTTTTGCGTTCAAATCTCCTAATAGAATATTCGTATGGTACTTAGGAAAATGATAAATATCCTACTCCAATTCCTCATAAAAACTGTCTTTTGAATCATCAAATTCCTCCTCACCTGATGCCTGCACATTCAGAAGAGTGATATTGTACCAGCGATCGTTCAAAACTTTGTATGACCTCTTATCGCCCTCGAACTATGCTCTCCTACCTGCTGATACTATTCTGTGATGTACAAAATATCTTGTTCCCATTTGATAAATTTCGTTTCTTTTCCCGTAGAAAAATTACAATCCCATCGCTTAAACTGCCCCCTTGTCCCACCTAACTTCTTGCACACCCACTAAATCTAATTTATATCTTGCTAATGGCCTGTCTACTGCTGTACTGAAATTGCCCTACACAGTCTTCTAACATTCCAAATATCAGTATCTCATGTACAATTTTTCGTTACGTATGTCGTACCGTAATGTTGAATATAGCATGAATATGTGGAATATGGAATGTACTAATAACGTGTAGTTCAGTTTGGGACAGTTTTCAGGCCAGTGCGAATGCAGCCATAAACATCCATATTACTTAAAATAAAGAGATTTTCTGTATTAGGCAAGACTATGTTTCTTCCCGGAATGTACGGAGTGGTTATTGTATAAAAATTTAGTCTCTGCAGTGAAAGTTGGGGGACAAATTTAATTTGTTAATAAATCCAATATTATATTAAAATACTCAAAATGAATAAATTCGATTCATGTCAGTCCTTTTACAGTCTCTCAATTAGACAAAACCGCACACCATACGAAACATAATTATCGGTAGTTGTGATATAAATATCAATGTCCTCTAAAATTCATGGACGAAATATTTTATTGTATAAACAATTAATCAACTACTAAAAGTACATTTTGTTTTCATGAAAAGTGGGATTGCAAAAATGTATTTCCTAAAATTTACTTTGGTCTTAAATAAATGAAAATAAACGCTACTACACTTTCAAAAATATTCAGATCACATAACAATCTTATTCAAATTCTGGGTACACGTTTCATCTCATATCTGTTTAAGAAGTCACCGTCTAATATTTCACTCACATACGAAACAGAGTTGAACTTATATGTATTTAGTTTCAAATAATTGAAACGTACTTAAGAAAAGGCATGAATTTTCAAAATAAAGGCTTTTATGAATTCAGTATTAAGGGAAAACATGGAACACCAATTGAAATATTCTTCATGTTTATAGCTGAAAGGAATACTTATCATTACGTTAGTTCGTCTTTTATTTGTTTGCAATGATAGAAAGCACTCTTAACAACTAATTTATTTCACCGTATTAGATTAATCCTGAACCATTAATTAAGCTAACGTATTATGAGTGGAATGCAAAGAAGGCAATTTTTTATATCCAGATGACGATTTATTCCCTCAGACTTTGCTGATTCGAGCTGTTAAAGTACAAATTTTTTTATTAAAACCTAAAGACTTAGCAGAAACACATACATTTGTTTTTCGAAATGATATCCTATATATACACCGCCATAAGCAATCAGTTTTTTAGATTTTCTCTATAATTGTATGCATATCCGTGACATGTAACGTGATTAACTCTAAGTGATACATACAACTCATGTTAAAAGTTAGAAGCCACAACATAACTACCATTTCGAAGCATATGTTAGCTGATTAATACATAGTAAATGTTATTTTTCGTTGTTGTGTTTTATGTTTAATAATTTGTGCCTTAAGCAGATATTTTGTTTCCAATTCTGACATTGTAGAGCGGCCAATACCTACAGTCTCAGGTGTACATAATATCTATTCTGATATATAAAGAAGCCCGTAAAGCTAACACATTTTCTCTCTAACAGACATTACGTATGGGTTTCAGTGAATAATTTCAACAGTGCAAGTAAACTGTTACAAGTGTCCTTGGTTTTTTCTTATGGAAGAATTAATAGTATATCAATTGACGTCTAATCATATCAATCACATAAGGAAAAAAATTCGCTGTCTCTCCCTTTACGGAAGAAGGACATATGTCATACTCCTTTTCACTGTCATTATTTTTTAAAATAATGAAATTTAAGGCCAGAGGAACAAATTATCTAACATGGAAATAAAACTTGTTTTCCTTTACAAACCTCAATGTTTATTGCACGAATTGCCAATAAGATTGTAACTTCAGAATGAGCTTAGTCGGAAAAATAACAAAAATGTACTGGTTATTGTGATAATTTTCTATTATGTCAAAAGTAAAATTGAAGCTAAACATCAATAGATGTTTTTGAATAATCAGAAACTTACAATACTCCACTAATAATTGTGCCAAACACAATTGTCACCATGAATTTCATTGTTTTCATGTTACCTGAAATTGGAGGCGGCTCTGTCTTCCCAAACGTCAGCACAAATTTGTTACACTTAGAGGCACAATATCCCAGATTACCGTCATATATATGGATGAAAGTTATGTGGGTTTCTCAATTTTTCTGCCTGAATTACTTTAAAGGGGATAGCCTGTAGATTTGCCCCTCCGTTATGTGACGATAGTTATTCTCCCATCCATTTCGACGCTACGAACCTCAGTGGGCGTTGCGTTTTAACTGCATACGCTCAAAATAAATTCTAACAATATATAAGGCAGTCACATTCCAGCAGATTGTTCAGCCAGTCAACCTTTTTGGTTAAGCTCTTCCTGAGGCTCACGAACCAAGGATAGACTGGTTGTAATTATATAGCTTGTGAGTCCTCTGGGAATAATGCAAAATTACAACTGAAGAAACATTAACATAACAAACTTTAACTGGGTCAAGCATTAAACTTATGCACAAAATGCATTAAGTTCCTACATACCCAAGTTAAGTTCACTAAAAAAAGAGAAACCCTTTAATCAAATAGACTAAGAGTAATGCTTTCCACTTATTAACTTATTCAGAATTTCCGCATTATTATTGATCGTATGCGACAAAAATACGGCGGCATTACTGCGGATCTGAAAGAATTCTGTGAAACAGCATTCCGTGATATGAAAAGAAATTTTGCCAGTGAAATTTGAAATAAAACACGAAAAGAAAATCAATTGCACTATTTTGTTACGCTTATTGTCTTCTCATCTCGTGTCTGGAAACGTGGGTCTAATGCGTGAATTGCTGTCATATTGAATTTCTGAATATGATTTTTGGTTTGTTACACTTTGACAAAAATATAGATTGTATTTGAAAAGAAAATGCTGGTTATGGCCGTGTAAAGAAGTGATACAAAATGTGTTTTATTACAATATTTTTATATTCGCAACACACTAAAAGTTTCCCTTAAATTAGTGCTTAAAATTTTATAACAAATTGTAGTTAAGTTTAAATTTTAGTTCAAATAAAACAACATACACTTTACATGGAACCTATACTAATTTCGTAAACAATACTCAGCGTAATTCGCTGGACACTCTACTCGGGGAAAATATTTAGAGTTAATCTTGTACAGGAACGTTGCGATTACATCTCTAGTTTAATACATTTTTCTCCATATGTTTTAATGTGCGAAGCAATTTAAATATCACAGAAAAGTTTCGTATGTTTCTGAAAATCAAGATTCGTTCCGAAAATATTCCTACGATTCTTCTTAGGCGATAAAAAGTTTTGTGATTCTATACGTGCCTTCGGAGTGGCTTATTTTATTCTTTTAATATAGCGATACAAAAATTACTTAAGATATTTAAGCATAGGGAATTAGTACATGACTTCTGTTCAGTGCTCTAACAGATAGGAACGAAATTTTAATGGCATTTGTTTATTCGTTCTGGAATTAAGATAAGATAGGCGATAACTGTACACGGGAAGCTTTATAACACTTGTTAACGAAGTATTATTAAGGTGATTAATTAAAGGAGTGTGAGGGAGAAGTGACGTGTGACACACGTGATGAAGGATAGAAATACGTACATTTTTGTGGTGAGAAAAACTGAATAATGTAGACCAAATGGAAGAACCAGGCGTAGGTAGGAATATATTCTTGAATATAAGTTTAAAGAAATATTCGTTGGATAGGAGGTTTTGGACAGAAACGTGATATTTCTTGAGTACCTTAGTGTCTAATACTTTCTCAAAAATAATCTCGTTCTTTAGAGCGAGTTATTTTGTGTTTCCTTAGAATGAACTTTCCCGTTGTTATGGCCGAGAAAACAGGTAAACAGATGAACAAGCCAAGTGTTTGTTTGTGTAATTAAATTCATCTATTATTACGTATATAAACCGTATTAATTACGCCTACCGATTTTGTAATTGAACAGTTTATTGTAGTCATAATTATGTATTTTTAGTTCGCACCAACTCAGACCCGATGAAGTGGATGAGTCCGACATAGAAAGACACGACTGAAATATTTTTATCAATATATTGTTTGAAATAATAATTGTTCACAATTTTAAGGGAATGTTCTAAAGGTAACATTGAAGGACGTAAATCTGAGGCAGAACTAGACTAACACATTAAGAGATTTACAGTTTGCATTTACTATTGTCTGGCCCAAAGTGTCACGAGGGAAGGAGCAAATTGTATGAATGGGTCAAGGAAGTCTATGACAGGAATGTCGCCTGGGGTGAAATGTGCATAAAATGTTAACTTATTTTAATACGGGTATAATTTCATCGAGGTGTTAATTTACCAGTCGTGAAGCGGGTGGCCTACTACAAGGCCGCGTAGAGTATCTTATTGTTTATTACATATATACATACCTAGACGTACATTTCTTCAATACCGCACTTATTTCAAACAAATGAAACTGGAAATGGAAAAAATCATTTGTCACAAAAAAGAACATGACGAATCTTACGACAAGTAATCAATTATATCAATTGAGAAATTATTATTATTATTATTATTATTTAATAATGAAATAGGTAATAAAAGAAATAGAAAACAATATATATATATAAGAATATATTATGATATAGAACAAATCATGCGTCATAATTTCGTAAAGAGTTATAATTTCAATTATTCAAACTACTGCAATTCTAATTTCAATTATGTTCAAATGAAGTAAGTTATTATAATTTTAATAACATAGATAATAAATAGAACAGGGAACAACCTAACAATAATAATATTTAAGATTCTTAGGTATCATCAATCCTCACTTTATGTGCGTAAGTTAAAATATTCATCATTTGCTTAGAGGGGTTTCTCAAGTAGAATGTCTTTAATTTTCTCTAAACTACTTATTGTTTGCTATATTTTTAAATATACAAAGCCAGTGCATTAGAGCCGATCTTCTAGAAGCTTTGTCTCAAGGCAGAATCTCACTTCAATTTCCTTTCCACATAAGGTCATCGCTCGGTGATTGGTCGTAACCGGATGGGGGAAGGGTTGCTAAGACGCTTTCGTCTTGAGTTGTGGGGCTCTGGTCAGTCAGTTCGTTTTTGTTTTTCCGCCGAGTCGAATTTGAGGAAGCAGTTCTCTCTGTTCTTCCGTCTCTGGGTAGCTGGGATTCGGCCGTTGGTATGTATTGTTGTTGAGTTGTTTTGGGGGTTTCCTTGGACACTTGTCTTGACGTTTATTTTGTTGTTTCTCTTCCATGTATTACGGCCATCTGCCCAGCGATCTTCACGTTAATTCCTGACAAGGGATGGTAAGAGTTGGGACATGTGGAATCTGCCTCTCTCAGTTATTTAGCTTATTTCTTTTCTTTGTATTTCTATGACGACAAATTTATGTTTATTTATGATTGTAAAGAAAAATCTCACTCGTGTAAAAAATGTCCATAATCGTGGTTGACGTGACCTCGCGACGTAAAGAATTATTTGATTGGTTACTTGTTTTATTGACTACTTGTTTCTAAGTTGTGCTGCTGACTGTATGCAGATTTGGATACATCTATTATATTATATATTTAAACGCTTGGATATACTTGGATATGTTATTCTGGATATTAATTATTCCCCACGAGAGTCGATGGAGTGGGTCTCAGCGACCCAAAGAACTTATGGTAAAATATGAGTGAAAGCCTCTGGTTTGCCTTCTAGTGACATTATTTTGTAACACTGAGGGCTCACATTAAACGATTTTTTTTTTTGCTTTTACAATACACAACCCTCCAACAAGATGTAAGATTAGCTAATTGTTTATATAGATGCACGTCTCTTGTTGTGTTTATTCCACGAATTTAAATACTAAAAATAAAAGCAGACGCTGAGTATATATGGCATTCCTGCCGCAGCTCATAACACATTACTGTACGACTCTTAACACGTCAATAAACATCAATATATGTGTTTACTGTAGCTGTTCCATAACTTCCCCCAGTATCCCACATACTTTCCAAGAATCCAAATTCTCCTGGTACCAGATAATTGTTAGGTGTGTATTGTGATTCAACATGTTAAAATTTATGGTTTCCAAGAATTTAGAGAGTTTAATACTAAGGATATTGGCTAGTAGTTTATCATTCTGGTATTAACACTTTTCTTATGTGCAGATGTAACTACTGAGTAATTAAAACGTTGAGGGTATGCACCAATTGGCACGAGTAATTAAATAAAAGGACAAGTGGCTTTTCATTTCTATTGCACAGTCTTTAAAAATTTTTCCGGAAATGTTATAACCTGTTGAACTTTAAATTTTGAGGGATTTTTTTATATTATTTCTCCTTCCTTAAGCGAAATTAGTTTCATCTCCGTAATGTTGAGGTATAAGTTTTTTCAGTAGGTTAGTAAACATATTTTTGTTTAAAACATTTTTACTCAGATTTTCTTTTATTGAAAAAAGGAGTTAATTGAAAGCACAGTCTATTTCTCGTGCACGCTCCGTAATTCCCGTCTGTAAGTTTGTTTCAGAAATTTAATTTGTGTTCTGAACTTTAATAATATTATCTCTACTAATTTTCCAATTTGTTGTAACTTTATTTGTACATCTTATTATTAGATACAAGTAATATAGTTTGAAGCTTCTTTTATTACTTCCTTTGAGATTTTACAATAATTTTTACAGTAATCTTCTCTGCAGATCATTAGTGTTCTTACATGTGATTTAAATTTTTCATTTATTTCTACATGTTATTTTAATCGGTTTGTTATCCTTTCATTTTTATGTTCTTCATAACTAATATATATTTATTTCTTGTGACATTATTTGTGGGTCTTATTGTTAGATAAATGTTATGAATTTTTAACTTCTTTTATTACTTTCTTTAAGATTGTACAATATTTTTATTTTAATCTTTTAAGTGATCTTTAGTGTTTTACATGTAATAAATTATTTCTTCTATTTCTATATGTTACTTAATTACACTTTTACCCTTTTATTTTTATGTTCTTCTTAACTTTTACATATAGTTGGAAAACTATTTTTATAACACCTTTAACTAGTACTTTGAAATATTCTTTAAAACTTATAGATTACTGGAATTTTACAGAATTTCTCATGTTTCTTCCCTTAAGATTGATTGAAAATTAGCAATAGTTTGATCATAGAATTTTCTCATTTTTTGAACGATTTTAAGTAAAATTTGAACTAAGTTTTTCGCATATTGATCTAATTTTCCGTTCTTTATGGGATAAAATGAACTATAATTATGTTTCCCCTTATATAGTAATGTACATATATATATATATGCATGAAAGTAATACCATAAAATTGATTTGACCAATGGTCTTACTGATGATGAATCAATGAAGTTCAAAAAACGTAGAATGCTCGGAAGTGTGCAGTTCTGTCTGTGCTGCTGTCTCTGGATAGCTGTGAGGCGGCCGGTATGTAGTTTGTTAACTGCGGTTTACCGTGGGCAGTTTTTGTATTTATTTCTGTTTCCCTTTTGGTAATAAGGTCGTCTGTCCAGCGATCGTCATGGTGGGTGTGTGACGGTGTGGAAGTAAGAGTCGGGAGACGGTCTGCTTCGGTTATTTAATTTTTGTGTTACATATTTCTATGAGTTATGTTGATTTACCAATGTAAGGGAGGGCTCGTTATTGTAAGATTCGTCTACGATAATTATTTTGTGACGTAAAAATTGTTTGTTTGTTTATAATGCGAATTTTGTTTATTTGTTTGTCGTTTCTGTTTGTGACTGTATTCTGATCCTCGCATTTATGTTACATTACATAGATACTACGTACATGTTATTACAATTGGCTTCGTTACTCTGTATGCTAACTGTGTTGAGGGGTTCAGCGGTAAAAACAGCCGAAGGCAAAATAAGAGTGCGAGCGGCCGGTTTTACGTCTGGTACCATTCTTTTTACTTGTGTGAACCTGAGGGTTCACTGCACGTATACTTAAACACATACTTACTAAGTGTGTATATATAGCTAGTATTCCACCGTTGAATTCACCATTTTGTATGACAGTTTCATTGTGAACTGCATTCTTCTGTAGAACAACGAGAAGAATCAAATCAGAGTTCTTCATTGGTAAACTTTTTGTTGCTCTTACAGAGATGCACTTCTATCCATTCCTTATAGTATGCCACATCGGTGTAAACACCAGGGTAGTTAGTCGAGGCACACTCTGTACCCCATGACACAATCCCTGTGAGGAGGCCGCCACACTGCAATGGTCCGCCGCTGTCACCCTAACGGAAGAAACAAAAATTACGAATTTATCATCCTTGTAGTTATCGATTCTGCATCCGCCAAATGCTTAAAAAATGGGAATACAGTGAACCAGTTCATCAGCTCTTTATAGACTTCAAGAAAGCTTACGATTCAGTTAGGAGGGAGGTATTATATAAGATTCTCGTTGAGTTTGGTATCCCTAGGAAACTTGTGAGGTTAATAAAGATGAGTCTGACTGAAACATATAGCAGAGTCCAGGTGGGCAAGAATGTGTCTGACAGGTTCCCTATTAGGAATGGTTTGAAACAAGGAGACGCTCTATCACCAATGCGTCGTAACTTTGCTTTAGAGTACGCCATTAGGAGGGTTCAGATAAATCAGAATGGCTTGAAACTAAATGGTACACATCAGCTTCAGGCTTATACCGATGATGTTAATATACTGGGAGGAAGCATACATACACTAAAGGAAAATTCAGAAGCTTTAGTAGCTGCTACTAGGGAGATTGGACTGGAGGTAAATGCTGATAAAACTAAGTACATGGTCGTGTCTCGAGATCAGAATGCAGGACGAATTCACAGTGTGAGGATTGATAATAGTACCTTCGAGAGGGTGGAGGATTTTAAATATTTGGGAACAACTTTAACAAATTAAAATTCTATTGCGCAAGAAATTAAGAGCAGATTGAAGTCAGGAAATGCTTGCTATCTTTCGGTGCAAAATCTTTTGTCTTCTAGGTTGCTATCTAAAAATTTAAAGATCAAGATATATAGAACTGTAATTTTGCCTGTTGTTTGGTATGGGTGTGAAACTTGGTCGTTGACACTGCGGGAGGAAAGGAAG
>Ga0123357_10002165_pt1 | contig 21641 bp, 13 predicted proteins | sample TergutEmb28metaG_FD_89873 | JGI IMG/M metagenome (GOLD analysis project Ga0123357, IMG submission 89873) | Embiratermes neotenicus P4 segment gut microbial communities from Petit-Saut dam, French Guiana - Emb289 P4 | ecosystem: Host-associated > Arthropoda: Insects > Digestive system > Gut ... | reverse complement strand
TTTATTATGCTTATGTTAGGCTCAACATGTTTCGGGCACCATTATGCCCATCATCAGGAGCTCACGACGATAGCGTTGGTTACCACATAGGCCGTCTGGTTCTCGAGTTGCTGCTGGTTGGAAATGAAGTGCAGACAGGATGGATGAGTGTCCGGACATTGTCGCACAATTTCCCTCATTCCGGACGCATAACCTGCTGCTCTGCTCCTAACAGCCAACCACTAGGAACCAAGGCATTACACATCATATGCGGCAATAACACGAGTATAGTCTCGAGCTCCTGATGATGTGCATATAAGTGCCCGAAATATGCTGAGCAGATTATATGTACAATAAAGCATTCAGTAGCATCTACGTAGTTGGTTTTCTTCTCTACGCTTATGCAACGATGCACGGACAAACATATATCAAATTCACCTTTATGGCCCTTCGGGTTTCCTAAGACACTGATTATCTTGCCAAGATAATTGAATACCAGATGCAACAGTCGTTAGTACTGAATCTCCTGTTACTTGGATGTTTGGTTTGTTGGTTGGTTGGTTGCTTAGTTAAACTAAGTAGTGCATTTCATTTGTCACATTTCCAGAAAAACGATTTTAATTACTAATGACCGAGTATGACGGTCGAGCGGGTACCAATTCGTCTTCGTACTCGGAAAGTACCAGTTTCAAATTTTGTCCCATACACCAGATATCATGTCTCTCTTCAGTACCTCAAAGAATATTCCGGGATAATACCTAAAATTGGGCCATTACCTCTTCCTTCCACGTCCGTTCCCAATTATTACTCATTTATCGTCATAGCATGCGCCTCCGTATAGTCAGTGCTTCTGAGTGTGTCACCAAGTAAGACTTGAGCAACTACGTAATGAAAATATCAGTGCGCCTTTTACAAGGTATGTGCCTAAACGTCCAAGGAAAAAGCTGGAAAACGGGTATTTTGCATTTATTCAAAGTTCTGTGTTATATAATGCGCGTTATGTTTAATCCGCTATAAAACTGGCATTGTTCCTTTCCGCATAAGTTGTATGGACCAAATTATCCTTTAAAGCCTGCTGGTTACGTGATGCACCAAAATGTTTAACATTCAACAATTTTACGTTCTGCCTACACTGTGTTTTTGTGCTTTGTGTGGATCTCATAACAAACAACGATTATATCCCTACACAGCATTGACTGACTGGTTTTTGTAACCGAGATGAAAAGTGTTTACAGCACGGTACGAACTGGGTCTTTAAATAAATCTGTCTGCGCTTCGTCTTTAAAGGGTTAATACAGATAATGACGAATACTGCTATCAGTACTTTGCGAAAGAACAAGTTTGATCAGCATACTGTACATAGATCGGAGTGTGAAAGTACTGGGCCAAACAGACATGAGAGATTTGAATATGCCAGACGAGTTAGACAGTGATGCTCTTTGTCACTGATTCTTTTAAAATTGTACGGCGAATACCTTGCCGGAAGTTCTCAAAAGGTTGAAGACTTTGAAGTAGGAGGACAAGTAATTCACACTGTGAAATATGTAGATGGCCCTTTGCTATGGCTGGAGGGGAAACGGTACTACAAGTCATAGTGATAGACTAATTGAAGTTGGATGCTAGGGAGTGGAAATGATGTGGAATAATTAAGGTAATGAAAATCTTAAGGCAACAGTCGACAACATGGATTATGGTCCATCAAAAACACCTATAGAATGTGGAATGCTACAACATATTGGTAGCCTAATAAATGATGAAATATGTGCACGTGAAATTAAATCCAATTTCAAAGCTTTCAACGAGAAGGAGACCATTTTCGCCAGAAAACTGCTCTTAAATGAAGGAAAAAACTGGTAAAATGCTACTTCTGGACCATAGCTTTTCAGCAAGTAAACCAGAAATATGTTGAAAGTTTTTAATGTGATGCTGGGGAGGGATGGAGAAGATCCATTGTGTCGATAGTGTGAAAAAAAGAGGTATTACAAAGAGTCAAGTAGTAAAGAAACGTCCTACGTTCAATAGAACGAGAGAAGAGTCAATGGATTGTTCATACTTCCGTAGGAATTGCCTTCTAAAGCGCGTTATTGAAGAAAAGATATATGGGACAGGAATTAATTAATTGATTTTCGTATTCGACTGCTACAATCACATATACCTAAAGCTGGAAGGTTGTTACGTGATTAAATATTGACATTGGTTGTCGGCAGTGTTTAACTGTTCTGCTGGACATATTCATTTGAAAGTGCATTTTCTCTTCATACCTTAAAAGACTGCCGTCACTGTAAATGCCTTTTTTTATAAATGCCTTTACCTAGAAGGTATGAGATGAAAGATCTTAAAATTTTGAAGCGAAGTTGGTTTTCTTCCTCCCACAAAAAGTTTTAATGATTCACTAAAATGTTACGTACGTAACTCACGTTAATTATAGGGATAAAATATAAGATTATATTAGCACTTCTGGATGTGAAAAGAAAAATTGTGTGAGTGTGTGTGTGTGTGTGTGTGTGTATGAGTGTGGGTGTGTGTGTGTGTGTGTGCGCTACTCGCAGAAGTCGTTGGGGTCGGCAGAACTTGTGTGCTGAGAAACGGTACGGTTGCATATCTTTTAATTTATTCTAGCGACACTTGTCTTCATAACGCTCATCATTCTCTCTCTCTCTCTCTCTCTCTCTTTCTCTCTTTGCACGAGAGTAGCACATAAATCTGTCCGCAACCATGGCATTACTTTCTTGAAAAGAACCTTCTCCACAGTCGTCAGATCAATGACGAACTGCTCATTCTTCCACTAACTTGCTCACTTTCCTTTTCCTCCGCTTTTTTCGTACTGCCTCTGGACCCCAATCAGACTCCGGAGTCCACAGTGATTGAAATTGTAAGTACGAATTTCTTCTTATGTCAGGTACTTTATGGTTATCACATTTCGGTAGTACGTTTGTGCCAACACCTGCAGTACTTATTCACTGCAGTTCTATTTCCATCTGGTGTTGTGTATGTAGACAAAGGAAAATTGAAACTATTTCCTCTCTTTATATACGAAAGTGTAAGTTCAGTGAATTTTAATACCTTAATACGTTAGTAATTTTTCTTACAATAGAAGCAAATTGTTTGTTTGATAAATTTTCGGACAGTTACATAGGCCTAAATAAGTGCTGTGGCAAACAATGGACTCTATACACAGCTCTAGTAGTGGCAGAAATATTTTCCCTGGACATAGTGTAAAATTATTGGCCTATTCTACTGCAGAATTTTGGTTTTAAGTGTATTGGAATGACGTAAAGATTGGCAAATCAAAGAGTTTTAGTACTTCACACAAATAATCTGTGGCAGCAATTTGTCGTCTCTTTCACCAGAAATTAAATACGGGAAATTTCAGCTATGATTGTGTTATAATGAAGTTTTGAGGAAATAACTGTTTCCAAATTCTAACATTGAGAGAAATTATGTGGGGAATTTAACACATTTGGAGCCTGCGTAGGTACAGACGGGATTCCTTCATATAATACACAAGAGTTCAAAACAACTCTTGATAAATATATTTTTTTTAATACTGAGGAAAGCGCACCAAGGTGGAAGGGCATGACTAAAGAAATGCGCCCATCGGTTTTCATCTATACTAGGAATTTTTCCCATAATTGATATACTTTATTATCTTTACTGAAGACTCTGTCTCATATAACTTGTTTCCTTTCGCAGTTATCAAAAATACACATCTATGCGCATAAAGATGCTTATCTGAATCCTGCCGAAGGTTAAGCGTTATCGTGTTTAACTATTATCGCAAGACATGCTTAATAAACATTCATTCTTTGAATTATTGTAAGTTCTTACTCACTTTTGAATAATTTTGGATTTTCAAAGTGTACTAGATATTCTTATTTGCTTTCCTGTATCGCATTATATATTTTATTCATATTTTATTTAAAAACATTGTCAATAGTACAGACGATATAGTTTCGAACGGTATGATAATAGTGGACATGTAATTGGAAATGGTGAGAAATGGAGTATTCGTGGCCTAATTTCAGGCACTAAAGCGCCATCTTCCAAGACGGAATGAGGAAAAGCATACGTGACCCTAACTTCAAAGTTAGGTACTAACTCTGTACTCAGCGTCACGTTTGTTCGTAGCAGGAGTGCTTGTCATTCCGTGAGCACTTTACCCTAAATTCCTTTTACTTTCCCGACGTCCAGGTATTTTCTTCGGCACTTTTTCGTCAGGTTCTTTAAATGTATGTCTAATACGTTAACCATCTTATTAGACTAGGAACATCGTGCCCATGTTTGCTCATTGGAAGGAGGACGTCATGTAAATATTTCTGAAGACATTCCTTTCACTCTTTCCACATTTGCCCCACTCTCTGTGTTTTAAAGCCACCATGTCTGACGAACCACAAAAGGAAGGGTCATTTCTTTGTATTCGTGTTATCTGGCAGACAGATGCGGAAATCTTGTTATTTCGAAGAGCTTCTCTGTTTTTGTTTACGACGAAGACAGATGAGTTTCCCTTGACTATTCCAGTAAGAGAAGTCGCGTCCATTTTAATTTAAATTAATTAGCAACATTGGGAAAACTGCGTAATTAGGGGTCTAATCTAATATAATCTTCCCAGCTACATGTTATCCGTTACAGGCTCATCTCAGTAACTGAGACAAGGATTAACTGTGTACATAAAATTTAAGCATTTTGTTGTAAGGGGTAACCATTTAGAGTTTAATAAATGTATCGGTCAGAACATCAGTTACAGTTTTCCGTTTTTGTATTTACCTTAATCCAAAAGTGCACTTTCCTTCTTTCTTTATTTCTTTCTTTTTATTTAGTGTAGTGTATTCAGTGTAACTTCAGACCGTAAGAATTAAGCAATACAAAACCAGAGTTAGGCAATGCAAGTGAGTGGAAAGAACACAGCTTAATAATTCTATTCAAAATGCATCTTCGAAAGGTTTTATAGGATGAGAGATACTTTTTTTTCTGAAATAAATTACTATCAAGAGAACACATTTATAGGAGCAGTGTTTTACTGACGGTTTTTACTGACAGTGTTTACTGACATTGTTCTCAGTATTTTATTCTTCTACATTTTTACCAACAGATACAACTTCAGAAAATCCCGCACTTTACTTCTCATATTTGTGTCTTACCACTGGGCATTAAACAAGTAATAGTTTCCTTCAGTCTAAGCCTGCTCTGTCCAGTTTCTCTCTTGACTTCAAATATTCAGACTAAAGTATTCTACAACTCTCTCTCCGTCTGAGTTTCATGTTCATCTCTGGCCCTCATTTATATAACACTGAACTTCATCCCGTCAATAATATTGGATTAACGTGAATGTTATTAAGCCGCTAATTTCAAGAAATTTTCTACAGCCTGGAATTACATCTTCCATCTTAGGCCGAAATTTTATTATTAGCTCGCTATTCTCAAAATATTCTCAAACCGTTTGCCTCTCCTTATGGTGAGAACCAAGTTTCACTCTTGCAAATAAATTGCAGGTAAAATTATAATTTTGGATACTTTTATCCTTCATGTCTTTAAATACACTACAGGAAGATAAAATGCACAACTGCCTTGTAGGAAACACCTGACGAACGTTTTTACACCCATTAACTTATTTACGAAAATAAATTTGGTATTGTAACATCATATATGGTATATTTTATGTAAAGCTATCGTCATGAAACAGTATAATGAAGCTCCTTTTGAAGACAGTGAACATAAAGAAATGGTTATTACAAGTGCAGTTTACGTTTATATTAGTTTCTTAGAAAAATAAACTTATATATGAGGCCAAAAAAATATTTGAAGATCCAGTCTTCAAAAGACTATATAAAGAGGGGAAGTAAATAAAATGTAAATCACTAGAAACTTTGCGTTTTAAATATGTGTACACGCACCATATAACAAACTTAGAAATATCACCAGCTGTTAACGGAATATATCGGGGTTTTCATGGAATTAGGCGTCCAAAACTTTGACAATGTTTATGTACAAAAAAGTATCTAAGCATCTATTGTTGTGTTTGTTCGGACTGCTTGCTTTTCATAACGAACAAACTAGTGGTCTTCCCTCATGAAACAGACTGTACTTGCTGGAGTTGTTTATAAAATGAGGAGAGTGTCCACAGCACACAGCTAGTGGTCCAGTAAAGCAGTGAACTGAGAAAAGGTCTACACGACTGCAGATTGCATTCACCAGTTGGTAACAAACCCAACAGCGTTTGTGACTTTTATTGCCAAAGTTCATAACTCCATGTGAAAGCGGACGGCCAGGTTAGTAGTTGCTGCTACTGTATTCTCGCATTCGACCAACAGTTTTTCCCTCCTCCGCTTCATCCGCATGCACTAAAAAGAATGACCAAGGATATATACTTCCTGACCATGGTAGAACTTACATAGTAAAATATTTCACTTTACACACACACACACACACACACACAAACACACACACACACACACACACACACACCCTTCCCGCTGGCTGCATAAGGTGAACGTAGCTTTGTTAGAATTGTCAATGTGTGCAGTAAAGTTTAATAATAGAGCAGTCAATTTGGCAATGCACAAGAAAAACTTTGTATTCATTAAATTTATCTTTCCATCATTCAGACTCCCTTGACCTCTTGTGATATATGTTCACTGTACCTAACTTCTCCTGTTTTGTATTCGGGAGGTCTGAGCTTTAAATCTTTGACCGCAGTCAACAATACTGACTTGACCTTCAGTCTTGGTACCGAAATTCTGGTTGGAGATTGTAACACTGCTTCACGGTCAGGAGTTCCAGGATTTAAATAGTTGTCTGAAGGCCGAACATCCACGCTGAAAATTGTCGTTATTTTTCTCAGTCTCTCCAATTAAATGCGGAGATAGCACCTCAGATCAGGTAACATATTTCCAATATGTCGCCCATCATCTTAGCCTTCAGCCTCATATTCAAACATTTCGAAAGTTCTATCTCTATTCGAAAGGCTGTGTTCAAAATAGACGGTGTTCAAAGTAATGTTTATGTAGTGACTAGGCTACAGGCTTGGTGGTCTGGGGTTTGAACCCCCGCAGAGACAAAACACATTTCTGTGAGGAATATTTAGACGTAGTGTACAGAAAATATTTTTTATTGCTTACCGAATATAATTGGTTTATAAAATCGTAAAGAAAGGAATGGTCGGGGCATGGCCATAGGGTGAGGGGGGAATATGTGTACAGGTCTTTTAGGGAGGGAGCCTGAGGAAAAAGGACAGCTTTGAAGGATAATATTTAAATGTATCTTAAATATTTTGGGAATTTTTAGACTGAATTAGTCTTGGATGACGTTGGGGAATAGCGGCCACCTTTTGTGAACACAGTAATGATTTTCATAGTCTCCGTTCCGTGCATTATAATTCAATCACTACAATTCGAACCACCGAATTTGCCCAGTGGTGTTTGGTGCTGGGGTAATATAGCATTGTTGTGATTTTAATATAACTGAATTCTTTCGATGGTTCGAGTTGTGATAGCGGTAAAAATCCACAAAGTGTGAGGTATCTTGTGACTAGCTGAGAGCTGTTGGCTTCTCAAAAAGTACTGTGCTGCATGGAGTTAGATAGTTGAAGAAGGTCCGTCACTGTAGTCCTTCAAATACACACCATACACACCTTGTGGACCTTATAATGATCTCTGCACTTTGTGCTATACTCGTAATAACTCGCAAAAACTTTGTCAGTTTAGCTTAAAGCACGGTTTATGTCGTACCCACTGCAACCAAATTAAATTCGCCTAATAACGTTTAATATCGTTCCTCAGTCGCAGATTTCATCCAAACCCTTTCGCGAATTTTGGAGAAACAGGCGAAGTTATGGACTGATTGACTAAATGGGCTGGTGCGACAACATAGCTTGTCCAGAGGGGATTTGATATCGTATCCCTTCCTTCGAAATGCATTCGATTTCGGTATATGATACATTTTTAAGGCTGGTGGTTGAATCCCAATCTCTTCCCACCTTCTCTATACAACCGTCTGCTATAGGATCTGCTGCTGACGTTGCACAAGGTTTCGTTTTATTCCTCAAAGCCGTTTCGCTGATGTATACAGTCACGAATGCATTATTCACTAGCAAGTTCTTATGGGGAGAAGTACTTCAGACGACTGAAAACAAAGCCAGATAAAGCTGTAAAATGACAGTGTTCAACCGGGGCGTTAAATTTCAAGCAACACTGTGATATTCCTCTGTCGGTTGGAAGCTGTACATATCCATGTTGCCCAAAGGTGTTCGATGCTTGACTCTTTATGAATTCAAGTAACATATGTTTCTGGATAAGATAACATAATATTCATTGCGACCGATATTTCTGCTCCCTTGAAAAGTATCGTAACAATTTTTTATTCGCTCTGGTTTCATGTCCACTTTTGTGGAGGGAATACTTGTCTTAATGTAATGTTTAACCCTTATCCTGCTAACGTGGAGAATATGGTGAGCTACTAATAAAGCCAGCAAATGGCTGATGGGATTTAATTCGGCTTTTAAAGGGTTAAAATGCTGATTTACTTTGGTTTCAGTTCTGTCCTTATGTACTTTCTAGCCGGTCCCAGTGGCCGCGCGGTCTAAGGCGTAGGTCTACGGCCGCTCGCCTGCTGGGATTGTGAGTTCGAATCCCACCAGGGGTATGGATGTTCGTATGTTGTCAGGTAGAGGTCTCTGTGACGAACTGATCACTCGTCCAGAGGAGTCCTACCGACTGTGGTGCGTCGTTTTGTGTGATATAGAAATCCTCATGAATGAGGAACCATACCCAATCAATGTGATTGCGTTTAATATAGGAGATACATAACTGGATGTATTTCCTACATACCATTAATAGTGACCGTCAAACACGATTGCTGGATGTCCTCGGACAGATTGCAATGATATTGGGAGATTAAAAAAAGTAGTTTCTCTTGCCTACTAGTATTATTACTGGCCGGTTATGTTCCCTTTCGAAATCTATGCGGAAGTTTCGCCCCTGCCAAACTGATGGTTGCAGCCGTTATGAAATCTCCGAAACGTAAACAACCCATACATTCAGGAAGACAGTTATACACTGACGTACACCATCAGGTAAACACAGGAGCCGACCTTCCAGCTGCAACCACAAAACGTAAATAATATAAGAGATCGATAAAGTTTTGCTTGAAAATTATTTTGGAATTGAATACGCCTGAAAATAATACACCGTAAACAGGAAAAATATAAAACACTAAATTATTCCCCACGCTTCTCATTCACACAGACAAACATTCATTAATGAATATTATTTAAAAATTAAAATACAGAAATATATCAAATTATGTGCAACATGATTGGAAAAGTCCTACTTCACTGTAGGGAAGTATTTTATAAACTATAAAATAGTTACACAAAAAAAAACTATCAAGTGTAAACAAAAAATTTAATTCTTCGCAGAAACAACTGACGAAAAGTGAGTCTTAACATACCCTAGAACTGAGAGCTTTACGTTGTTTTGTAGGCCTGTTTTAATTTTCTTCCGTTTATTCAGCTTTAGTGTATTGCTGAAGATGAACATGATATTAACAGAGTCACAGACGAACGTTGGGATGAAATGTTTTTTTTATATATATTTTTACGTACTTAAATTAATTGCGAAAAAAAATAATAATTTGTACCCTATATGTTCTACCACTCCATCATTTTCCCATTTAAATTTTGAAGAGTAATTATTAATTATAATTAGTTAGAATATTGTTGTTCTTCCCTTGGGCATTTTACTTTTATTGTTTTTTATAACTGGATACTTGCGTCATTGAAGTGAATAAATGTTATTAAAATAATTAAATTTCAATATATGTGCATTTGCCTGGTCGAAGGTTTGAAGTAGCTCTAGGGAGGGTATGAAAAATGTATGTTCTACGTTTTCGGATCGTTTGATATTGGGAATGGGAAGTGGCGAGTGACTAATTATGCCAAGTTTGATGTGTACTGGACCGTGCATCGTTATGATAACTGAAGAATAAGAACCAACTAGATGCTACTTATTGTTTTATTATACTTATGATAGGCTCAACATGTTTCGGGCACTGCTATGCCCATCATCAGGAGCTCACGACTATAGTGCTGATTACCACATTGGCCGTTCCGTTCTTGGGTTGCTGTTGGTTGGAAGTTAGGTGCAGGTAGGCTGGATAAGTTTCCGGACTGTAGGCTATAACCTGCATCCCGGACACTTATCCAGCCTGCCTTGCACCTAACTTCTAACCAACAGCAACCCAAGAACGGAACGGCCAATGTGGTAATCAGCACTATAGTCGTGAGCTCCTGATGATGGGCATAGCAGTGCCCGAAACATGTTGAACCTATCATAAGTATAATAAAAAATAAGTAGCATCTAGTTGGTTCTTATTCTTCAATTATGCCAAGTTTGTGTGACACATGTGGGAGTTATAAACACATGATAATATTTTTCGTGTGGCAGTGTGGATTAAGTGTACTTTTATACGTAAGTCAGATAAAAAAATGGGTTTGCTAGCAGTGTCAGACTACTTTCAGATTTTTGTTGCGATTCCGTAAATCTATGTTACAGAACAGCTGATACATTTTAATTGATATAGGACTTAGTGTGTCAGTGCTTGGGAGTGATTTTCAGGACGGATTGATCAATCGCCTTTAACAATACATACTTTCATATTTTACATAACGTTGTATTGCTCGCAAGTAGACGGATCCATGTGGATTCCTTACCCAGAAAAGAGGTACCGGTACGCAAAATTTCGAAAATGTATTGTAGAGCAGTATTTAAAATATTTTGTTGATTGTTACTCTATTAATATTTAAATTAAAAATTAAACTTCGACACTATATACTGTTTGTTTTATACCGTCTCTGAAAATTCTACGTGATTGTAACTCTTCCGGCAACATATTTTACTTCCGTGCAGCTCAGGTGCGCAAGTGTGCAGAAGTTTTCCACGTATTTAGGCGCCACCTCAAAACGTTTTTACGCCAGAAAGGTGACAAGAAGGAAATTCCATACTAAGGGCCCAAAATATTAGGCGCCACGATACGCAATTTCACGACATCGACCTGGCGTCCAAGACTTGTGCACCCCTGCAGATTCTATGCCTGATAGGTTTAGGTATATATCAGTGTTTAACAGATAAGCACAAACATGGGTTTACCTTACACCCTATTTAAACAGAAACTGATTTTAGCATTCAGTCTGGTAGGTATGTTCCTTTTACGATGCTAGCTGACTTTGCACCATCGACAGCAGATGACTGACGCAGAGCGATTGACACTACAGGCGCTTCCTTGGAGATACTGAAGTCAACCATGAGAATGTTTTTAATAAAGCGATATTGTGATCGATATTTTAACCTTTGACTTTCCAAATGCATTTCCGTAGTCATATCAATGCACTAAGCCACTCGCCACCATTTTGTCATATTCCACACATTTTAAAATTCTTTGCGTGTGAATTGAGAATTTCTTTAAATAAATCATTAGGTACTCATTTTGTGTTCTTAAGTGCGCTGTGAACAATTTTCTAACCTTTACCAAACACGAGCGCATTTACCAAATACGAGTGCAGTTACCCCTTTGCATGAACAAGCACTGACCTATAGCATGAAGACGACATTTGGGGGTTATAATAGCATTATCTATAGGTCTACACAACCTCTAGGAAGAGTTGCTTCTTCCATTACTGCCTCCACAACTTCCAGGAGATTTCTGTTCCCTCGTACCATACGTGCTAAGCCTAGGCGACAGAGGAGAGACTGCGGAGAGGGAAGGTTGCTTCCTGAACAGCCTTCTATATTCGGGTCTGGAGACCGACGATAAGGCGGTCTGATTGAGAGCGGGCGGAAGGCTCAAGGTAGCTATACAACAAAATACTTGTGCTTTCCTCTCCGCTTTTATCGTGGAATTACACAAATAGCCTTCTGCCGTACTCCAACCCACTTAACTTAATATATTGTGTATTTATATTCCCGACGTCGGCCTCTGAATCGGTGTTTATCCTGTCCAATTGTATTGCTAGTAAAAATAGAAATATCTATCCGCATGAAACGTTCAGAACCCGAAAAAAGAAAGGGAATTCAACATTATTTGATTTTCTGAAGTCTAGCAGGGCGTTACTGCAGAACCACTCAAAATTTCACGGACCGTATCGGCCCTTCGAGCTAGTTCAAATGTTTCAGTAACGAGAGACTTTGCCGTCTCTCTTGTCAACTTTCCTGCGAATCAGACCAGCTACCTCGCCCGGAAATATAAAAAGTGTGAAGCATGTGTATCATTGGCTCTATTTATTATTTTTCTTATTTTTATCTAATGATGTCATTGTCTCAAACTATAAACATAGCTTTTTTATGTTTTGCTGACCGTGCATCTCAGTATAATCTTAACAACTGACCAACTTAATGCACAAATTCTTGTTTTATAGTAAGTTTATTATATTCCTCTACATGTTTCGAGCACTATTGTGCTCATCACCAGGAGGTCAAATTGTATTATACAGCATCTGGTATCATCACACTCTGTAGGTGGCCATCCAGTGCACCGGACGGCCACCTACAGAGTGTGACGAGTGTGAGTGTGGGTTTGCTGTAAAATACAATTTGACCTCCTGGTGAAGGAGCACAATAGTGCTCGAAACATGCAAAGGAATATACTAAGCTTACTATAAAACAGGAATTTATGCATTAAGTTGGTCAGTTGTTAGGATTATAACCTAGCGTCCAGTCCGAACCATTGCTCAGGTGGTTAGACGCTGGCCTTCCACCGCCAATTATCGGGTCGAATCCGAAGTCACTGCATGTCGAATTTGTTATGGACGAAGTTGCATTGGCTGAGGTTTCTCTCCGAGCGCCCCCGCTCACTTCTCTCAGTATCATTCCACCAATACTCCATTTTCATTCTGTCACCAAATCGACGCGATATAACTTCAGTTGGAGCGTCGCTAATTAACGTACAGCGTCGAATGGTCGAATGAACTGAGAAGTACGTGAATGGAAACTTCTTTATCTAATGTGCTGTATAATCCTTGAATTTGCCTGGAAGGCCTGAGGAAAATAAAAAAAAACTTCAAAATAATTTCCAGGTCCAGGTTCGAGCTGGGAACTTTCAGAGTGTGTGAGGATCTTCTTATCCTTAGGCCTTCGCATTTGACGTTCAACGGTTTGGATCAGCTTTTCCGATTTAGCAGCATTGAAGGTAGAATATTTTCGGCCCCCCCCCCCCCCCCCTGGTCCACGCTGTCCGTCGCCCGATCTATATAATGTATAATACATTACATATAATATATTAGGGCCCCCACAATAATCGCTAGATCCCGTCAACGTGAATGTGGAAATAGTAACATTTGCCGAAACTTCGGCTCCCTAGACCCGAAAGTAGATCCGGTGTGGCTCTCAGAGTTTCCACGTGAGCCATCGTGTCTGGCACCCTGTCGTACGAAGTTTACGTGAAAGCACCAAAATATTGCGCAACCTGATGGCTGCAGGGTGTCACAATTTAAGAAATGAACACCTTAAGAGTAACTACAAGGAAATTTTTCAGTCGTGCATTTGTTTGTATTTTGGGTTTCTCTGATTCCATGATGCGCGTATATGCGATTATCAACACCTAGCACCAAGGCTTGAGAATAGAACAAAATTTTGACATTTTACGGTGTATTGCAAAATGTGCTGTGTGCGTGACTGTAATATTGTGTGCGTGGCATGCGTGGGAACTGAGACACAAATTGCGGTCCTAATTTGCATGCCGTATTCCACTGATTCCAGTGCCTATCAGTCCCACGTCATCTGTAAATCTTACTGGTGTTTTGGTGGTAAAAATGACGCAGACATACCAAATTACGACACAACAAATGTTGACTTTCCCAGAGATCGTTTTTTTTGTTCTGTGTACAGTACTTAATGGAAACAATTCGATTAACTTTATATGTAAGCTTATGGATATTGACATGATTTCTCACACTAAGGCAGTCGTTCTTAACTTGGGGTCAACGGACCGCATAGATTGCACGTGGTCCGTGGGCTTGGACAGGGAAAAATTACACTTTTATTTTCACTCACCTCTAATTTAAATTTAACTTTTCATTCAATAATGCATGTAGGCAACAAAAGTGTCTGTCAACTTCAGTAAGTCTCGCTATCTCTATTTTATAGATTCAAACACATTTTTCTGAGAACAGGTCTGTAGGTTTCACCAGACTGACAAAGGAGTCCATGGCACAAGAAACATTAAGAACCCCTTCCGTTAGAGAAGAACACAGATTGAAGTGTTTGAGAAGAGGGTGATAGGAGAATATCTGACCTTAATGTAGAAGAATTAACGGGGGTATGAAAATTTTACCCAATAGACCCTTTCATAATTTATATTATTCGCAAATTAATATGTTACTCATTAGGTTTACAACGGAAGAATATGAGTGAGGCTTGGCCTTTGATACACACATGGAGGTGAGAATTGTATACAGACTTTTTTCGGAAAATTTTAATGAACTAAACCCCTTAGAAGACCTAGGCATATTTGGGAGGATCATTTTAAAATCGGCGTTAAAGAAGTGGAATGTGAGGATACAGATGTGTATGACTTGGGACAGGAACAACTGGCAGACTCTTGTGAACAGTTTGATAAACTTTTCGGGACTTCTAGGTGAGCTGAGTGAATTCCTGCTTTTCAAGAAGGATTGTGTCGTCTTAAGTTGGTCACCTACTGCAATCAAACAGGACTGGCAGCCCTCCGGTCGGAGACTATGTATTTGTCTTGTCATATGTAAATCGCAACTTTTCATTAGAAAAGTTGCCAGTGTGGATGACTTGCTTACAGCTACAAACTTCAAGGCGCCGTAAGCCTATTGCGTCCTCATTTATAGTAGTCTAATTTATCAGCCGTGAATGAAGGCCATATTGGCGACCATCTTTTGTTGTACATTTAATTTCTGTTATATCAGCCCAAATAATGATGCTCACGAAATAATATTTGAAGGATTTCTTGAATGAAACTAGTTTTAATGTGTTTCAAAATTATGTAGGAAATTGAGCGTAATTTACTGCCTAACTCATGAAGGTTAGTGCTTTTTGTAGAGGTTAATCCTTAGGATTAACCAATATCTGGACTCCGTTCATCGTCTTATATTAAAAATGTACACATTATTTCGTCATCTGGATCTATTTCCGTCCTCGGCAGATTGGAGGGGCTACAGAAAGCTAGAGAGTTGATCCCGACAGAAATAACTATGCTTAGTCACTGGTCTAGAGTCGGCCTGCAGAGAAAGAAAGACTCGGTACCTTCCCATTGTGAATTAATGTTGTCTCTTGGAAAGAATGCGCAAAATTTAGTACGAAGTGTCCTGTGTTTCAACCGTCTTGCTGCCCCTCACATGTTATTACAGTTGCTGTTGCATATCTTCTGAACTGTGACTGTATGAAGCTAACTCTGCCCTTCCCAATCTGAAATCCTACATTACTCGCAGAAAATGCATGGAACGCGAATGCGTTAGAGCAGCCTACAAGCTGCGTTCTTTCACTGCTATGCTATTTAACTGCCAAATAGCTCGAATGCCCTCCGTACTAAATACATCCATATAATGAAAGGAATATAGCTACTGCGGAAGCCCATTACAAACCACCATTTCGACCAGATGCAGCCTTCATGAGAGAAAACCATATATTATGTGGCCGCGGCTGTGTCTTTTTGTGTCTAAAGACGCGTGGAATATTATGAGTTATGTACTGAGTTTATGAACGCCTGTCGTTTGCTTTTCTAGTAGCGTTCCTAATCTGTGGTCGAAAAACTTAACTCTTTGAAGCACGCAAACAATCTGACAGTACATTTCTGTCCACTGCTTTCCTAATACCCTAAAGGGCACGACTTTGTTTGAAGGTTCCCAGTTTTCGTCCGACTGTTTTTAAAATAACAGTGGTAGTTAGGTGACAATGAGTGTGGAGCATTGGTGGGACGTTATTGACATGGCAACAGACCGACTTAAGCTAAAAAATTATCTCAGTGTTATTTCCTCTACGGCATCTCATATGAAATCCGCAGGACCGAACCCGGTTCTCTGGTGTGAGAGGCTGACGATTAACCATCTGAACCATGACACGTCGTGGCATGAATTTCAAGCTATAGGCATTTTATAACTTATTTCTTTCCTCCCAGTCAACGCTGAATCTAAGAAGCAGTCGAAGAAAGACTAGTCACTTAATGCCTCACAAAAATAACCTGGTTTGCCTGGGAGAATCATGGGAAACACGTAAACTGTGTAATCAGAATTCGGAGTTTCTAATGTTAAAACAGGTGGTCCATGTTGTAACCACTAAACTTTAATCGGTTCGTTTCTAAAACTTGCCCTTTTCTGTGCAGTTCCTGACAGTGGTCAGAGATTCGTACTCAGTTGGTAGCAGTGTCCGTCACCACGGAGCTGAAACGGCCGCGGCGTGATGCAACCCTTCCACATTTATCTAGTTTGAAGCTAAAGAACGCGTGAAGCCTTACTTCCCCTACCCCACATGTCTCGTAGTGTGGTGCTTAATTGACCACAGGGACCAGGTACCCTGTCGGCATGGTTACGTCATCAATGCGAAAAACAAGTTATTTTTCCGCATGAATGGAACGCCGACAAGCGGTGGTCTTCCTGCCGAGAGCCGGGTGCTTTGTTATGATTCCTTCACTGTGAAGGCTACACTCAGGCTGTGCTTGCACCCTAAACAGAGTCCAGTCGAAGGCATCCACTGAGTCCAACGCTAAACAACATTCCTCATGTCTGTTGCTTCCTCACTCAGTTATAAATAAATTTTGTGGAAAAGAGTTTGTTCTGTCTTAAAGCACATTAAAGAATTGGACTCGACATGATTGGACCGGACTCGATTCGGTTAATCTTCTCTACACGATCACCCGTCGTAACTTTTTTGTCCCGACGCGCTCAGTTTGGTAGGTGATCCTCTTTCGGGAAATGGGTGTGGTTCACCGAATCACATATAGTTTTAATTATTGTCTTTTCACTTATGCTTTATTTATTCATTTTATTCTTGATATAAAGTAATGGAGCACTATATCCAGTAAAACAATTAGATCATTTCCAGGAAACTGGCATAGTCATTTCTCTGTACTCCTACCTACACCACAGTCGTACGCGACTGACTTCCTTACTGGAGTGCTAGCGTCCGTTAACAGCTCCTAACATTTTCTCATTTAAACCTCTCTCCTCCTTCCTATCGCCAACGGTCCCGAATATACGCTGACAGATTAACTTACAATGCACGCCGTAAACCGTCCGTAACTGACGCCAGCAGTCCTAAGAAACAACTATACTAAAAATAATCGGCTACAGTTCCTACCGTCGTGGTAAATATTATGAAGATATGATTTTGTGACCTTATTGAATCATTTAATTTTAATATTAACAATTAATTTATTTGTAAATCAACTGTACCTTATTAATCTTTGTATTGTGTGAAAATCCTTCTCTCGTCTGCGCTTGAGTAATGTGACGTCACATTGACGGTGTTCTTGACAGTCCCCTTAGGCCATAGCTCAGTTCCTTACTCAGCCGTGTGATGTAAATGTCACTTCTATACCTTCACTCCACGTCAGCCAGCATTTCTCCTTTTTGTGAGCCGAAGTTTATAGCCACGTTGGTGTATCTGAAAGTCTTCACATACGTTGAGAGGCTAAAAGGGCATGCAGAATGCTGCGGCTGAATTCTTATGAAGATATTTTGCGTCTTTAAAAAGCGCCCTTCGTGGGGCCGAGTCCCACACCCCCATCTAAGTGCCGAAAGGTCCTAGAAAAGAGCAGAGCTATACCTCTACTCACCCTAAAGGCCTTCGTGGCCTATAAAAAGGGTGAAAATCTACCTAAAAAGCGCCCTTAAACTGCAGTACTCTTGGTAAAACCGCAGACCCCTTGACTTGTTTATGAGACACATCTGCTAATTTGCTAATTCTTGGCCTGCACGGTGGAATATGGTTTTGGAACCTTTAAGGTACCGCAGTTTCTATTATGTACCACCAGCTTTAACATTCAAGAACTCTGCGATTTTCTCACATGCTATTTCATACGGTTCTCAGAAGAAGCTGCGATTAGTTTCCTAAACAGCATTAACTTTTTTGTCTTTGTGTTGAAGACGCATTTAATGACTTTTGAGACAGAAACTTAACTTCTAAAAAAAGGTGGCCATAAATTAACGACCAGTTTGGTTGACCTGTAACTTCGTGTAGACACACATAAGGAAATTCTTTTCACAACACCACCACCACCACCAACAACAACAACAACAAAATTATTCAAGTTTTTGTACGCATAATTTCAAAAGCATAATTTTTACGTCAGTGGTGCAATGATAAGATAAAAAGTAATACCGATAAAAACCCAGTCTACTACAAAATATTGTAACAGATTTCAACTTTTTTTTTATTCTGTCAGGGGTGATCAACATGTTTTCCCGAGTGACACAGGACCCTCCCTCCTCTACGCATTTTCATCCCATGTTTGTTGTAGCATTTCTGGTAGACTGTCACTGCAGCATTCCGAATTCTGTGTTTGAATTCGTTTGTAGACTAGTGAAAATATTATGACCCCTCACATATGCGAGGAAAACTGTAGTGTTGGGAGACTCTTTTAATACAGAAAACTGCTTTCACATTTGTTTTTCAAAGAAAATTACAAACTCTCTAAATCACTCGCTAATTTATAACGACTCTGTATTAATTAGATGAGCTCAAACTCTATGATGACCCCAGGAGACTGTCTCTTGCATCGTCGTATTGAAATTGATGACTGTAAAAAATGACTGACCAGGGTGGTTTGCATATAGGCCAATATACGTTAAGTGTAATGAAAGTTCAAGTAATTTATTTCTATATATTTAAATTTAATGTAGTTCTTTCAGTGTGCGATCGCACTCATTGTGCCGCTATGTTAATTCCCAAAAAGCAGTCACATTGCCGTATATGTAACTCATTTTAAACTATTTTTCTTTATCGGTAATTGTTTTATAAACAACTACAGTTTCTCTTGCCATTTACAGGTGCCACAGGAAAGATTTTCGTCCTGTATGGGACATAACGTTTAGAGTATTTGCACTGTTAAAATAACTAGCATTTTTAACCTATGGATCAAATATATTTTCAGCACCTTAGCATATGAACTTACGTCACACTCAATCTACACACATATTTTGGCATTCCGTCAACAACAAATCATTAAAAAAAGTGTGTTGATAGCTTTCCAGCACTGCGCAGGATTATATCTAAATTATGTACGAAAGGTCACTTCCTACCTCTCGGATAACACGATGTGAGACTCTTACAAAGAGTAATCGTTTAATGCTGTTTTGGGAAATTGTGGCTGTTGTCTATGATAATCGTGAAGACACGTAATTACACTGTGTGGATAGTCTTATCCTGTTGTTGTTAAGGTGTAAATAAGGTAAGTACAACGTTTTACTGCAAATATGCTCTCATGCTGAAATGAAGGAACGAAGTTTTCTATTCTTCAGTGGAAGGCTTTTAACGTGAGGTCATACAATACAAGGTAGAGACTAACACTCAATAAATATCTCAGTTCTGTGATGTATATTACTGAGAAGTTCTTCTGCTACATTTCTAGGTTACATACGATAGTATAGGTAGGGCATTTTTCAGGTCTCAATAAGTGGATGCATTTTAGAGTACAGTAATTTTTTATTGTGTGAGAACTTCAAATATTCTATTGGTTGTCTTCTATGTGTAACGTGGAAGATTCTTTGCATAACAAGCGTTCGAGTAGGCTTAGAAGTTCTAAAAGTGTGCTGAATTCTTAAAAGGTGTAGAACTGCCTAACATGTATGGTGCTGTAAACGACACTTGTTGAATATTTATAAACGAACTGGATGACTTGGTAAAGGTGCGGCTTGTTTCCGTGTCACGTGGATTAGAGGTATCCTGCTTTAACGTCCTCATACCGAATTGTAACTCCGACTGTTACTGTAAGAATTTCCCTGCCTTCGATCGAAAGAATTAAAATGTTAATTCTCATATTCACAGAACTTACCTTAGTACATCCAACATCATGCTTTCCAGTTAGAGAACCAGTTAGGTGTGGGTAGCTAAAACTCCAAACTTTATCCTAGTAACTGACCACATTAATGCACAAATTCTTGGTTTATAATACTTACTTAATTACTCCATGGTGCAGAGCCTTCTTGAGAAGCTAACTGGTTGCAGATAGTCAAGAAATTCCCCGCATTTCACGGAACCCGGAGGTTCATTACCGCACTCACAAGCGTCCGCCACCCGTCTCTATCCTGGGCCAGCCCAGTTCAGTCCATATACCCACATCCCACCTCCTCGAGATCCATCCTAATATTATCCACCCATCTACGCCTAGATCGCCACATTGGTCTCTTTCCCTCCGGTTTCCCCACCAAGACCCTATACACCCCCGTCTCCTCACCCATACGCGCCACATGTTCAGCCCATCTAATTCTTTTCGATTTTATCACCCGCACAATATTGGGTGAGGAGTACAAATCATTTAGCTCCTCGTTATGCAATCTCCTCCATTCCCCCGTTACCTCGTCCGTCCAAGTCCAAATATTCTCAACACCGTATTCTCAAGCAACCTCAGCTTCCTTTCCTCCCTCAATGTCAGGGACCAAGTTTCACACCCATACAAAACAAAAGGCAAAATTATAGTTCTGTATATCTTAATCTTTAAATTTGGTTTATAATAAGTTTATTATATTCCTCTATATGTTTCGAGCACTATTGTGCTCATCATCAGGAGGTCAAAATTGTATTATACAGCATCTGGTATTATCACACTGTGTAGGTGGCCGTCCGGTGCACAAGTGCATTAATTTGTGCATTAAGTTGTTTAATTACTAGGATTATACTGAGATGCACGGTCAGCTAAATATAAAAAAAATCCACCTTTTATGTTTCTGAAGGCTAGGATGTTCAGTCCTAAAGATATGGAAGCACTTAACATTAGGGGGCGATTATAAGGCTGCATTTCAAGGCTACAAGTGTTTTACCAAAATTAACAAAAAGAAAATACCCGCCAAACGATCTATTTTGTAGGGCTGCTTCTTAACGACCTCTCTCTAGCCCCGTAACTATTAAAATTGTAATTGCTGAAAGCGTAGCTGCAATAAACTTTTCATTCTTACAGTTGGGAAATACTTATTACTCTAGTTGATGAACACCGTAACAAGTTGTTCTCCCCGAACTTCGTATAATAATGTTGCTAATGAATGTTTCTGTCGTTCTGAAGATTGCGCGTTATGGTCCCTCTAATGACCGTCCCTTGACCTTAGCATGGTAACTTTATGTAGCTTAGTTTTTCCGTAGAAATGAAACCTGAGAGAAGAAGTTGTTCTTCTGGCACCATTTAATTTCATCCTTTTAGAGGCCACTTAACAAATCTGCACTTGAGATTGCTGTGATTCTAAGCAACAGTACTTGAAAGACAACTGCGCAATTCTTTTATGTTTCTTGTTTGATGGAGAGGAATGTCACTTCTGACCCTTTACTGACTGTAGAAACTTAACAGCGGGGACAGTTAAACTACAATTAGTATGCATAAGTGTAGTTGAGTAAAGAGAGACCAACTTGATGTCACTTGCTTTATTATTTCTTTATTTAATGCTCAACATGTTTCGGATGTTAATACATCCATCCTCAGGAGCTTGCGACTTATTTGTTGAGTTA
>Ga0123357_10002164_pt1 | contig 21649 bp, 7 predicted proteins | sample TergutEmb28metaG_FD_89873 | JGI IMG/M metagenome (GOLD analysis project Ga0123357, IMG submission 89873) | Embiratermes neotenicus P4 segment gut microbial communities from Petit-Saut dam, French Guiana - Emb289 P4 | ecosystem: Host-associated > Arthropoda: Insects > Digestive system > Gut ... | reverse complement strand
CGACTGAGTGTACGTACGTATGTATGTATGTACGTATGTATGTATGTATGTATGTATGTATGTATGTATGTATGTATGTATGTATGTATGTATGTATGTATGTATGTATGTATGTACGTATGCATGTATGTATGTGTGTACGTGTGTATGTATGTGTGTGTGTGTGTGTATGTATGTATGTATGTATTTATGTATGTATGTATGTACGTATGCATGTATGTATGTATGTATGTGTGTATGTATGTGTGTGTGTGTGTATGTATGTATGTATTATGTGTGTATGTATGTGTGTGTATGTATGTATGTATGTATGTATGTGTGTGTATGTATGTATGTATGTATGTGTGTGTGTGTGTATGTATGTGTGTGTATGTATGTATGTATGTATGCATGTATGTATGTACATATATGTATATGTATGTATATATGTATGAATGTATGTATGGAAAGAATGAAGTTAAAATCAGAAATTAAGACAAACAAGAAATAACCATAAACACTATAAATATTAACACACTTGTATGAACTATTTATTAAAGTTTTAGTAAATTCTTCTTATGTAGTAATAGGAACAAATTAACACCTCCGTAACATCAGATTAAAGTTACAAAAGAGAAAGTAATAGAAATGACAGAAACACACATTCTCCATACGAACTGCAAGTCTTTGCAAATATCATGGAGTGAAACAGTTTTTTTTCATATCTATTCTTTATGAAATAACAGCATGCTAGCTTCCTTCTAACCATCATTTAAGTCCAGTCAACGTTCTTGCATGTTAGATAAGAAGAGCTTAACTGAAAGGTATTTGCAGAAAACTAATAATGAAAGTAGGAAAATGCCTTAAGAGAACTTTTAGCAGACTGAAAATACACTATCGGTTGCAAGGCTTCTTTATATAAATGATGTGATGAAAAACTATTTAGTGCTACAAATCAGTCATAGTACAAGATTTCTGTTCTTCAGGGATATCTTCAAGGGTTAAAATGCCCTGGATATTTCAGCCCCTGAAGATGAGGCCAACACACTGTTCTAACACACTGGGGACTGATTACCCAATTATAGGGCGTCACGTCTCAGAAGAATGTACTCCTCTTTCACATCACTGCAAAAACCTGATAACTTGTGGAATCATATTATATCCCTTAATGTCAGTGATTATGGAAAATTGAATAACAACATATATTATGTCACTTTGTACAGTGTTAGTAGTTGACTCATTCAGTAAGGAAAATAAACATATTTGATTCTGATTTTATAATTAGTATTTACTATTTACTGTTTTAACAAGTGTGGCTGGCATCTGGTATGGGTAACACCTAATATCAGTAATATATTCTTTGCTTCTTATGTATAATTTTTTGGACATGCTGCAAATTCCAGTAGGTATTTAGCTATGTACAAGGCAGATGAAGAACTTAATGCAGTTTTTCCAGTTTTTATTTTAATAATATCACAGTCAATTGCATCATATTGGAAAAACAGATCATGACTGAAAAACAGACAAGATAGGAGTTAAAATGATACTTAATCTTGTACACCACCAACATGAGTTCAACTGCTTATGTGCTATGATTCAATCCAAGTATATCATCCTATGTTTAGCATAGCAACAACAATTTGTAAAACTAATATTAATTATAACTTTACCTACTTCATACAACGTCTATCTAACCAATTTTTAACAAAACAGTCTGAAACCCATTTCAAGTGGCCATGCTGTGGCACCAATCTTGCATGGTCCTGTGTTATATACATAATGTATTTAAAAACTGCTTTGTTTGACTTTCTGCATCATCTACTTTGCTAATTCTCTTGCTCTTGAAGAAAATACTGCACATTTCACTTAAAGCTACTTCACTTTTGTATATTTTTATAATTGCATTGTGCTCCAATATGTATATAGTAACCAATTATATTGCAACCAACACACTTGCCATATCACCTATCATTATCACATTACCCATACAACAGGTGCAATGAATGGCCCCATTGATGCGTATTAAATATTCCTCGAAATCGCTATCACACTACCAAGCTTCTTACAAATAATACTGACTCATACACAATATTCATAGAAATAAAATACTAGTTCATTTTCTGGATGCAGCTCCATATTATATACTATTTACATGCCATGTGTGGTGTATAGTTGCTAGGAGTTTACTTTGAATATCGACTCCTATACTGTGTCCCAGGAAGTACATTATAATATATCAACATTACTGTGGTCGTATTTTTAATTTTAAAAGTTATTTATAGGATTGCTATATGTATTGAATTACAATCCAAATATATTGAGCTATAAAATGATGTATTACTTGTTACATGCCCTTCAAAAACCTTAACACTCTACAGAAATACAGAACTATTATTATATGTGTTTGCTAGTTATGTGTATAGTATAAAGAAGGGGTCATTGCTCATGGTCTATCCAAGCACTTATCCAGTGAATCATATAGTCTTCCACAGAATAAAAACAAATGCTTAATTTGTGGAAAAGTAACAGATATTCTACAAAATATTTTATAGTTGTATCACATTTAAACCTAAATTGGTACAACAAAATTTCAATAACTGTGTATACTGTAACCTTTAGTTTGCTAACGGTTCCACTAGGAGCAAAAGTTAATATTTTTAAAAGTTACAAGTTGTTCTATTTGGGCGTTTGAATTTGGCAACACTGAAGACACTCTCCTTTTCTGTGTCTGCACAATGTCTCAACACTGAAGCTGTCAGGCAAGGTGTGGAAGCCTGTTTAATTGTGTGAACACTTCCACCTTAGGCCTAAGTGACCATAAATGGTGTAAGTCCTTAAAACGTACAGCTCAGTTATTTTATTCTCGGATTTTACAAAGGGAGTGGAATGTTTGGTTTGTAAATCCACTTGGGTTCTTATAGCAGGCAAGTAGATTTTTCGAGGGAAGGGGAAAGAAACATTTCCTTCAAGTTGGTTTGCAGATTATCGTCTGAAGACTGTTGAAAGTTTGCTGTAGGACGGATGGGGGTGTGTTTCTGTCTGCTGTAAAATGGAAAGTCGTGAGGCTTCGCGTGTTAAACGGGCCCGTCTGCTGAATCCGAATCAAATAAGTGAAATCGTTATGGATTTGGATAGTGACGAGGCGCAATATGATGCGTCTAGTAAGGAGGATGAAGAAGTGGAGCAGGCCACCATCACCAGCTTCTGCCATTTCACAGACTCCGTCCAGTCCAGATTTTTCCGCCAGCACCTCCGAGGTTGAGGACGCTGTTCAGCATGTGGCAGGTCAACAGCCACAATCCACGCAATGGACACAGCCCCCATGAACCCTTAAAGGGAAAAGCAGTGGATCAGCACACATCACTGAAGGGTCCACACCACTTAGCGTCCTGCTGCTGTTCTTCTCAGAAATCATTATTTTGCTGGCTGTGGAGACGAGTCGATACGACCAGGAATACTTGCACTTGTTTGACGATGGACTTGTCCCCAACCTGATGTGGTTGAAGTGGAAATGTTGCGTTTTTGGCTGTGATATTTCAAATGGATCATATAGTTCAAGGCAGACTGGAGGACTATTGGATGAAATTGGAGCAGCTTCACTGTCCATTCTACGGACAAACGATATTTCACTGACAATACTGTCACACCCTTCGGTTTCTGCACTTCGTGGACAGTAGCAGGAATGGAGTTGACAGGACGGATGACAGCCATAACAGACTATGAAAATTACAAAACAAGCTTTGCAAAATTTTACAACCATTCTGAACATTTGGCAGTAGACGAGGTCACTGTGAAATTCGAGGGAAGGGTAATTTTCAAACAGTACATCCCGAAACAAACGCAAATGTTTTGACACAAAAATTTACAAAAATGTGACTCCACTGGTTATACTTATGACATGGACATGTACCTGGGCAAGGACAGACGTCAGATGACACACCACCTGACAACAACCCATGACACAGTGACAAATATGATGAGAAGAGTAGAGGGATACGGTTACAAACTGCATGAACAATTTCTTTTTCTCCTCTCACCTATTTGATGACTTGGTCCGGAAAACGATTTGCTATTTTGGGACTGTGAGACCACATAGAAAGGGCATGGCCAATGATCTGATAACCACGATACAGAGACTGAAATGGGATGACATTCGAGTAAGGACCAAGGGTGACTTGAAAGCTGTGGTGTGAGGGACAAGAGAGACGTTTCCATCGTGACGAACAAATACGACCCACCCAAAGAAGGAAATTTCCGAGATGAATACGGGAACGCGATAAAGTCGGCAATCATGGCAGATCCCAGCCGTCACATGAGCCATCTTGACAAGGCAGACATGATGGCCAGAAGCTTCATGGCCAGCCATCGAAAGTGGAAGTGGACAAGGAAACTCTTTTTCCACCAGTTAGACCTGGCCGTTCTCAACATTTACATCCATCTCTCTTCATGTGGTAGGAAGAAAGAGTCACATAGATATTTTCGACTTGCCCTTGTTTCTAGCAACATCGGCAGACTGGACACAAGCCACAACTAACACTGGTCGGGCCGAGGCACCAAGCGGCGATGTCGCATGTACTAATTAAAAGTATAAAATTTCGTATACCAATAAATATCGGAAATATGAAACAGAAGTTTTCAGTTACAATTTCTATCTTTCTTCGGACAGATGATATTGTTCAGATGTTGCTCAAGACAAAGGATGGAGATGGTAAGCATCTTGAAAATTCCAGAAACTCAACTCACATCCATGTTTCACACTGACAGTAAAAGTGAATGAATATTAACACTAAAACACCATGAATATTATAATGCTAGGTTGGGCTTACACACTGGTGAATTTGAGGTCTCCATTATTCTGGGATATAGTGCTGCATTGCTTAATGATTGGTGCCCGACAACTTGCGACAATGTGATGGTCTCACCATCAACAGTCCAAATTGCCAGTGAAGAAATTACATGAGAGTATTCCACCATTAAAAGGAACACTACTATGCTGCATGAAAATGTTGGGCATCAATCACTAATGATGTGGCAATGGAGGCCTGAAATATCATAATGTGAGTGAATGAGAGATTTATAGGCAGACAGGCAAACAAGGAAATTATAAAAAAAATACATTCCTGCATGGGTCTTGAATTCTATGGAAGATGATTACATTTACTCTTATGAGTGCTTTTAGAGACCAAAATGCATAATCTACATATGGAGGTTTAAAGGTTATGTGTAAGTAAATATGTTTTTGGAGTTTCCTTACAGTCAAATTTGTAACAGTTACAAGAGATACAACTTGCAGTAGTTTAAATACATACACTGTGCAATTAGCAAATTACATAACATATACAACATTAACAATTTGCATGCTGTTAACATGGGCTGTGTCCAGCATATCGAGTTATAATTAAGTCTTGTGTCCAATCAGTATGTCACATTACAGGCATGTAATTCAATGTCCACACATACACACACACACACACACACACACACATACACAAACACACATTACAATTAAAGTGTGTATTATTAAAGTCAAGCATTAAGAGACATTATGATTCATATTATGATGAGTTTTTAAATGATAAGACTGAGGAGGAAGTGAAGGCATGATTCTTCCATGCACTATCATGACATTTCCTTAGGATGACACGGTATTGAAACTGTCTTAATAACAGGATATTTTCCAAAGGCTTTTGGAGTGTGAGATGCACCATCTATACATTTAATGTCACATTTTACATGTTTTAAAATTACTAATCATAATGAGGAAATGATCCGAGAACAAAACTCATTTTACTGGAAATAATGTCTAAACTTAACTTGGCAAGTGCTCTTCCTGTTTGGATCAGAGGTACTGATGTGAAAATATACCAGAATAGATGAGTACTCAAAAACCTTCTAATCCACATACAACTTACACCAAATCATTATGTATAATTCAATGTAATTTCTTTAGTTTTTACGTTCTCCAAAACCTCCTTTCGACACAAATTTAAAACTGATGGTAGCAGTTAATATGTGATTTCACCTCAGGGATTTATCCAGGTAATGTGCCGATATTCTTCCAACATTTTGGTGTACATTGTGAGTCAATATCTTCAAGGAGAATAAGTTAAATGTCAGAAGGGGCCAAATATGTAAACACTGTAATAGTAAACAAAAGTTGGGTGTATGAAGCACTTTATATAGGTTATATCCACCCTGACAGATGAAAATGAATTGGCCTTGCTGATGGTACAGTGGTGGGAAGTATGGGTGCTTAATATGACTTCTGTTTAGCCAAATTCAGTATCATGTTTGGTCTCAGTGGCTACAGTCATTCAGCTTGCTGGCCTGGTGTGTCTGATGTGTCCTAAATTAATGCTGCATGCTTCTGAATCAGTAATTCTGAAGATGATGGCAGCAAAAGGCACTTAAACACTGGAAGAACAGGTGATGCAGCTAAATTCTGAAAGCTGAAATCATATGTTAAATAGAGACCACAAAAGAAAAACAATGTAATATGGCAGATAAATCTATGTTACTTTTGCTAAAATGCCAGACGGGAATAACAAATTTAAATATTAAATGCTTTGTAGGAACTGAAAGCTCTTAGTGGTTCTTTTTTTTTAAGTAATATACTTGGTGGTTTGGTAATTGTGTCTGATAAATGATGGAACTACCCAGAAAAGGTAAATAAGATTTGTGAGGTAAGGCTTTGTGCTTTCATTGTTCCCACATCAGGCTACTCAGGCTCAGCACAATGGTTCATGAGACTGTACAGACATACATTCTAAAATGTCTGTCAGATTTTTATGCATTATATAAATATCATATTTTAAGTTATATATCCAAAGATAAAATAACTTTAATGGAAAAAAAATGCACATCAAACAAGTATTTCTTCATGTGTGCTATTCATGTGCCTGCCTTAGAGAAAATACGTAACATATAAAGCATAGGAATTTCACAGTAATTATAATTGTGACATAGTGAGGTTCAAGAGTCTTTAACAGCTGACAAATACAGAAGCATTCCAGCAAACAGCTGAGGCAGACATGTAACTTTTTTTTTAAATAGCCTGCATTCATAAATCGAAATACTCCATACAGTCTATATAAACCTTAATCTCCGCAAATTTTGTAAACTGTGTCAAAATACTAGGTAGGATTACTAGGAATATTACTACCAGCGGTAATATGTTCCCTCATTTCCAGCTGGTCATTCAAAAACGAATGTTGTTAAGTGGCTAAGTAACTTACGTTTATTGGACTGTGCATCATTGTGATAGTTGAAGAATAAAAGACTAACTTGATGTCACTTGTTATTTTATTTCACTTCTTATGTGCTCAACATGTTTCGGACATTAATATATCCATCATCAGGAGCTTGCGACTATTCTATTGAACTACCACATTGGTCGTATTGTTCTTGGTTCGATGTGTGTTGGAGTTTCGGTGTGGTTGGGTTGGAGTGGTATCCGTGTTGCAGGCTGAAACCTGCAACACGGATACTAACACTCCAACACACATCGAACCAAGAACAATACGACCAATGTGGTAATTGAACAGAATATTTGCAAGCTCCTTATGATGGATATATTAATGTCCGAAACATGTTGAGCACATAAGAAGTGAAATAAAATAGCAAGTGACATCAAGTTGGTCGTTTATTCTTCAACTAGGTTAAATAACTTTCAAACAAAATAAGAGAAGAAAAAATATACAAATGGCTGCCATATTAGTGTGATAAATCAGTTTACAGTAAATTAATATGAAACAATAAAACCAACTGCTCTTAAGAGAATAAAAACAAATTCTATAAACAACTGTCACCACACACATACTAACCATTGCATTCCTTTGCTTACAAGTATTTAGCCACACACTGACATTATAATTAAAAAAAAAAGTACAAGCATTATTCTAAAAGAGAATCTATAACCTTCAGATATGTATCACACATGGCTAAGCCTTATCCTAACTTCAGAAATTAGTAATTGGAATGATACAAATTACTGAAACATACAAAAAAGACAGAAACAAATCATTGATTGCAGAGGATATACAAAAGAGATATAAACTAATATAATGACCCATAACTTATAAAGAAAGATGAAATCTGAGCCTGGTCAATGATATAACATAAGATGCTTTCTATGGCAGCTCAAGAAAGAGATGTGAAGAAGCTAGCAGAAAACTCTGAATGCATGTATGTGAATGTTTGTGTCTGAGAGAGTGAGTGAGTGTGTGTCTTTATTTTTTAAATCTACTGTATATTATGTTTAATAAATCCTCAAAAACTTCATTAACATATATTTGAATACAATATTTTTCAATAAACGTTGTACATAACTTTGCTTTCTTTCAGTGACTCCTAAGTCAGCTGTGCCATATTCAGGTGCTCAGTCAACATTCCCTACACTTGCAATGCAAAAACAGTGTACAATTAAAAGAAAATTACCAATTTCTTTTTATTTTACAATGCTGCAAATAGCAGTATTAATATTTCTGACAGAGATCAACAAAGGAATATTTAAATTTAAACCCACACAATCTGAGACAACTTAAGTGTAGTTCATACAATACAATATCCATTAAAATGTGCATGAACTAAACCCTGGGTATGTTAGCTGGTTTCTTGAAAAAAATCTGTGTCTGACATGTTTATAGAAAATAACATGTGTAAAGATTCTGAGTGTGAATGAAAAATGTTCTTTTCCAGATGAATTGAAATTATATTGCTCCATTGTAAATATCAGTATTTGATTTAGCATGGCCCATCAAAGTCTGGAAATATTCATGGTAACATAAACATGTATGGTTTCTTTACTCTAAAAAACTGTTCAGTTTTGAAGACATAGCCTAGAAAATCCTTAAATATACAGGATAACTAATATGTTTCTTATATTTTATAAATTTTGTAAACTGGAGTTTTTAGATACACCTCTTCTACTGCAAATAGAAAGCTTTTATTTTTGAAATGACATGGTAGTAATCTGCACAGATTACCTTACAAACTTTTAAGTGAGAAATAATAAAAATTATTACTATTAACTCCACTATAATTAACAATTAATAAGCTTGCATAATTCTGATCAACAAAATTTGTTAATGGAAGGCATATGTGGCAGTGGATGTATAAATACATATTATCTGAACATCAGAACTAGATGACATTAAATGGTCAGCTTCATGCATCAACTGCTTTATCCTGGGGGAAAAGCCCCTGGTACCCATTGATAGAAGGATAGGTAGGCTCCAGAGCTAGTCTGGGCAGTCTGGAGAAGAAAAATCTCTTGTTTCTGCCGCGAATTGATCCAAAATTCCTCTGTCATCCAGCCTATGACATAGTTGCTCTAATGGTTGGAGGTTGCTTAAATGATGACTTCACTCATATTAACCTTGGGTTTACGAACTGAAAAAAAAAATTCAAATTTTCGCAAGGCCTACAGAAGTTGGTTTTGGTTTTAAATAAATATTATATTTAAAATAAAGATTTAAAGCTATTTATTTGTTCATCATCACCATTTTCATCATCGTCGTCATCGTCATCATAATCTTAATCATAATTAACAACATTATGTTACAAAGTAGGATCAAAGCAGTGCATAACTTTTATTCAAACAGCCCCACAACAATTCAGAAACATACTGATGTATCATCAACACTGATGATGACGGTAGTAAGTTTCTCTTCATTACATTGCACCCACACACCATAAGTTTACATACCAGAAGGCAGGAATTTTCATAGTCTGCTCTGTCATAACCTCAAATCTCCAGTCAAAAAAACATAAATTTTCTTTTCATGTGTGTAATAACAGTGGACATTAAATCTTTAATATTTGTTGTTATAAATCTTACACATATTTATGACTTTTATCAATGTAAACAGCCTGAGTATCAATTAAAAGTGATCAGTTTAATACAACTTTAATGACTGTTTACAGCATAGGAAAACAGTTTGTGTCACTAATTATTCACCACAGTGAAGAGCTTTACTACTTCAGGGCACTGTACAACGAAAGGGATTTTGTGTCACTTTCAAAATATCATTCCCCTTCCTCACATTAGGTACATTTCATTTCCCTGTTAGTAATTCAAACAGCATGGATCCTACCAGGTCATTCATAATTCCTTCTCTGAAATGTGTTGTATATTATAATTTTACACTCTTTTTCACAGTTCACAACATTTTGACATTAGCTGAGATGTATGAAGGCACATTTTTTTAACCTTCCCAAAACTCATCAAATGAATAAACATATAAAACATAGGAGATGAAAACAGTTAAAGTCTAATATTTTCCTATCTTTTAATCTTTATATATTCAACAAGTTATTTATGAAATTTATTTAGACCATCAAGTATAATGGTTTCTGTGTGACTGCAGGGGTATAACAGTATTATACTATATGTATCTAGTATTTTAATCAGTCACAAATATAAACTTCAATAAAATATTCCCTGCTCATGCTATGTTACATGCGAATACAGAGACAGAATTTCCCAGGAACACAATTCATATTAAGTGACAGTTACACTGACCACTGATCACCTGACATATAATTCAGGTAATGTGTAACCAAGTTATGAAAACATGAGATTAAAGCAGCCATTAACCGGCCCTGAACATACAAATGAAGACAGGAAGTCTGGTTTCAGAAAAAAAGCAATGACTCATTTAAAAGCAAATAATTTCAGAATCAAATACATGACAAATTTTGGCAGGAATCTTAGAAAGAACAGTAAATGAAGCCTGTATTTAATGCAACACATGAACAATAAAACTTGAATAAATTGTTATTATAGTCACATCTTTAATTCATTAAACACATGAATTTTTTAATAAAGCTTGAAAGAACACCATTATTTACAATTCACTAATTTGTGATTTTCTTCAATCTTTATCCTGAGTGCAAAAATATTTATTCTTGCCATTGAAAAGTAATTAGTTACTAATTTTAAAGATACATTGCTCTTATTAACAGTTCATATTTGTGGTAACAGGAAAATTTTGACACATAAACAATTTCAGCAATACCAGGTCAAAAAAATAGGTCTTAGTTGAGTCTGGTAGTATGTAAAATCTGCCCTAAAGGATCCTGTAAGGAGAAAACACTAACTAGCAACTAGCACATAAGCAGCACACTTAAAACTGATCTACATAAAACATAAAAATTACTTAGGCATTTATATTTGCATATACATATATACTTTTTAATCACTAGGTAGCAATTTCTCAGTATTATACTGAATTGTTATAATTACATACCATTAATTCAGGAGAACAAATAAGGCCGGTATCAGGTGACTATTTCTTTGTGAACTTTTATGTTTCATTACCAGACCAGCAGGCACACCTGTTGCAAACTATGTCAACGTGTGATCTGTTCTTTTAATGCCTTATATTTTGCTGAACATAGAAAAGTAACTTGTGCACTGATCATACATTTGGCTTATACTAATCTCTTCCAAGTTGACAGGCAAAATTATCAATTTGCATGGTTATTTAGTTTAATTTTCTGTATTAGCCCACTCACAAAGAAAAGACAAAATATATGATAGTGGAAATGAAAAACAGTTTAAAACAAAATAAAAATAGGACATTGGGGAAAAAAAAAAATTACAAATTTGAAAGAGCTTAAAATTTAAAATATTTAGGAGTTGTACTTAATGAAGATAACAAATGCCAAACAGACTTGCAAGAAAGAATAAAAAATGCTGACAAAAGATACTTTATGCTGCAAAAATTTTTTAAAAATAAAAACATATCAAAGAAACTAAAATTAAGACTAAAGAACACAATAATAGACAAAACGTTAACATAAACATCAGAAACCTGGATACTAACAAAGACAGACAGAAAGAAAATGAACATTTTTGAAAGGAAAGTGTATAGAAGAATTTTAAGCCCAGTATATGACTATGAAAAAGAAAACTGGAGGATATTAACCAATAAAGAAATTTATGCAATTGTTAAAAAACTTACTATAATAGAGACAATAAGGTTAAATAGATTATGTTGGTTTGGTTATGTACAGAGAATGGAAGAAAATAGAATTCCCAAAATAGTATTATATATGAATTTGGGAACAAGAAGATTGAATGGTATACCAAGAAACAGATGGCAAGATGAAGTAAGGGAGGAAGGAAGAATAGTTGGTGGAGAGAGGTGGCAGGAAAAAGTACATAACAGAGAGGAATGAAAGAAGCTCATGAGAATGGCAAGGAATCATCAAATTCTGCACATGCCACTGGAAGGAATGGAATGAATATTAGCCTATACAACATCATGGACATTTCAAATTGTAATATGCAGAACATTACAATAAGTGTAATAGAAAAATTTAAACTGGGAAATTCAATCTGAGATAAATAAATAAATAAATAAATAAATACATAATAATAAAGGAACATGTACTGCAGTGCCAGAGATGTTTAATTGGTATTGGCAGTATGTATGAGGAAAAGGGGGGGAGGGGAGAAATTATTGGAAGTGTTTTACCAATAGTAGTGCCAGATTTTTTGCATCATACTTTGAGAGTTCATTTCAAATTGCGTAAGTGTAAATTTCAGATTACATAAACTGAAAACTATCTGTGTGGTATAATACCAATTGACCTTGTAATAAATCCACTTTTCTTTAAGCATATTTCTTTGTCTGAAGTTCTACAGGAGGAAACTGTAAGCATAAGACACACACTTGTACTTGTATACCACACTCAGTGAAAGTGTTGTGTTTCATGATTTCTACATTTGAGAAAATAGTTGCATACAATTTGTGGATATGAAGTACAGTAATTAGGGCAGAGAAACTTGTAGGATAGAAGAAACATTGAGGATGCAGAAAATAACCTGGACACAATTAGAAATATTACAAAATATAATAAAATACAAGATTCTGAGATTTTGCACTGACCTACAGGAATTTAACATGCAATTTTATCAGTGTTTAAAATCAAAATTAATTATTCCACTATTTTAAAATGAGATCTGTACTATTAACACTGTAACTCCACTATTCTTAGCTAAATAGAAATAAATATTTAAAATATAACGGTACTGTTACCTTAGACAAAACAATTTGTTAAATGTAATTATAACAGATGTACATTACCCCCATTATCCAATTCAGTGACACAAAGTTCCTGACTAGTTGCAGAACAATGTCCAACCCTGCTTTTGTAGTAGCCAGAGAACAAAACCATGTACCTCAAACTGAGGAATGGGGAATAACTTTGTGTTAAGGCTGCAATGAAAAGCCATTCAGTACGATGCAAATGATAAAGTGTCCATGAACTAATATTCATAGATCAGGTGGAAGAGGGTCTCTTGTGTGGTGGTTTGAGACAGAAGAGACTTGTCCACAAGTACTTGATATTGTTGGGACAGCAGCTTTACTGATGGTGGCAGTGTCATGTGCTGCTGTTGTGAGCCGACCGCTTTGAGAAGAGGTTTGGCATGTCGAGGTGCCTGCAGAGTTTCTGACAAAATTCCCCAAGCCCTTCATTAAACTTGATGCAGAGGGCAATGTAAAACTTGAAGCTCGACGTTCAAGAGTAATGTTTCCACTTGATGCACTACGATTCCTTGAGTGTTCACCAGAGCTCATCTTGGTTTTCTGAGCTCTGTCATGGGTTTCCTCTAGTGAGCGGGCAATTAGAAGTTCATGTCTTTGAGTGGGACCTGAAAATAATCGATTTTTTAGGAGACTTGTCCTATGTAGAAGATTTTCAATGCTTCCCCCACCACTGGTTCCTCGTTGTTTGGAAAGTCTCTGTTTATTTAGTGATGATGAAAGTGATGGTGAACGGAATTCTGATTTGGGACGTGTGATTGGATGGAACGATCTTTCATCTGAGTAAGTGTTGTCTGAGTCAAGACTGTATGCTCGTGCAGCAGCTCTCATTCTGCGGTCCTTAGCTACCAGAACTTGCTCCAATATGTTCAACTCAGAACTGGTCAGATGTGTAAGATCACTCTTGCTGACAGCAACTTTTAAGTCTTGCACTTCTTCCTCCAAGCGGCTGATACCTTCTCTCCTTTCCAGTTCCCGAGCCAACATCTGAACCTGCACAGGTAAAATATAGATTATTATAAGCATTGATGGAAAACCCAGTGTTATGAAATGCAGGAGTTTGGAGTATGGAATATTGTGCATGGAGGAAAGCTCAGCAGTAACTTGTTCTCACATACAAGGGTTTTCAACTGCCTCAAAGCAGTAAAATTTTACCATAAATTGAATGAAAATTATTTTTTGTTCTGTAAACACAATTGTCACATCTCTATTAGTAAATAATCCTTGTTTACTAATACAGCTGTGTTGATGGAATAAAAAACACTTCTTATCCAATGTAGGAAGCACAACAGGTTGCCAAATACCAAACTAACTGTAAATTTTAGAAAATTAAGTTTGTAAACAATTACATCATTATCAATCATAAAGGTATATTTATGCAGAAAAAATATCATAAGGAGGTTACTTCAAGGATATCGAAGAACTTTTATTCATATGTAATTTATGGCATTTAATTGCCCAAGTCAGATACTTCCTGCTCCCCATTTTGTACCTATCAGCACTAATTAGTACAAACTGAAGCATTCTGGTGTATTTAGGGTTGGCTTTCAGTCGGATAAGGGAGTGTAGGATAATTTGTGCACGGGGGACCAAATGCTGAAATTCGTACACCGTGTTCAGTACTGCAGGAACACAACTGTGTTTCAAGTTAAACTAAGAGCTATTATTTATACCTCGTGATGTAGTCAGTAACTTGTGGTATGAAACACTGCTAGTTCAGGGCCAGTTCCCCCTGCAGATATGAAGATATGTAAAAGCTTTCCAAACAAATTTTGTGATTTTATTAATTTTCTTCACTGATCAGGGGCTGGAACAGTGTGGACAGTATACTGATTAGGCTACAGGCTAGACGGTCTGGGATTTAAATTCTGGGAGGGGTAAGATAATTTTCTCTTCCCCAAAATGTCCAGTCCAAGTCTGAGGTCCACCCAGCCTCCTATTCAGTTGGTACCGGAGTTCTTTCCTAGGTATAAAGTGGCTGGGGCGTGATGTAGTCTCCATGGTTTGCATGCACAGGTACAACCTTACATTTACTGGTCATCATTGACCTAGATGTTCAATGAATTTAAATGAGAATACACTGTTGTGAAGTCAATGCATACTACAGATATTACACAGCATAAAGATGTAAACTGCTTTGCTTCTTGTAAGTTTTTAAATAGTCACAGAATGGAGAATGTTTGAAATGAAAGTTACATATGCTAAAGAGTACATTCAGCAAAAGATCATTTCTGAAAGGTTTCTTAAGTTTCCCATGTTTCCACGATATTTCTGTACCAAAATTCTGGATGCAATTCTAACCTCTTCTACTACCTTTGTAGGCCAAAATAGTCCACAATATGCAATATTCTAAAAGTTTCAAATTATTTTGTGCATCTTAGCTGCAATTACTTCTCTCAGCCCCTCCTTTTCATATATTTTATTTATGTTTTACAGTAACTAGACTATGGGTTGGAAGATCCAGTGTTCAGTTCTGGGCAGGGTCAAGAGATTCCTTTCTTCTCCAAACCGCCCAGTCTTCTGCATGCCCCATTCAGCCTCATATTGAATGGATACCAGAGGATTTTTCTGGGAGGTAAATTAGCTGTGGCAAGAAGTTAACCACACGCCTCCATCTAGTACCTTTACTGCAACTATATGCCTTCATGACATGAAGAGGGACGATCTTACTTTCTACCTTTACTCAAAAAAATAGGAGGTTACATTTTACATATATATATAAATCATGTGGCAAGATACTATACAAATTTAACGTTGTTAATCTCCATATAATATAAATGAGAGTCTGTGAAAGGTTCAGAACCATATTACTGGGACAAGAGTCAATAATTCCTAATAGCACTTCCAAGACTGATCGTGGGAAGGCTTCTTCAGCACCAGAAAGCATCACTTGTATTCCGAAGGTACACATTTTGAATATGACTGCATTGATTGAGATCTACATAGTGCACATCAATTTCTTTTTTATGTATCATAGGATAAAAAAAGAGCATAACTGGAAGGGGTGGGAGTGTGACCACCCTTGCACTGAAACAAATAATGATTATGCTGCACCCCAATCAATTAGTAAATTAGCAATCTAGCAGGTTAAATAGACTGCATTAGTTAATTCAACTCTATAGGGCTCTGAAGATGGTATACAAATTAGTAAAACAATCTTCTTCTTTTAGACTTTGTCCATTGTCCTAATTTGTCTCAGAAGCTGACTATGCTTCTGTATGCAAGTTAAATGATAGGAAGCAACTAAATTGGTTGATCCCTTAGAAAGAAAGAGTTACTCTGGAGTTACTGGGCACCATAGTCAAGTAAACATGTTCAGATGTGCACTTAAGACCAGATCCTGCCAATGGGTTGTAACAGGTGAATAGTTATTACAAGATTAAAAATGAACAAGATGGCTCAGAAATAAAAAACACCAAACACACATTAAAAATCATAAAAAGATTAATGAACTCAGACTGATCACAATTTTAGTCAGCTGAGTGAGACCTTTATCATTAAGATTCAATAAACAAGGTTTGAGGTGGCAATGTAAACAACTATTGACAGGTTGAACTACGCTACTATAAAAATTCTTCTGTGAGAATTATTAAATCCTCCCTCTTAAGAGTCATGCAACTTACCTCCCAGTCTTGGTTATGTCCAGGACTATGCAAATCATCATCTGCAGCAAAGGCATCATCGTCATCATTACTTGAATCACTTGATGATGATGATGATGATGATGACGATGATGATGATGTTTCAGAACCAAGGTCCAAAGCAACACAGTCCCTTGGCATGTCAGTACCATTTTCCTCCCCATCCTCAGTACTCCATAGGTGTTGTGGAATGATTGAACATGGCAGATCTAACAACTCTTGTGTTTCTTCTTCAGAATTATCCTCCCATGAGTGATGAAATGGCCGCCGATGTCGTAATGTGCCATGCAATGGTGAGTTTATGCACTTGTATGGTGCTTTATCCACCACAGTCTGCTCTTGAGCTGTTAAAGCACTGTTGCCATTCTCCTCTTCAAGTACATCGTCTGGTAATGTTGGTGGAGGAGACATTAGAACTGTGTCTACCGAGTCTCCACGCTGTAAATACAAGACCCTATCAGCTGAGAACTGTGGTTTGAAAAATATAGTTACTTGCTCGCCCATGGGAAAAAAGTCTGTAAAGCTGTCTTTTGGTGTACTTTGTTTCAATTTTTCAATCCATTTTAATTGATGTCAATATGTAGGCAATAATTTTCTGTTTTCTCTTATATCAATATCACACATTTATTCATCATTTAAGAATCTTGGTAATGAAATATGCATATGTAGGGATGTAGATGGAAAAACAGAAATTACAACTAAAATAAAGCAACTGGAAAGTTTTAGGGATTTTAAAAAAGATTAAAGATGATTTTACTGGATCATCCTTCTTATTTGTTAAATGAGTTTTTTATATTTGAAGAAGATAACAGAACCAATAATTAATAACACAATTAAAACAAGATGAAAAAAGGATTTCTATTTCATTGTAAATATTTCTATTGTGTAATTAGATTAGTTTATTTGGATAATTAATCACACTTGTGTATTTGAACAATGATTCTTATAGGTTTGTTTAATGAACTTAAGTAACTGTTGTAAAACATTGGTGAATCTTTATTTCTTTCCTGTCTTATGCTTTGTTTGACTTTTCCAAGTGCTATACATGTAGCAAAAGGATGATAAATAAATCTAATACCTTGTCTAATACTGAAAATGAATCGACACTCACCATGAATGGTTGGTCTGACCCATCATCTGTGTCTGATAAATCTCCATCATCATCATCATCATCATCACCATCATCAGGACCCCGTTCTGTGCATTCAGGATGCTGTGGAATAACATTAATGCAAATTTTATGAATACATATCTCAATATATAATACACTTCTTGCAGATTAATGTATAAACAGCAAATTCTGCGCAGACAGACATGACGAAGCTAATAGTTGCTTTTCACACCTAGTAAAGGCGCCTAAAATGCACATCCATTGCACCTCTAAATTACAGGCATGCCATGTAATACTGACATCTGATGCTTTGCCATGTAAATAAATACATCACAATTCATTCAATAATACACAATAACACTGCTCATTACAATGTAATAGCATTTTTCTCAATATTTTTGTAACATTTCTGCATGAAAATTGTTTGGTTTTCCTCTGTTCTTCCTAGGAAATGCTGAGACAAAACCTTGAAAAAGACAATGACATACTTTTTTTTTTGAGGTGTGATTCTGAGGTACTCCTTCAGTATCCTTGCCTGTTCATAACTTACCATAACTTGCCTTGTGATGCTACAACTTAAGCAGCAGACAAAGCAATTTGAAGTAAAAGAAATCATGATACACTTCAGATTTTTCACCTTGGTGAGTGCTGCTAACAGACTAGTTGCCACGGAGTGATAAGCTAGAGGTTTTCTGTGTTGTTAGTCCACTCATTGCCTTTGTGACACACATCTCAGAGTAATATACACTGGACTACAAGAGCAGTGATTGTAGTTTGCAGTATGATGTCAAAATAACTGAAGCTTTATCTGCTTCCAGTTTTCAGCCCTCACAGTACATTCCTTCCTTGGCTGTGATTATTCCTTCTCTTGTCAATTTCTTCTTTATTTATTATTTAAGTTCAAATTTATTTATCTGCAAAGCCAAGTGATCTGAAGCATTCTGTATGTCTGTTTGGGCTGTGGTAGAGTCTGTGTGCACACATACTGCTGCTGTGAGCTGTGAATTCTGGGACTTAACAACTTCGGCTGTATAAACGTTGATTAATGCCAGGTGCAAGAATTCACTCTGCACTCCATTCATATGCACAACAGTCAAGTAGATGCTAATACCATTAAGAAGTAACCCAGTTTTTGTATTTTATAATTTTCTGCCTTCAACCATATCAGAATGGTGTGTGAGAAAATTCTGATGTGGAACAGAGACTAATGCCATCAGATGCAGTAATGTGTAAGTTTATGTGACAACAGACTTAAAACAAAATATACCTCTGACATATGTAAAATAAAAACAGGACAGCCATTAAAAAATATGTTATTTAATTTTCTGGTGAAACTGTGTATGTAGACAAATCATGAACGTATGCACTTTAATTCTGCAAGAAATTTATCGTGTGTTAAAACTCACAAATATGGTGGCCATGTTAGCCTCCAATGATGTGGTTATGTCTTATTTATCCAGTCCATATAACATGGTTGAAAAATCAAGACTATTTGATCTAAATTAAGTACAAACCTCCAGTTCATGTATTCGCTTCTGTAGTTGACAGATTATTTCATCTCGCCGTTTCACTTCCAGTTCTAGGGAGTGGAACTGCGACTGGAACTTATTCTGGATGTCTTCCTGCAAGTAAAAATTGTAGTTTGTATTACTTCATACGATTTTTAGTCCTTCCGTGATCGGCATTTTAAACTTTAAATACTGCCAACAACAGAAGGGTTTTTACATTTATAGTCTTTTTCTGCTGTAGCTGAACTCACCAAGTGCCCTTGGATAACTTGCTTGAAGCCTGCAATGACCTCGTTGAAATATTCTTCTTCAAGATTCATGTGCGATGGCAGGAAAAGTGAGGGACGAAAGGAATTCTTGTCATTTGGAGGCAAGGGTATCTGGTGAGGATGCTGCACAAGGAAAGAGACAGGTGGCTTCTTCTTGAAAGCTGATTCTTTTGTGTCTGTTGGTACTTTGGGTGTGTTGACTGTTGGTACTACTTGTGACGGCTCACTTGTAATAATGGGCAGTGGTGACACAGAACTAATTGTTGATGATATGGTGGCAGATGACACTACAGAACGCAATGTTGTAGTTACAGCCATAGTCACTGGAGGTGTAAGAGTGAGGATTGTTTCATGGTGAGGTACAGGTGTTGTATGAAACTCTGCGGATGATGTTGATACGACTGTCGATGGTGTGACAGTAGTCGATACAGAACTGGTACATGCTGTTATGCTTGAGGATTGGAATGCACTTATATTTTGGTCATCTGATGTAATAGGAAAAGGAAAGAGGCTTCCAGTATGTTCTTGTGAAAGTTTACTTGGTGTTGTGGCAATAGATGGGGGGGATTGAAGAGTGTCACGGTTAAATGTCACACTCTTAGTCAGCTTGCTGTGACGTGCTGCATAGCCTTCAATGGTCTGTGCCCTCATCAATTTGTGCATATCCACAGCTGATGGTTTAGCTGTTGGTTGGGCTGTGGTTATTCCCATGGCTGAAGAAGGTTGAGGCTGTTCACCACTTAAGGTGGTTGCTTTGGTGTCTTCCGAACTCCCAGAGAAGAGAGAAGTTGCAGACAGTTTCTTCAGAATGCTCTTCAGATTCCGTCGTTCCATAGTTTCGTTGCTTTCCGGAGATGTTAGTGACTGAGATGCTTCACTTGCTGATAATGATGGTAACTCTGTTGGCCGCTGTTGGGAAGTTGCAGTTCTCTCATTTTCATTATCCTTCCTGTTTGTCTGTGAGCCAGTCCGGATAAAAGAATCCTTACAGATTTGTTGGCATCTTACATATTGCATAGCACTAGCTTCTGAGTGACTTCTTGTCAGATTCATTGGATCTATAGGGTATTCCCCGGAATCCCCACTACCACCTGCAGCACCTGACACAGCATTACTGCTGTCCAAGCTTGAACTACGCATGAGCACATGAGCAACTTTTTGTTCCAACTCAGCCAACTTTTGGCGTTCATTAAGGATTTTCAATTTCTTAACAAATGGTAACCCAGAATATTCAGGAGAAAGGTCATCAATGGACATGTAGAATTTTGTATCTTGTTGCAAGCGAAGGAGATTTGGCTTTGGCTGCCTTTTGGGTGAAGATACTTTTGGAGTGTCTGCTGTTGTTAGTTCAGGTGAATCCATGAGCTTTATTGATGGCTGGGATACTGCCTCCTCTGTTGAACGTGCAGATGAAACAGTCTCCTCAGAATTCACGGAAATTTGGTCTTCTACTTCCTCACCAGGAGTATGGGCAGTCTCTTCTGTTAGCTTGTTGTCTGCACTATCCTTTCTCTCCCATTGAGCAATTACATGGAATTCTTCATTCTTGAGCTTGTCCTGAACTTTGGAAGCTTGTGAAATGGTAGATTGTTGTCCTTGGTCCTCAACGGCAAGTTCAGTCACTTTCTGCTTAAACAAAGAAACACTTTTGTCATTGATTACTTCACTGACTTTAACAGCTGATAAAGGTTTGGAAGGAACAGATTCATTGTCACCATTATCACACACTGTTATCACTTTCGTTTCATCAGCAGAGGCTGTCCCAACTGAGGTAAAATTTGAATTCTGTTTTTCTTTGGATTCAGGTTGTGAAATGTCACTGGAATGCACTTCATTAGATAAAGGTGGATGGTCATGACTAGAGGTGGAAATTGGCACTGTCACAGAAGATTCTTTAGGCAATTCTTTTGAGTTCTGTGATGATAATATGGAAGCTTTCTTTAAAAGACTCCATGAATGCTGCTTTTTTAATACTTCGGTAGAACTACTGGAACTGTCACTGTCACCTTTTGCATTTGAATGAGCACAAACTTTGGGGAGAGAAACAACTGTTCCTGTTGTTGTTGATGATGATGATGGTGATGGT
>Ga0123357_10002163_pt1 | contig 21663 bp, 16 predicted proteins | sample TergutEmb28metaG_FD_89873 | JGI IMG/M metagenome (GOLD analysis project Ga0123357, IMG submission 89873) | Embiratermes neotenicus P4 segment gut microbial communities from Petit-Saut dam, French Guiana - Emb289 P4 | ecosystem: Host-associated > Arthropoda: Insects > Digestive system > Gut ... | reverse complement strand
GATTTTCGCGGGCCGTTACGGCCTCGGTTCAAAGGATACTACCCCCGGCCAAATCGTGGCCGTCTATGACAACCTCGCGAAAGAAGCGCCAAAGGACCATTTCACGATAGGCATCGTGGACGATGTGTCGGGCTCTTCCCTCGACTGCGATATGACGCTCTCCGCCGAGCCTGAGGGCACGATCATGTGCAGGTTTTGGGGGCTTGGTTCCGACGGGACCGTAGGCGCGAACAAGACCGCGATCAAGATCATCGGCGACCATACGGATATGTACGCGCAAGGTTATTTTTCCTATGACTCCAAGAAGTCGGGCGGGGTCACGATTTCCGACTTGCGCTTCGGCCGAAAACCCGTCAAATCGACCTACCTGGTCTACAGCGCGGAATATGTCGCTTGCCACAACCAGGCGTATCTTGAACAATATGATATGTTGAAGGATCTGAAGCCGGGCGGGATTTTCGTACTCAACACGATCTGGAGCAAGACGGAGCTCGAAGACCGGCTGCCCGGGGCCGTCAAACGCGCGCTCGCGGAGAAAAATATCAGGTTCTATATCATCGACGCTTACAAAATAGCCCGGGAGCTCGGCCTCGGCACACGCATAAATATGGTGATGCAGGCCGTCTTTTTCGCGTTGACAGAGGTCATCCCGGTAGAGGACGCCGTGAAATACCTGAAGGCCGGGATTGAAAAAGAATATGGCAAAAAGGGGAAGAAAGTCCTTGATATGAACTATGCCGCCGTCGAAGCCGGGATTTCGGGATTCCAGGAGGTTGACATGCCCGCGGCGTGGAAAGACGCGCCGGACAAGGCCGTTTATGACAAAGAGCTTCCGGCTTTCATCGAGGAAGTGCTTGTGCCGATGAACAGGCAGGAGGGCGGAAAACTGCCTGTCAGCCGCTTTGTCGGCCGCGAAGACGGCGCGTTCCCATCCGGCACTTCGGCTTACGAAAAGCGCGGCGTCGCGATCAATATTCCGTCGTGGATCCCCAAAAACTGCATTCAGTGCAATCAGTGCGCGTTTTCATGCCCCCACACCTGCATCAGGCCGGCGCTCCTGACCGCTGAGGAGAAGGCCGCCGCGCCGGCGCCGTTTGATACAATCCCCGCAACCGGCAAGGGGTTCGAAGGGCTTTTTTACCGGATGCAGGTCAGCCCGCTTGATTGCATGGGCTGCGGCAATTGCGCGGACGTTTGCCCCGCAAAAGAAAAAGCGCTTGTCATGAGCGAAGCCGGCTGGGATCCGAACGATGAGACAAACTGGGACTATTTCACGACATTGCCGCTAAGGAACGGCGGGATGAAAAAGGAGAGCGTCAAAGGCAGCCAGTTTGCCAAGCCCTATGTCGAGTTTTCGGGCGCCTGCGCCGGCTGCGGCGAAACACCGCATATCAAGGTCATCACGCAGCTGTTCGGCGACCGTATGCTGATCGCCAACGCGACCGGCTGCTCGTCCATCTGGGGCGCGTCGGCGCCGTCGACCCCCTATTGCACTGACAGCAACGGCCGTGGCCCGGCCTGGGCCAATTCGTTGTTTGAGGACAACGCGGAATATGGCCTCGGCATGGTGGTGGCGACGAAGCAGATACGCAAGAGGCTTGTCGACAAAACGCTTGCCCTGCTTGCCATACCCCACGCAAACCAGGGGCTGAAGGATATAGCCCAAACCTGGCTGGACCATATGGAAGAGGGCGGCGAAGAGGCCAGAAACGCCGCCGATGAATACGCGGCGAAACTCGAATGGAGCATAGCGGCCATCGACGAGGTGATCGAATTTTTCAAGGGCGCGGGCCCGGGATTCGCTGAAAAGCTTGCGCAGGCTGAGGCCGCGAAAGCGGACGGCGCGACGCATTGCGGCTGTCCGGCGTGTACGCTTTGCGCCGAAATCCTCGCTGACAGGGACTATTTGATGAAGAAGAGCATCTGGTCCGTCGGGGGCGACGGCTGGGCGTATGACATCGGGTACGGGGGCCTCGACCATGTGCTCGCGTCAGGCGAAAATATCAATGTGCTCGTTTTTGATACTGAGGTTTACTCAAATACGGGAGGCCAGGCGTCGAAGTCCACGCCGACGTCAGCCATCGCGAAGTTTGCGGCCTCAGGGAAGCGCCTGAAGAAAAAGGATCTCGGCATGATGGCGATGAGCTATGGCTACGTATACGTGGCGCAGGTCGCCATGGGCGCGGATAGGAACCAATTCCTCAAGGCCGTCCTTGAAGCGGAGGCTTACGACGGGCCGTCCCTTATCATTTGCTATACGCCGTGTATCAACCATGGAATCAAGAAGGGGATGGGCAGGACCCAGACGAATATGAAGGACGCGGTCGCCGCCGGGTATTGGCACCTCTATCGCTTCAATCCTTTGCTGAAAGAGGAAGGCCAAAACCCTTTCACACTGGACAGCAAAGACCCGACGGAAAGTTTTCGCGAATTCATACTGGGGCAGGTCCGCTATGATTCGCTCTTATCGGAGTTTCCGGATATGGCCGAAACACTGTTTGAAGCTTGCGAAGCCGACGCAAAAGAGCGGCTCTTGAGCTACAAAAGGCTGGCAAGCGGGTAGATGTTTCAGGTCTATTTAAGGGAAACGGAATAGTCTTCAGCGTAAACAACCGTTTAAGGAGGACGTAAACATGGAATTTGAACCTGAAAATGGACATGAAAGCGGAAATGACAAACCGGAGTATGCGCAGCCCGGGTACGCGCAGGAGTACGCGCAGCCTTTTGCGTCGCAGCCTGACGCCCGGCAAGCGGATACGCAGCAGCCGGATGTGAGTCAGCCGGGCGTTCAGCCGCAGCCGGGGCCGCAGCAGTATACGCCGCCGCCATATGGCCAGCAGCCGTACGCTCAGCAACCATATGCGCAGCAGCCCTATACACAACAGCCTTACGCGCAGCAGGCCGCATACGGGCAGCCCTATATGCAGGGGCCCCAGCCAGGACAGGCTTACGGCCCGTCCCCGTACAGCCAGTTCGCGCAGGCGCAATACGGGCAGCAGGCCGCCGAGCCAAAGCGGAAAAAGGAAAAGAAACGCAAGGACGGGCCGGGATGGCTCGGACTGGGCCGCAAAAATGCGTCGGCCCTGGTCGCGGTCATCATCATCGCGTGCGTGGCGTCCGGCGTGGGAGGCGGGCTGATCGGGGCAAACGCAAACCCGGCGCCGGTACAATCCGCGCCATCGAGCAACAGCCCCGCGATCAACATTACGCCGTCTGACAGCATTACGACGACGGAAGCCGTCGCGAAAAAAGTGCTATCGTCGGTCGTAGGCATCACGTCGACAGGCACATATACATCCGACAATTACTTCTTCGGCCCGTCGCAGCAGGAAGTGACAGGCGTCGGTACCGGTATGATCATCGATTCAAGGGGATATATACTTACAAATTCACATGTCGTGATGGATGGTTCCGTAGACAGTATCAAAGTGCTTTTGAGCGACGGCAACGAGGTCGACGGCAACGTCCTCTGGAATGACACGTCGCTGGATTTGGCGATAGTAAAGGTGGACCAGACGGGGCTTACGCCGGTCGAGCTAGGAAATTCGGACGACGTTGCGATCGGCAGCTATGTGGCGGCCATCGGCAACCCGCTCGGGCTCGAATTCAACGGCAGTATCACGCAGGGCGTCGTCAGCGGGCTCAACAGGACGATCCAGGTTTCCGACACAATGGGGACCAATACCGTGACGATGCAGGGGCTTATCCAGGTTGACGCCGCTATCAACAGCGGCAACAGCGGCGGCCCCCTGCTGAACAGCGCCGGACAGGTCATCGGCATCAATACGGCGAAAGCGACAGCCGAGGGCATGGGCTTCGCGATACCGATCAACACCGCTATCCCGATCGTTGACAAGGTGATAAAGGACGGCAGCTTCGAACGCGTGTATATGGGCGTGAGCGCGGCTGACGTGAGCGTGATAAAGGACAACTACCCGAATGTGACGCTCAAAGTCGATCAGGGCGCGTGCATCACGGACGTGACCCCGGGGTCGCCGGCTGAAAAAGGCGGCTTGAAAGTAAAAGACGTCATCACGGCTGTAGACGGCAAGGATATCACGGGCAGCGACTCGTTGATCAAGATGCTGCTCGGCTACGAGTCCGGTGATACGATCACGGTCACGTATGACCGGGACGGAGAGACCGGCGAAGCGCAGGTGACGCTGCTTTCGCAGTCGGAACTCAACCAGGTGCAGCAGGATGAAAACCCGTTCAAACAACCGCAAAGCAACAACGGGAGCCGTTGATGGCTCTGTGAAACCGATTAATACTGTGATATAATACATGGTCGGGCGCCATTGGCGCCCGGCCATTGATATTGATAGAGGGTGCGAAAGCCTTTTTCATTTTTTTTATTTGAAAAAAGCTGATAATAGGAAGGAAGACAGGAAAGAGGATATGAAGGCGACGTTTGTTGAGAAGCAGGGCACTAAAGCGATATTTGAGATTGAATACACAGGGGAAGAGTTTGAAGAAGCGCTTGTTGGGGTATATAGAGAAAAAAAAGGCGAATTCAGTATTGATGGATTCCGCAAGGGAAAGGCGCCAAGAAAACTCATCATGCAACACTATGGGGAACATATTTTTGACGACGACGCTGTAGAGAAAATGCTGCAGAAAGACTATCCCGCGTCGCTTATCGAAATGGGAATAGAGCCTATCGACCGGCCTCTGGTGGATATACCCGAACTCAAGCACGGCGAAGGGTTTGTCGTCAAAGTCGAGGTGGAGACCCCGCCCGAGTTTGACGTGAAAGACTATGAGGGCGTAAATGTCAAGAGCGTCAGCTATCCCGCCACGGAAGAAGCCGTTTTGAAGCAGCTGGAACAGGCCCAGGACCGTGGATCACGGCTCGTAGCCGTCGAACGGGAGGCCCAGGACGGCGACACCGTCAATATCGACTATTCCGGCGCCATTGACGATGAAAAGTTTGAGGGCGGTACGGATACGGGCTACAATCTGAAACTTGGCTCAAACGCGTTTATTGCCGGGTTCGAGGAACAGCTTGTCGGCGCGAAAGCCGGCGACGAACTGGACGTGAAAGTGAAGTTCCCGGATGAATACCACGCGGAAGCGCTTGCCGGAAAAGACGCCGTCTTCGCTGTCAAGGTGAACGAAGTCAGGGCCGAGGAGAGGCCGGAGCTCAACGATGAGTTTGCCCAGGACATCAGCGAGTTTGAAACCATGGACGAGCTGCGCGCGGATATCCTCGCGAAACTGGCGGAGCAAGGCGAATTGCGCGCGGAGATGGAGACAAAGGACGCCATTCTCGAAAAAATATACGACGCGAACGAGGTCGAAGTACCCGAGGTGATGGTAGACGACCAGCTCGAGGAAATGCTGAAGGATTTTGAACGTGAAATCAAGCAGCAGGGTTTCAAGCTGGAGCAGTATTTCCAGCTCACGGGACAGGCGCCGAACGAGCTGCGTGAACATATCAAGGAAGACGCGTACAAGCGCGTCAAGATGAAGCTGATCGTCCAGAATATCGCGCGGCTGCAGGGCTTTGACGCGAGCGATGAGGAGGTTGACGCCGAACTTGAAAAAATGGCCGGCGAGTACGGCATGGAAAAGGGCAAGCTGCACGACGTGCTTGGTGAATTCCAAATCAAATTGCTCAAAGACGATATCAAAAACAAAAAGGCGGTCGATTATATTTACGCAAACGCTATTACGGCGGAAGAAGACGAACAGGGGGAATAAACCATGGCGCTGATACCTTATGTAATCGAACAGACGGGGCACGGGGAACGGTCCTATGATATCTATTCCCGGCTGCTCAAGGACCGGATCATTTTTCTCGGCGAGCAGATAGACGAACATATCGCGAGCCTTGTCGTCGCCCAGCTTCTTTTCCTCGAGGCCGAGGAGAGCGATAAAGACATAAACATGTATATCAACAGCCCCGGCGGTTCGGTGAGCGCCGGTATGGCGATCTACGATACGATGCAGTATATCCGCTCCGACGTGAGTACGATCTGTATCGGGATGGCTGCCAGCATGGGCGCGTTCCTGCTGACGGCCGGAGCGAAAGGGAAGCGTTTTGCGCTTCCAAACGCGGAGATAATGATACATCAGCCGCTGGGCGGCGTACAGGGACAGGCGGAGGATATAAGGATCCACGCCGAACATATCCTGAGGACGCGCGAACAGCTGAACCGTATCATGGCTGAACGCACCGGCCAACCGTATGAGCGTGTCGCGATCGATACGGACCGCGACAATTTCATGTCCGCGGGCGAGGCGGTGGCGTACGGGCTTATCGATAAGGTGATTGAAACGCGTATTTAACGCTATGAGAAAGGACAATATTTGAGATGGGGGTGCGATATGGCACAAAACGATGACAGGAAACAATTGAGATGTTCATTTTGCGGCAAGACCCAGGATGAGGTGAAGCGTCTTATCGCGGGGCCGAGCGTTTATATCTGCAACGATTGTATCGAACTTTGTATGGAGATACTGCGTGAGGAAGAAGAACAATTTGCCCGCGAGAACAGGGTTTACGGCGGCGAGCCGGGGAAACTGTATGTCCCGAAACCCCAGGAGATCTACGATGCGCTCTCCGACTACGTGATCGGGCAGGAAGAGGCGAAAAAAGTACTGTCCGTGGCTGTGTACAACCATTACAAGAGGATCAATTATTCGGGGCCGTACGACAATGACGGCATTGAAATCCAAAAGAGCAATATCGTGATGATCGGGCCGACCGGATCAGGAAAGACCCTGCTTGCCCAAACGCTCGCGAAGATTTTCAATGTGCCTTTCGCGATCGCGGACGCAACGGCCCTCACAGAGGCCGGTTATGTAGGCGAAGACGTTGAAAACATCCTGCTGAAACTCATCCAGGCGGCCGACGGCGACGTCGTGAAGGCGCAGAAGGGGATCATATACATAGACGAGATAGACAAGATCTCGCGTAAGGGCGACAATGTTTCGATCACGCGCGACGTGTCGGGCGAGGGCGTGCAACAGGCCCTGCTGAAAATCATCGAGGGCACAGTCGCCAACGTCCCGCCGCAGGGCGGACGCAAGCATCCGCACCAGGAGTTCATTCCGTTTGACACGACGAACGTGCTATTCATCTGCGGCGGCGCTTTTGACGGGCTCGAAAAGATCATCCTGCGCCGTATCGGCGAAAAGACCATCGGCTTCAACAGCGAGTTCAAGCTCACGAAAGAAGAAACGGTCGACGTACTCAAAAAGCTTCAATCGGAAGATTTGCTCCGGTACGGATTGATCCCGGAATTCATCGGACGGCTTCCTGTGATGTGTACGCTTCAGGAACTCGATATCGAAGCGCTCGTGCAGATCATTACCGAACCCCGGAATTCATTGCTGAAACAGTACAAAAAACTGTTCAAACTCGACGGCGTGGATCTCGAGATAGAGGAAGACGCTATCCGCAAAATCGCCGAAAAGGCTATTTTGCGCAAGACCGGCGCGCGCGGGCTCAGGAGCATCTTTGAGCATACGATGACCGACATCATGTTTGAGATCCCGTCGAGGACGGATATCAGGAAGGTCGTCATCACGGAAACCGCGATCGAAAAGGATACGCAGCCAACGCTGGTGCTTGCCGAAAAAAAATCAAAGCAGCCGGAAGAAGCGGAGATAGACGCGTTGCTGGAAGGCGAGGCACAAAGCGTTTCATAGATGGAGAATGAATTAAACATCATAAATAGCAATATAGAAGGCCGCCGGAACGTAATGCCCGTGATCCCATTGCGCGGCCTCACGGCGTTCCCGAATATGGTCTTCCATTTTGATATCGGACGGGAAAAGTCCATCAATGCGCTCGAAAAGGCGATGATGAGCAATCAGATCGTTTTTTTGGTGACGCAGAAGAGCGCGGAAACGGAATTGCCGACTTCCGAGGACTACTATTTGATCGGCACTATAGCGAAGATCAAACAAATGCTCAAATTGCCCGGCGACTCGATCCGCGTTCTTGTCGAAGGGACGTCAAGGGGTTGCATTGACGAGCTTACGTCGGAAGCGCCGTTTGTCGAAGCTGTCGTTTTGGAGATACCTCCCGAACGTTATACCGAAATACCATCAAGGATCGAAGCGCTGACGCGTATCGTGCTCGATAGTTTTGACGAGTATCTGTCGTTGAACGAAAAGGTCACTTCGGACGCTTTCGCTTCAATCGAGTCTATCGACGACCCCGGCACGATGGCGGATACCATCGCTTCGCATATGGATTTCAAGACGGAACTCAAGCAGCAGATACTTGAATCCTTTGATGTGGAACGCCGGCTCGAGCTGCTTGACGGCTTTCTGAAAAAGGAAATCGAGATCGTGCGGATAGAGCAGGATATCTCAAAAAAGATCCGCGTGAAAATCAATAAGAACCAGAAAGAATACTATCTCAGAGAGCAGCTCAAGACTATACGCGAGGAGCTGGGGGACGACGAGAACGTAGAAGATGAAGCGGCTGACTGGCTGAAGAAGCTGAAAAAGCTCAAGCTTGACAAAAAGATCTCTGACAAAGTCGAAAAGGAAATCAAACGTTTGTCGAGGATGCAGCCGGGGTCGGCCGAGGCGACGGTCGTGCGCTCATATATCGAGTGGGTCTTTGATCTGCCGTGGAATATATACGGCGCGAAGGACGTAGATATAGCCGCCGCCGGAAAGAAGCTCGATGATGACCATTACGGGCTCGAAAAGGTCAAGGAGCGGATACTCGAATACCTGGCCGTCATGCAGCTTTCCCCCGGGCTCAAGGCGCCGATACTTTGCCTTGTAGGGCCTCCCGGCGTAGGGAAAACGTCGATCGCTCATTCGATCGCGAACGCGATGGGCCGTTCGTTTGTGCGCATGTCGCTCGGCGGCGTACGCGACGAGGCCGAGATCCGCGGCCACAGGCGGACCTATATAGGCTCGATCCCCGGACGCATCATCAATGGGATGAAGGAAGCGAAAACGATGGATCCGGTCTTTCTCTTTGACGAGGTCGACAAGATCGGCGCGGATTTCCGCGGCGACCCCGCTTCGGCTTTGCTCGAAGTATTGGATCCGGAACAAAACAAGGAGTTTACGGACCACTATCTTGAGTTTGCGTTTGATTTGTCGAAAGTGTTTTTCATCACTACGGCGAATACGACGGAAACGATCCCGAGGCCGCTGCTCGACCGGATGGAGCTCATCGAAGTCCCCGGCTATACGGAACATGAAAAAGTAAAGATCGCCGAACAATACCTCATACCCAAGCAGCTCAAAGAGCACGGGCTGGATACGGGCATGCTTTCGATCAGGGAGTCGGCGCTGCACGATGTGATCAATTACTATACGCGCGAATCGGGGGTCAGAAACCTTGAGCGTCGTATCGCCGGGGTCTGCCGAAAGGCGGCGCGGCGGATAGTCGAGAAGAAGACCAAAAAAGCGCTGGTCACATCGAAGAATCTCGAAAAATACCTCGGCAAGCATATATTCCGTTACGATACGACCTTCCAGGGGACGCTCACGGGGGTCACGACAGGGCTCGCGTGGACGGCGGTCGGCGGTACCACGCTGTCTATCGAGACATCCGCGGTCGCGGGCAAGGGCGGCGTCGTGCTGACGGGGCAGCTCGGCGACGTGATGAAGGAGTCGGCCAGCGCGGCCATCTCCTATATCCGCTCGATTGCCGCGAATGTTGGCGTACGCGAGGATTTTTACGACAAATACGATATACACGTCCATATACCCGAGGGCGCCACTCCGAAGGACGGCCCTTCGGCCGGCGTGACGATGTGCATGGCTATCCTGTCCACGCTGACAAAGATTCCGGCTCACCAGGATGTGGCGATGACGGGCGAGATCACGCTGCTCGGCAAGGTGCTGCCGGTCGGAGGCATACGTGAAAAGGTATTGGCGGCGCACAGGGCCGGGATCAGAAAAGTCCTGTTGCCGGCTGACAACGCGGTCGATCTGGAGGAGATACCCGACGAGGTGCGCAAGGTGATGGAGTTCGTACTGCTCGAACACGCGAACGACGCGCTTCCGCAGATATTGACCAAAATGCCGGAGCCGAAGCAGGGACGGGCGCGGGAAGCCGCGGATTCCGGAAAAAGTGGAAATAAAACAAGCTGAGCTGCTGGCCACCGTGGTCAGGCGGAATCAGTATCCCGTTGAAGGGCCGCCGGAAATCGCTTTCGCGGGGCGGTCGAATGTCGGGAAGAGTTCGCTGCTCAACCTCATCACAAACAGAAAACAGCTCGCAAGGGTCAGCGGCAGCCCGGGCAAGACGCAGACGATCAATTTTTTCGCGATCAACGGCGATGAATTCCGGATAGTGGATTTACCCGGCTATGGATATGCGCGCGTAGCGAAAAACGTTTCGGAAAAATGGGGCGCGATGGTCGAGGGCTATCTGACGGGCAGGGACGCGCTGAAGGCGGTTTTTGTCCTGATCGACATAAGACGCGAACCGACAGCGCAGGACAGGCAGCTCTTTGACTGGCTGGCGCACCATGGCGTCCCGGCGGTTGTCATCGCAACCAAGGCGGACAAAGTCTCTTCAAACGCGCGCCCGAAGCAGCTCGCGGCCATCCGTGAGGCTCTCGGTTTTTCCGCCGAGAAGCGCATCGTGTGCGTCTCGGCCCTGAAACGCACAGGCGTGGAGAATCTTTTGGAAGTGATGGAAGACGCTATAAGGAAGGAAGGCTGAGATGGCTGGTTACAGGCTTGGCGAGGTTTTGTTTTCACGGGAGCGGATCGAGCAGCGGGCCGCGGAGATAGGCCGGCAGATCACGGCGGATTACGCGGGGGAAGATGTCTTGCTCATAGGCGTTCTCACGGGCTGTATCATGTGGATGGCCGAAGTGATGAAAAATATCGAACTGGATACGTCAATTGACTTCATGGCGGTCTCGAGTTATGGCGCAGCGACGCAGACGTCGGGAGTCGTGAAGATAGACAAGGACCTCAAAGCGGATATCGAGGGACGGCATGTGCTCATCGTCGAAGATATCATAGACAGCGGCATGACGCTCGATTACCTTTGCAATTTTTTGAAGGGGCGCGGGCCCGCGAGCCTGAAGGTTTGCGCCATGCTCGACAAACCGGCCAGGCGCTGCGTAGAGATCAACGCGGATTATATCGGGTTCACCGCGCCGGACGCGTTCGTGGTCGGGTACGGGCTCGACGTAGACCAGAGGTATCGCAATCTGCCGTTCATCGCCGCGTTGGCGGAAGAGTGAGTTAAATATTTATATTTTTTGTATAGCAACGTATTCGCAAGGAGGGATTTAAGAATGGGCTACAAAGTCGGAGTGGGTATTTCAAACAAACATTTGCATCTTTCGGACGCTGATCTGGAAACGCTGTTCGGCGCCGGCGCAAAACTCACGCCATACAAGAACCTGGTGCAACCCGGGCAGTTTGCCGCCGAAGAAAAGGTCGATATCATAGGGCCGAAAGCCACGTTCAAAGGCATCCGTATCATAGGGCCGACGCGGGCGCAAACGCAGGTGGAGCTTGCGATGACGGACGCGCGTACGCTCGGTATGGAAGTCCCGGTGCGCGAGTCGGGCAAACTTGAGGGGACCCCCGGGGTAAAGCTCGCCGGGCCAAACGGTGAAATCGAGATCAAAGAGGGGACGATCATTGCGCTGCGGCATATACATCTGTCGCCGTCCGAAGCTGAGGAAGCGGGGCTGAAAGACAAGGATCTGGTTGACGTCCAGACTTTTGGGACCAGGCCGGTCGTCTTCCAGGATGTGCTGATCCGGTCGGGCGAGGCCCATTTGCGCGAATTCCACGTCGACACGGACGAGGCGAACGCGGCCGGGATCAGCAACAATCAGGAAGTTGAAATCATAAAAGGCCCCAAATAGGGGCGCCCCAGGTCACAGGCTGCGCGAGATGGCGATGACATCGCCCAGCACGGCGCTGGCCGTCGGGAACGGGCCCGCGCCCTTGCCGTAAAACATCAGGTCGTCCACGGCGTTCCCTTTTATGAATAAAGCGTTGAATTCATTGCGCACGTCCGCGAGGGGGTGCGTTTTGTTCAGCCATGTGGGCTGGACGAAGCATTCAACGTTTTCCCCTACGTGGTAGGCGCTGGCGAGCAGTTTGATGACGCAGCCTTCTGCGGCCGCTTCTTCAATATCCTGTTTCGTAATGCCTGTGATGCCTTTCGTGGGTATTTCCGACGGATGTACCCGCTTGCCGAATACCAGCGACATAAGGATTGAAAGCTTGTTTGCAACGTCGTGGCCTTCGACATCGGCGGTGGGATCGGCTTCCGCGAACCCGAGCGACTGGGCTTCCGAAAGTACGTCTTCATATGAGCGGTTCTCTTCGCTCATCTTCGTCAGGATATAGTTCGTCGTCCCGTTCAGGATGCCGATGACCTCACTGAATTTATTTACGCAGAGATATTCGGTGATGGCGCCGATAAGCGGTATGCCGCCGCCGACGCTCGCTTCATATCGGAGCAAGACGCCGTTTGCAAGGGCCGTCTCCGTGAGCAATTCGTAATTCTCGGCCAGAGCCGCCTTGTTCGCCGTGACGACATGCTTGCCGGCCTTCATGGCGCTGGTCATAAAGGACGTCGCCGGTTCGATACCGCCGAGCAGTTCGATGACGATATCGATTTCCGGGTCGCCGAAGATCGTTTCCGGATCCTGTGTAAAAACGCCCGGCGCCACAGTGAATCCGCGGTCGCGCGCGACGTCAAGCTCAAGTATTTTCTTGATTCTAAGATCAAGCCCCGCCGTGGCCTCGATATGGCCGCGATTTTGTTCGAGTACCTTATATGTGCCGCTGCCGATGTTGCCCAGCCCGAGTAAACCGATATTGATACGTTTCATAATTTGATGTTTACCTCCATAAACCTTAAATTTCCGAAGCCCATTGTATCATATTACCACTTGCCGTCCGCCGCCGGAACAATAATATTGCGCTTTCAATTGACAAGCCAAACGTCAGGGATGTATCGTAAGTCAGAAAAAGCAGTTTTGTCGGTTTGAAAAAAGGAGGCGGCCATGCCAGACCAAATACATGAGAATGATACGTCGAAGTATATAGTCCAGGAGTTGCACGAGCCCGATATCATCGGTGCGGATATCAAGGAAATGTATCAGCTCTTCGCCAAGCGTATTTTGTGGATAGACGGGAATGAGGCGCCGGGCGCGTTCCAGATGAATACAGCCTGGTACAAGCATGCGCAGCCCCGCGATCCGCTTTTTGAGGAACACGTGCACAGCTATGACGAATTGATCGGTTTTTTCGGGAGCGATCCCGAAGACCCATACAACCTCCACGCGGTGATAGAGCTTTGGCTCGACGGCGAAATGCACAGGATCGACCGGACGTCGATGATCTTTGTCCCGGGCGGAATGAAACACAACCCGCTGCGGCTTTTGGAAGTGGACAGGCCGATCTTCCATTTTTCCGTGGTGAACAGCCCCGAATATTCGGGCGAAACGGCTTACAACGCGCCGGCGAAGCGGGAATGATGAAATGAAGGCCATAGACGTCAAAAACCAGCGAAAGGCCTTCAAGGCCGCAAGCCTCATGGGGCCGAGGAGCGGCCTGCCCACGATGGTGGAGTCGGATGAAAACGGGCGGCTTACGCGCATACGGCCTGTCCACTATGATGACTACGCGGAATGGGAGAGCCTCAATCCATGGAAAATATCGGCCAAAGGCAAGGTATTCGAGCCGACAAAAAAGTCTTTGCCGGGCGTTTATTATCTCGGCTACAAGAAGCGCGTCTATTCTGAGAATCGCGTAAAATGGCCGCTCAAGCGCGTTGACTGGGATCCTTCCGGCGAACGGAATACAGCGAACCGCGGTAAGTCGAAGTATGTGCGCATCTCGTGGGATGAGGCGACGGACATCATCGCGGGCGAGATCAAACGCGTGAAGGAAAAATACGGGATGTCAGCTATCCTGTCCGAAGCTGATATGCACGGCGAGGGCAAACACGTTGCGCCGTGCCATGGGTGCATGAACCGGCTGCTGTCCATCATGGGCGGCTATACGGTCCAGATGCGCAATATGGACTCATGGGAGGGCTATGCGTGGGGCTCGAAAAATGTCTGGGGCTGCGAACCGGTAGGCGAAGTGCAGCCTTCGGGGAATGTCTGGCCGGATATCGCGGAAAACGCCGAGACGCTGCTGTTTTGGGCGGCTGACCCCGAAGTCACATCCGTCGGTTTCGACGGCTATATGGCAAGCCGTCTGTCCTACTGGCTGCACAGCCTGGGGCTCAAATTTGTTCATATAGACCCTTTTCTGAATTACAGCGGCGTTTGCCAGGCGGACAAATGGATACCTGTCCTGCCAAATACCGACGCGGCGCTTGAACTTGCCATAGCGTATGTTTGGCTGACGGAAGGCCTTTACGACAAAGAGTATGTAAAGACCCACGCGGTCGGCGTGGAGCCGTTTTTCGACTATGTGCTCGGCAAGGCCGAAGACGGCCTGGCGAAAACCCCCGCTTGGGCCAGCGAAAAATGCGGGGTCCCCGTATGGACAATCAAAGCGCTCGCGCGCCATTGGCGCAAGGCTGTCACAAGCGTTACGATCGGCAACGGCGGGCCGGGGATAAGAGGCCCATATTCGCATGAGCATTGCCGGCTGCAATCTATCCTGCTGAGTATGCAGGGGCTGTGCAAGCCGGGCCGCGACTTTGCGAAATGGCTCGAATGGAACCTTCACACAAAAGAATACATGATGCCTTACCAGGGCGAGTCGCTGATCACGATCCCGAACCGCGCGGAAACCGTTCGGCCGCCGGGCGCCATATATGACGAGGCGCTGATAAAAGAGATGAGCGCGCGCGGGCAGCTTGTCTCAGGCGAGATCGGCGCGGAGGACATGCTGTCGCGGATCAGGGAACGGAATCCCGGGGTCGGCCGCGTCCTGCTGACAGACGCCCAGAGGGAAATCGAAAAATTGGTTGAGGTTTGCGGCCCTGTCCCCACGCCGCCGATACAATCAATCCCGAAATGCATGGTGCAAGACGCCATACTGAAGGACGGGATCGAATGGAACGGGCTCTGGTCTTTCTGCGGCCCGGCGCGCGAACAATGGGAAACACGGCGCTTTCCGAAAGAGGATTGCTCGCGGATCCATATGATATGGACAGATTCGCCCTGTATGGTGACCTGCTGGAACGACGGGTTTTCGTTTGTAAAGGCGCTCAGGTCCGATGAGGTCGAATTTGTGCTCGCCCAGCATCCATGGCTTGAAAACGATTGTTATCTCGCGGATATCATCCTGCCGGTCCAGACAAAGTTTGAGATGGAAGATATATGCGACGATCCGGGCGGCGGAGTGGTGACGTCCGTGTTCCATGAACGGGCGGCGTGCCCGCCGGTGGGGGAATCCCTGAATGATTTTGACTGCGTAGCCGCGGTCGCCAAAAAAATCGGCAAAGACGCATATGATGAGTATACGGCGGGGGGTGTGACCGCCGAGGAGTGCGTCGAGCTTTTCTGGCAGGGCTCGGGCGTCAGCCATTTGGATAGAGGCGACTCATTTCACAGGCAGGATATATTTTTGGTCCCGTGCGACCCGAAGGTGCGTGAGAAATACCCGCCGCAATTGCGCCGCTTCGCGGAGGATCCGGAAAACAACCCGCTTTCTACGCCGACAGGCAAGCTGGAGTTCACGTCTACAGGGTTGGAAGAACACTTTCCGGACGACAAGGAACGTCCGCCTTATCCCGTCTGGATTGAAAAAGGCCCGTCGCACGACGAGTCGCCCGGTTCGGAAAGGGCGAAAGATTTTCCGTTGCTGTGCGTGTCCAACCACGGCAGATGGCGTTTCCACGCAAATCTCGACGACGTCACATGGCAGCGCGAGATCGAAACCATGAAGATAAAAGGCAAAGACGGCTATCAATATGAACCGGCATGGATGCACCCGGATACCGCGGCGGAATACCGCGTAGAGCACGGCGATATCATAAAGATATTCAATGAGCGCGGCGCGGTGCTATGCGCCGCGTATATTTCGGAGCGTTTGGTCCCGGGGGCGGTTTTTGTTGACCACGGCGCGCGCTTTGACCCGATCGACGCCGAATCGCTCGACAGAGGCGGCGCGATAAACCTGATTTCGCCGCACGCGATCATGTCAAGACACGCGACCGGCATGGTGGTGTCCGGCTACCTGGTGGCGCTCGAAAAGGTCGGGGATGATGACATGGAGCGTTGGAAGGGCAGGTATCCCGAGGCCTTTGACCGCAAGCTCGACAGCGGGTGCGGTGTGTGTCTGGGAGGCTGGCTAAAGGAGAGCTAAAAACCGGTGGCGGCCGGCTAAAGGAGAGCGATAAGCCGGGATGAACCGTAGCAGGGCCAGGGCGTGTTGCCGGGGCGGGACGGCGCGGGACAGCATGGTCAAGCGCGGGACGGCGCTGAAAAAAAGCATTGAACGGCTCGTACAAAGAGCGTACAATAAATGCTTGTAAATTTAATGCAAAGATCAACTGATATATTAGGAAGAGGAGCAAATAAATGGGAATCAAAGTAGGCATTAACGGATTTGGGAGGATCGGGCGCAACGCGTTCAAGGCTGCGCTTGACAAGAATCTGGATTTCGACATCGTGGCGATCAACGACGTCACCGACCCGGAAACGCTTGCGCATTTACTGAAATACGACAGCTGTTTCGGCATCTTTGACGGCGAAGTCACATGGCGCGACGACGCCATCGTCGTGAATGGCAAAGAGATAAAGATCATTGCGGTACGCGACCCCGCGGATCTGCCCTGGGGGGAACTGGGGGTTGAGGTGGTGCTTGAATCAACCGGGCTTTTCACGAAAAAAGCCGACGCCGCGAAGCACATCACAGCGGGCGCGAAGAAGGTCATTATTTCGGCGCCGGCTACGGACGAGGACATCACTATCGTCATGGGCGTCAACGAGGACCAGTATGACCCCGCCGTCCACCACGTCATTTCAAACGCGTCCTGTACGACAAATTGCCTCGCGCCGGTCGCGAAAGTCGTAGACCGCGAGTTTGGCATAATGCGCGGCCTGATGACGACGGTCCACTCTTATACAAATGACCAGAAAATCCTCGACCTGCCGCACAAAGACCTGCGCAGGGCGCGCGCCGCTTCGCTTTCGATCATACCGACGACGACGGGCGCCGCGAAAGCTGTAGCGCTCGTGCTGCCGCAGCTCAAGGGCAAACTGAACGGTATGGCTATGCGCGTGCCGACGCCGGCCGTTTCCGTCGTCGACGTCGTATTCGAGCTTGCGAAGAACGCCGACCGCGACGCTGTGAACGCCGCGTTGAAATCGGCCTCGGAGAATGAAATGCCGAACATCCTTGGATATACCGAAGAGCCGCTTGTGAGCATCGATTTCAAAGGCGACGCGCGCAGCTCGATCGTCGACGCGCTGTCAACGATGGTGATCGGCGACAATCTTGTGAAGATAGTCTCATGGTACGACAACGAATGGGGTTATTCCAACCGCGCAGTCGATTTGATTGAATATATCATAAAAAAAGGGTGAGGCTGGATCAGCCGGACGGGGGATTGAATTGAAACAGACAATCAGGGATATAGATTTCAAGGGAAAGGCCGCGCTCGTGCGCTGCGATTTCAACGTGCCGCTTGACGAGGCATGCGGGATCACCGACGATACGAGGATCGTAGGGGCTTTGCCGACGATCAGGTATTTGATCGATCACGGAGCAAAAGTCATTTTGATGAGCCACCTGGGAAGGCCGGATGGCGTGCCGAAGCCGGAGTTGTCACTCGCGCCCGTCGCGGCGGAACTTTCGGAAAAACTCGGGATTCACGTCTGGTTTAAAAGCGCGCCGGAGGTCGTGGACGGCGAGGTACGGGAACACGCGGCTTCGCTTCAGGAAGGCGAGGTCATGCTGCTCGAAAATACGCGTTTCCGCAAGGAGGACGACGCGAAGGATGAGGCCGTACAGGCGCCTTTTGCGAAAGAGCTCGCTTCGCTGGCCGACGTTTTCGTAAACGACGCTTTCGGGACGGCGCACCGTCACCACGCCTCTACAGCGGGCGTCGCGGAATATATTCCTGCTGTGATGGGGTTTCTGATCGAAAAGGAGCTCAAGTATCTTGGAGAGGCGCTGGACAATCCAAAGCGCCCGTTCGTCGCTATACTTGGCGGCGCGAAGGTTGCCGACAAGATACCTGTCATCGAAAGCTTGATCAAAAAGGCCGACACGCTGTTGATCGGCGGCGGGATGGCGTACACCTTCCTGAAGGCGCAAGGCTGCGAGATCGGAAAATCGCTGCTGGACGCTGACGGCATCGGGCTTGCGGATTCGCTGCTCAAAAATGCGGCGGACTTGGGAGTACGGCTGATATTGCCGACAGACGTGGTGGCGACAGAAACTTTTGACAATGACGCGCCAGCATGCGTTTATAGCGTTTACCCGCCGGACGGCATACCGGAAGACCGTATGGGACTCGATATCGGCCCTGAAACGACCGCCGTCTTTGCGCAGGAAATCGCGAAGGCCGGGACTGTATTGTGGAACGGGCCGATGGGCGTTTTTGAGATGCCGAATTTCGCGAAAGGCACGCGCGCGATTGCGGAGGCCATGGCGGAAGCGACGGACAAAGGCGCGGTGACGGTCGTCGGCGGCGGCGACAGCGCGGCCGCGGTCGCGCAATATGGGTACGCGGACAGGATGAGCCTCGTCAGCACCGGGGGCGGGGCCTCGCTCGAATTCATCGAGGGCAAACCATTGCCGGGGGTCGAAGTCCTGAACGATAAAGCGGAACAGGTATAGGAACAGGGGTATATGAGAAAAAAACTTGTTGCGGGCAACTGGAAGATGTTCAAGACCACGGCTGAGGCCGTGGCCTTTGCGAAAGAATTTAAATCCATGCTCTCTCTGAGCAGTACGGAGAACGAGGTGGCGGTTTGCGCGCCTTTCACGCAGCTGGCGGCCTTGAAATCCGAGTTTGAGGGAAGCTGGATCCGTCTCGGCGCCCAAAATATGCATTTTGAGGCTGAAGGGGCGTATACCGGAGAGGTTTCGGCGGTGATGCTCAGGGAGATAGGCGTGGATTACTGCATCATCGGCCATTCCGAACGTCGCCAGTATTTTGCCGAGACGGACGAGACCGTGAACAAAAAGCTTCATACAGCGTTCAGGAGCGGTATCACGCCGATTTTCTGTCTTGGCGAGGTTCTTGAACAGCGTGAGGCGGGTGAAGAATTTGATGTAGTCAGCGGGCAGCTTGCAAGGGGGCTTGCGGGCCTTTGCGCACAGGATGTGAGCAGGCTCGTCATCGCGTATGAGCCCGTTTGGGCCATCGGCACCGGGCGTACGGCCACAGCCGGTCAGGCCGAGGAGATGTGCGCGTTCATCAGGAGCGGGATCGGGAAGCTGTATGACGGCGAAACAGCAGGCATGGCGCGCGTGCAGTACGGAGGCAGCGTCAAGCCGGAAAACGCCGCCGAGATATTGAATATGCCGAATATTGACGGCGCGCTGGTCGGCGGCGCAAGCCTGCTTCCGGACAAATTCCTCGCGATTTGCGAGGGATAGCCGCACTTGTTTTATAAGGGTGCATATGCTACAATGGATTTGTATCTGCTTATGTAATGGAGGTGCTTGGATTTGATAATATTACTTAAAATACTTTTGCTGGCGGCGAGCGTCATCCTGATCGCGTTCGTATTGCTGCAGCAGGGGAACAGCGCGGGGCTTTCGGGATCGATCGGAGGCGGCGCGGAACAGCTCTTCGGCAAGAAGAAGAGCCGTGGCTGGGAACGGTTGTTTACCAGGGTTACAATCATCGGCGCCGTCGTTTTTGTAGCGGTCTCTCTTACGCTCGTCGCTCTGTCAGATTGATTTGTAGCTTTTTCCGGCCAGCGTTTTTTTGGCGTTAACCGTTTTTTTATTCTCAGTTACAGTTCGGATGAAGAGGAAACGGCGCTGGCGGAAACCGCAGCTTAGGGGTTGACGAAGATGGACAACCGTATAATAATAGCGATATAGAAATTTATCAGTGGTAAAACACTGGCACAACGGGCGCGGCTTGAGCCGCGCCCGTTTACTGCGGGTTGCGGAGGAAAGATGAAGATAGCTATTGCGGGAGCAGGCAAGCTTGGCTTGAGGATTACAGAGATACTTAAAGGCGGTGACCATTCGATCACGCTCATCGACAAGGATGAGGACCTGATACGCCGGCTCTCGAACTCCCTTGACGTCTCTACCGTAGCGGGAAACGCGAAAGAGATTTCCTTACTCGAAGAGATTGGGATCAAGGATTATGATTATTTCATTGCGACAACAGACCGCGATGAAAAAAATATCGTGATTGCGTCGCTGGCCAAACACCTCGGCGTACCGAATGTCGTGGTGCGTATACGCGATCCCGAGCACGACAATCAATATGAAGCGTTGAAAGAGACGTTCGGGATTGACTATATCGTGAATCCCGACCGGTCGATCGCGGAGGAAATCAACCTGTACCTGGTCGAAAAATATTCGCTTCGCGGCGGGATTTTGCACGCGGGCAAGGTATCGCTGCTTGAAATCACCGTAGACAAAAGGCCGGAACTCATCGGAATGCATGTCTCTCAGGCGCGCGAGACCCTGCGGCGCGCGGATATGTCGCTCGCGGCTATCAGCAAAAACGGCAAATTGATCATATTGCGCGAAGGCGACGATTATTTGATCGAAAACACCGATGAACTCTATGTAGTCGGCGACAGGGACCGCATCGACAGTGCGGCCGCGAAAATGATTGACAAGGACCGCTATACGGACATCCAGCGCGTCATGATCGCGGGCGGCGGGAAAGCCGGTTTCTATCTGGCTCGTATGCTGGAGGAATTCGGCGCTTCGGTAAAGATCATCGAGATAGACAAACGCCGCTGCCAATACCTTGCGACGCGCCTTGAAAACGTACTGATCCTGAACGGGGACGCAACCGATTCCTCGCTGCTCAGCGACGAGAATTTTTACGAGATGGACGCGTTCGTCAGCACTACGGGGTTTGACGAGGAAAACCTGCTGCTTGCGCTGATGGCGAAACAGGCCGGGATCGAGGACGTCATAGCGAAGGTCAGCCGAGAGAATTTTGAAACGCTGATCACGAAAATGGGCGTTGATATGGTGCTCAACCCTATCGACATTTCGGCAAGCCACATAGTGCGCAGGATCAAGGGCGCTACCATACTTTCGTCGCATATCATCCAGGGGCAGGCCGAGCTTGTCCACCTGGCGGTCGACCGCGATATGAGCGCGCATGGGAAAGATATCAAAAGCCTCAAACTCCCGCCCGGCATCGCTATCATAGCGCTGCAGCGCAGCACGACTGTGATATTGCCGGACGCCGAAACGAGGATCATGGAGGGCGACCGCCTCGTCGTCCTGAGCCTGCTGTCAGAATCGTTTGACCTGGAAAAGCTGCTGAAGGTAAAGCAGGGCTTTTTCAGCTAAAGAAACGCGATGAAAATCAGTCTCAATCTACGTATGATTTTGATGATCCTGAGCTTCGTCTGCGTCATTCTCGGAGGGACGATGCTTGTCGGCTTGATTTGCTCGCTTGTATATTCGGAACACAATATGACGAATATTTTCGGGTCGCTCGCGCTGGGCTTTGTCGCTGGCGGCCTGCTGCTCATGAGCTTTTCACGCCGCAGGCTGAAAGCGCAAACTATCAAGGTACGCGAAGGGATATTGGCCGTCACGCTTTGCTGGGTATTCGCTTCTGTG
>Ga0123357_10002162_pt1 | contig 21670 bp, 21 predicted proteins | sample TergutEmb28metaG_FD_89873 | JGI IMG/M metagenome (GOLD analysis project Ga0123357, IMG submission 89873) | Embiratermes neotenicus P4 segment gut microbial communities from Petit-Saut dam, French Guiana - Emb289 P4 | ecosystem: Host-associated > Arthropoda: Insects > Digestive system > Gut ... | reverse complement strand
GGTGGTTTGGATGTTGTGTGGGCGGTGGGTGGGGGTATGCATCTGTGCATGTGAGCAATAGCAAATACATGCAGGCAGAATCTGGTACAAACATGTCATGACTCATTTCCTAGCATGGGGTAAGAAACTTCTATCTTCTCCAAAACATTCAGATCAGCTTCTGCAGCATATTTACAACAGGAAATTCTGGCTCTACTTGGATTCCATCACATAACAACCCCCATGAGTGAATCATGCCCGCCCATTGGCTAAGTGCTTTACACTGTTGGATTATAAATTTACACTACCTACATAACATTTTAATAACAGAACATCTTCCTCAATCATACCAAAAAAATAAGGCAAAATAAAAAATTCATTTGATCACCTCATTGCTTGAATTTGTTCTTGTTACAAGCTGAAATAATTTACAACATATAAACTACATTAACAAAAATGCCTCAAATTAACTTCTTGTATTGCAATAAAATGTAAATTCATGTTCCAGTTTTTCAAAATATAAGAACCAGACCACTCTTAGGAAATAACACTTACCTACTGATAACTTTTCCATCTCCAAGCTCAGCCTAACTTTTGGTATTTTGTAGTCTGAGCCATCATTTTCAGGTTTTGGATTTAACCGCAGCTGTGCTGATGAATTAATCGGACCAAGCACTTAAAAACATTAGAGAGAGAACAGAAAACTCAGTTTATTTCAGATTCAGTCACTTAAAAATTATGATAATTTAAATTTCATTTACAACACACTTATAATACAGAGATCCAAACATCTTTTAGTCTAATGCAATATACAGAAGGATTCACAAATTAAAACTTCATGACTTAACTGCAGGGCTGTATTCCTGTGATTATGCCCAGTTCTCAGAGACTACAAATTGAATATTAGCAGTATGTTAAAAGAATATGTACAAGGTGGTTCAAATATGGCCGGGACTGATGTCGCCAGATTTACACACAAATAGTCCCGGTCATATTTGAACCACCTTGTACTTACAGTTCTCATTGCTCAATTTACAATGAATGTTCAAAACAAACATGCTTTGTCTCAATACACCTCCTGGTAAGTCTGTGAAAATGTATTTCGACCATCACTTCTTTGGTTGTGGGATAAGCTATTGTTGTCCACAAAATACCGGCCACCCAGACCCCTAGACCATTACCCCCTTCTTCGTCATTTGTGTAGGGACCACGAATGAGCAAAGGTACTAGCAGAAGTGGATACATAACCTTAACTGATCTATCACAATTTTTAATGCCACAACCAACACAAAGGACAACCGTAGTAACTGATGCAAGCTACATGCTCAAATTACAGAAATCAAATTCAAACCATTTAAAGTGGCAGGGACTGATGGAATTGTACCTGCACTCTTGCAACAAGAAGTCAATCATTTAATGACTCATTTGTATCATTTCTTTAGAGCCTGTCTAGCAAAAGAATATACACCAAAAGCTTGGAGGCAGATCAAGGTGACATTTATCCCTAAACACAGGAAGGCTAACTATACTGAGGCTAAGGCATATATTGTCCTATTAGATTTCATGCTGAAAAAAATTTGTGGACATGCATATTAGAGAGGAGATTTGGGGGCTATGTCTCCTACATTGATACCAACTTGCCTAGAAACCAAGGAAGTCCACTGAAGCCACACTGCATTCACGTGATCACACATATGGAGGAAGCAGTGGAAAACAGGGAAGTTAACACTAGGAGCTTTCCTAGATAATGAGGGAGCTTTTGATAGCACCTCATATGACATCATAACAGAGGATGCCAAACAGTATGGGCTTGGAGACATGATCTGTTTGTGGACTGGGTCTGTGCTGGGTGGCAGGAAAATTAAAGCCACACTTGCAGGAGAAGTTCTGAAGGGGTCTGTAGCCAAGAGGTGTCCACAGGAGGGCATTTTATTGCCTCTGTTGTGGAGCCTGGTTGTGGATGAACTGATAAGAGGACTCAAAGAGAATGGCTGTTATACACTGGGGAATGCAAATGACATTGTTACCATCAACCATGGAAAATTCCTGAACACCACCTCAGAGCTTCTATAGGATGCTTTGAGTATGGTACAACAGTGGTGTTACAGGACTCAGCTGTCTATGAATCCACAAAAGAGAGTGATACTACGATCCACCCAGAAAAAAAATTTAAGGAGGATGAAGGAACCAACCCTCTCTGGATACACATTGCAACTTACTACCAAGGTCAGATACCTTGGACTTACTTTGCGCAAGGAACTGACATGGCAGACACAGCTGAAAAATTTGATGATTAAGGCTGACAGGGCTTTTTGGACTTGTAAGGGCACATCTGGTAAAACATGGGGTCTGAAACCATGGGTGGTGCATTGGATCTACACCATGGTGATCAGACCCATACTGACCTATGGCTCCACAGTTTGGTGGCTGAGGGTCAGAAAAAAGTCAGCAGGCCAGAGCTCAGCAAGTTAAGAAATCAGCTTGTTGGACTGCAACAGGGGTAATGAAGCTGACCCGAATGGCTGCAACAGCGGCTCTTCTGGGACTTCCCACTCTTCATGTGATGACTGAGGCAGAGGCCCAGGCAGGGGTCTACAGACTACTGTGTACCCAACAGTGGAGACCTGAATCCACTAATTTTGGTCACACCAAAAAATCTCAGGATATGAAGCACAAACCCATCCTACAGATGGGATCTGACAGGATACTTCTGAGATATGCATACCACAAGCTATTCATGGTCAACTTCCCTGACACATGTGCGTGGCAGAACGGGTTCAACCCAGACAAAAATTGGGCCTGGGCTGGTACACGTGAATCCAAGACCAATAGGGGCACTGGTGCTGGGATGTACAGATTGGGCTCAAGACAGAAACTCCTTCAGTCTTGGGCTCGCACCATGGTATTCCAGGCTGAAATATATGCCATTAAGGCTTATATAATGGATAGTAGAGAAAAGGGCTATACAGTTAGGAACAACTATACTCTTTCCAACAGTCGCAACCATCAAGGCCCTTGAAGACTCTCATATAAATTCCAAATTAGTCTGGGACTGCTATAAATCCCTAGCAAAAATAACAGAATATAACAAAATCCAACTGGTATGGTGCCAAGACACATGGGAATTAATGCAAATGAAAGAGCTTATGAATAAGCCAGATAAGGCTCCTCACTTTCACTAAGAGGACCCAACCCTATGCTTGGGACATCTGTAAAGTCAGTCGGGGGGATCAGGGACTGGAGAAGCAGGCAACATGAAGAGCATTGGCAGTCCATACATGGACAAAGGCTAGCTAAGGACTTTCTCAAAAACCCTCCAAAACAAGCTGGGGAATTGCTCAACCTGACCACAAACCAGCGAAGAATATTGACACGGTTGCTAACATGACACTGTCATTTAAAAGGACATCTATTTAAACTGTGACCGGTAAACAGTCCCGAGTTTGAAAGAGGTAAGCAGACATCTTAAACGGCCTCATACATCCTTTGTAACCATGAAGCTTTGGCCACAGGGTTGTCATTTTATGAAACCAGGTGACTTTGAACACATCTCTATCAGCAAGATACTGCACTTTGTTGAAGATGCAGTACTACCAAATGAATGAGCTACACAGCTGCACAAAAAGTCAATTACAGTCGAAGTGCATGGGTCATTCGGTGTCCATCCTTCCATTGCTATTCTGTTCTGTTCTACAGAAATCAGTCTCACTATCTAGCTAATTACAGTTTTGAATCTGAAACATGATTTTTATTAGAGCATTTTCCAGACCAGAAGACGCACTTTGTTTTCCTGGAAAATAATGTATAACATTCTCTTGCATCTTAAATTGAAGATGCATCAACATGACTTCCACAACAAATGAGATTCCTATATTCACTGGAGGGGTAATGGTGGTTATCACCTGACAAATCCTTAGAGGGAAAATGACAAAGTTGCAATGTTGCTTGTACTAGTTATTCAGTAGCACACAGTGATAATTCAGTGGAAATCGAATATGATAGACTGCTTGAAAAAGTGCAATGTTGGAAAATAACAATGGTAATACTGCGTGTGATGGTAGTGATGCAGATTTCAGTAGACTCTGTGACCAATGGGAACTTCTTACTGTACTACCATTTTGTTGAACAAGTGTGAACTTGAACTTCAAATATAATATATTTTTCCCCACATGCCTTCTAAAATATTAGAGAACCTTATGGTCCAGGAAATACACTACACTTCTTTAAACTATAGAAAATTCACACACAGGCATATGCATTTACTTACTGTATTTATATCCTTTTGGCTGCTCCAGCTTTGTGCAAATTCCTTGTTTAAACAAAGTCTTCATTTCTTCAGTTGGTTTACCAAAGAAGAATACGGACTGGGGGTTCCAATACACAGAAAGCCCTTCCAGGGTCAATACCTGAAAGAAAAACACAGCGAAAATGCTACATAGCATGTTCTATTGCAGACAGCAGATTTCAAGAACTCCTGTTTGTAGGAAACTTACTTAAAGGGCTACATCTAGATTTCAAAACCTCTCTGTTTCATTTTACCTTCTGAAGCTTTCTACGTGAAAGACCTAAATTAATCACCTGTTAAAAACAGTGTTCAACAACTGCGTTCAAATTTAAAAATACATATATTATGTTAATAGTACCAGTCAGAATGTATACAAGCTTAGTTTTGTGTGGAAATTTTATTTTTGGACATGAGAAACCTCTTAATTACAGCCAGAAGTAAAAGCCTATTACATCATCATCATCAACTGCTTAAAAGTTGCAAGGTTTTCTGTGAAGGTATCCAAATATTTGTTTATCCAAATATTTCTTTACAAACATCAGTGTTCATTTATTGGTGAAGCATCCCATTCACTTAAAAGCTCTCCTGACTAGTTTGGTTTTCCTAATGGCATATTCAGTAACTAACAATTTAATCGGGATATAACTTCCCTTGCTCTTATGACAATCTAAATAGGCAATGCACTAGCCAAATGTTTATTTAGATGAAATATCACTACTTGGTATTTAAATTTGACACATTGTAATTAATGGGGGTTTCAGTGTGTATAAAAATCTTCCTAGGACATAACCCGTGGACATTGTTCATTTTCATGTCATTTATTTTTCTGTAAATCTTTTTACAAGATATGGAAATAGTCATAATAAATGTCTGGAGGGAGCTGCAGAACACCAGAATTCAAATGAGATCTACGTAAGAACAATAACCGAACACCTTAACCTACTGAAGGGCATTTTGTGCAGCATGACATACATCTGATGTTTGGCACTGAAGTTTTACTTTTAAGTGTGACATTCCACTTTGATATAAATATACATAAGGAGCATATTGTCAAAACTGCTGTGTTTGACAATTCTCTCCTTACCTTTCTCAAAGTTTTAAACAACACACCACAAAAACACATGTTGAAATGGAGGTCCATGCCCTGATTATTTTACCTTCAAGGACACAAATGCAGTAACTGTTATTCTAATAATCCCACTGTACATAAAACATGTTATTATTTCTCACCTTATAAATCATGGTAGCCCCATCTTGTACAACACATGCTTTCCAGGTCTCATCTGTTGTGTGTACAGACAGATTATGGAGTGTGATGCCCAGGGAGAAAGGATGTTCTGGCTTTGTCACTTTATCCTCATAGCGAATATGAATGTCAGTGATTTTCACTTGAACATTCTTGATAATCTGTGTTGCAACCTTCTCCACGAATGTATCATTTGGTTTTGGTTTATCTATAATTGCATAACAATATTAAATTACAACAATTTATATATGAATATTCAAAATAAAATGAATGTATAATAGTTTAACAGGTTATTTCCTTAATAACACTGTACTAGTTACAACAGCTTACTCATGAACACTTTCAAAGACACATGCATGTACAACGGAAGAAATAGTTAAGAGCGAACATGCCAACACAATTATAATATATATATGAATTTGTGCCATGCTGTTCACTTCTTCTTTAATAAAAACCATTTTGGAAGTATACTGCGAACATATACAGTATACAGTAACTGATATGATTTTTCCCATCATACACACACAAACCCACCACCTAATCTTGGTTTCTAGACACCCGAACCCAAGACTAAACTTGCTTCATATAGACATAATCACAAAGCTGAACATCAGTATACATATGCATATACCTTACAGGAATACTTTTTCTTTACCCTAACAACTGCGACTTTGGTTTCCGTGACCATACTCTACCATTGCACAGAACCATATGCAACAAACAATAACAGCAAAATAGAAATTAAAGCATATATTATGATCAAATTTGCACACAATCTTGAACATCCCTGCCATTAAACAAATAATAGTATCTTAAACATGGTTAGTGTATAGCAAAGGGTAAGCTGCTTAGTGGTACAACAAGGTTAACTGTACACTGGAGAAGAAATAGGTGTTCAAAAATCACTACCAAAATTTCCAACAGGACAACTGAATGGCCTTGAGTAAACCAGAATACGTACAGATTTCTTATGTAGCAATACTGTACAAGGGATCTTCAAAAAGTGTCTGCACTTTTGCCCCAGACAATTTTCATCTTTCTTAATTATGTACGTACTTACTCCATGGAGCAGAGCCCTTCTTGAGAAGCTAATCAGTTCTCAGTTAGTGAAGAAACTGCTTGCCTTTTATGGAACCCCAAGGTTCATTACTGCTTTTATGACAGCTCTGCTTCTCTTTCAGATAAATATATTAATTCTCAACACAGTTTCCCTGCTTCTCAAAACACTGTGTCCATTGGTCTACGAGCTTTTTACAATCATTAGAAAACTTGTTCTTTGGATGTGTGAAAAATAAGTCACGCACTGCCTCCTTCACATCAATACCAACTGCAAACTGTCAACCTCATGTCTCCTTTAATGGTCCTAGGAGATAAAAATCAGAACAAGCCAGGACTCACATGGGATGGGTGACCAAAAATTTCCAATTTAGTGTTTCAAGGGTGGTCACTGTATGGATAAGACAGCATGTATTATCAGGTAACAAACAAACAAACAAAAAAAAACTGTCAGTCTTCCTTTCTGTTTTGTGCAAAAAGCTGGTTGCAGCTCATTTCTCATCACACTGAAATACTGAGCACTTGTTACTGTCATTCCAAGTCTATGCTGCACTCAGATAATGTTCACATAGGGCTTTGGGACCCCCAAACTCCTGCAGCATGAGCTTTCCAGCTGAAGGCCACAATCTGAATTTCCTGGAAACAGCAGAACTTGTGTGTTTCCACTGCATGCTATGTCATCTACTCTTGGGTTCATAATGATGAATCATACTATAATGATGCAATACATAAAGGTCTCTCCTTCATTGTCATAACATTCCAAGTGAAAGGAGAAGATGACCATCTGGCAATGCTTTTGCTCTTCTGTCAATTGCCTAAGCACCAACCTTGCACAAACCTTGTGGATCCTGAATAGAGTGACCCTTGGCTAACAATTAATTTTTGAGCAATTTCTGCAATACCAGCTCTTCTATTATGAACAACCATGGCTCTGGCTTCTTTCAGTTTCTCACTGATGGTTGATGTTGAGGAGTATCCTGAGCTCTCTGCAACAGTCACGCTTGTCCGGCCTTTCATGAACATTTACATCTAGACGTATAACTTCTCCCACAAACAGCACTGGTCCAATACTTAGCACACAAATGTGTGAATTCTGGCAGCTTGCACAACATCTGCCCATAAAAAAAATGTACCAAAGATCATTTCCCCTTGGTGCAAACTGCAAGTGATGCAGTCACAGTCCCTGATTGAGAGCAACATGCAATTACAGCATGGTCAAGACCATCTATGTGCTGACCTATAACACAACCAGTTAGAGCTGCCAAACGTTTACCTCATTCATGCAACCACAAGGAAAATGAGTGGAAACATTCTGAAGATCCCTCATATTAATGTATTACTAACATGTTGCTGCTGCTGATACCCCCACCCCTGAGGAGGAAGAGCAAGATTATTCCCATCTCACCTTTCTCCTTTTCCTGTTTTTTTTTGTCTTCAACCCTCTGCAATTCTGCTTTTTTGGCTTCTTGACTCCATTTCTCCTCTTTAGTAGGGTCATACTTCACCTCTTGATTGGGCACCACCAACAAGAAAAGACCTTCTAGTGATGCCTCTACAGGTGCACTGTATAAGTTCTTCCAAGGAATCTTCAGTACTAATTTTCCTACCAATTCATAAGAGAGTCAGACACATACAAAGTTAAAACAGCTATCTCTAAGATCCACAATTTACTTCAATTTGATACTGGTGACAAAATTCTGCAATGATGGTTCAAATAATTCACAACTACAGAAATTGTTAAGCTACTCAGAGAAATTCCCAACTCACATGTATCCCTTTAAAATCTACTTTACTTAATACACAAATATAAAAACAGGCAAACCCAAATTATTCTAGATAAAGCTTACTGATTTCACTGGCAGAATGCCAGCCATTTAGATTCTTTCTTCGCCACTAATATGGGTGGCATGTTGTACAATAAAGTGGATATTTCAAAATAAAATAAAGTGGATATTTCAAAATAAAATAAATGTTCATTAATTTAATGCACAAATTGTACAAACTTTGAGTACCTAGGGTCCCAAAAATTGTTTTAACTGGGAGATCAAGATCGTCCAAAGCACTCTGCTTTAATACCAAATCCTGGAGAACAACGTCACCTGCAAGGTTCAGAACACACATAAATACTAACACTGCAACCGGGTAGGGAAAAATATTGAATAGCGAAAACGTATGCATCAGCCAAGAAAGTGACAAACTGTAGTTTTGTTACTTTTTTTTCCTACGACATACTGCTGTGCGCTACACTTAAGTACATAAATGCCGAAGAAAACCACCCTGATGTTGCTCTTACCTCCCCAGATACCGATTTTCAGCTGCGAGTGATCCAAATTTTCCACATAATCTCCGAGAAACCGATTCAATATCTCTGCTACAACTGATTCGAAAACCATGTTAAGGCTGTCAAGCGGTCTTCTTTATATGGGCTAAATGTTAAATACGTCAATGTATCCCCATATTCACACCACACCCACCATCCTTACAGTGGTTAGTGAATTGTTCGCCTTTCTAAATTGAACGGTGACGTAAGAATGTACTATGCAAAAATTAAACAATTTCCTTTGAAAATACGATGAGGTGGATCGTTATAGAAGGTACCATGAATGGTAATCAGTGTCATCAAACATTATTTTCTGATCGCTTGAGTACACTGTCGAATGATAAAATACAAACAACCACCCACGTGAAGTTAGCAACCACGGCTCAACTGACAGAATTAGTGACGAAATGATATCGTGCTACCAATGTGCGAAACACAAAGCAGAAATCGGGAAGTTGGTCGTGGTCACAGATAATATATGACGTCGTCGCTGATGCCGAAAGTATTACAGCTCAGTGTTATTTTTCCATAAATAGGAAAATTTCAATGAACTGTAGTTCCGTACCTAGCAAATCATAACCTTGTTAAAATTACACAAAGACATTTACACTATAATAACAGTTGTTGATTTATAGGCTAGTGTGCAGCGTGGCGTACATTTTGCCATTGAATAACATTCGTCCTGTAACGGATTGATCTCAACTCCCTTTGAAAAAGCTTTCACTGATCATTTTCTGTCATATGATTGGGTACTAGGTTGCATAATTTAATTCACATATAATCCAAATGCAGAAAATACGTGCTACATTATATCACGTCAACAGAAAAGTCCTAATGCAACCCGTTTGTATTTATCAATACTTGACCCCGAAGGTTACCAGTTGTGAGGTAAGATTAAGTACTCGTGTCTCCATAAATTAAGTTAGCCTGTTAATTCCGGTGACAACCCCTTCTCTGACATTAACTCTAGCCATATTATGTTGGAAATTTACTTTTCCAGTAGCATACATGGGTAGTGATGGCTACATATCGTTTTAACACTCACAGCAATTAATAGACTTAGAAACTGTTCTGTGTGAATCAAAACTAAATAACTTATTTAACTGAAACGCAGACGAATGTGGAAAACCTCCCTCCAGGGATATTGAATGGTCCGGTTCTCATGAGGCCCTTATCAGACTACTGTAGCAGCCCTTTGCAGAACACTGATCCTACCGCACTTTCCTCTAATCCCATGATATTTTCTCTGCCCCTTCATTCCCACCAATGCTCCACTCACAGGCTCCCATGTGCTCAGTGGGGGGTTAACATACGTCTTTTTGTTCCAAGACATGCCCTGTTTTGAGACAAAATTTTATGCCTGGGCAGATTTTTACGGAGGAATTGTCTGAGTTTTAAATGATCAGTCGTGCTGCATGTGAGATTTGTTATGGTTGATCCATGTGTGGACTAGAAAATTCAGTTGTTATGTTTGTACTGTGCATTTTGATTAATGAATGTTTTTTATTATTATACCAACTAGAGCAATTTTAATATTAATTTTATACTACTTACTTGTGCAATAGTTTGTATAATAATAAACATTAATAGAATATTCAAATTTGCATGAACAATACATCCTATGGTTAAAAGTAATTCTTGCAATTTTGGTTTTAATACGTGTTTTTCTTTAGTGTTTTCCAGTAGTAGTAGTAGATATGGTAGTAGCGATATGATTCCTCCTCATTTTCAAATTTCCTCCAGTGTTTTCATTATTGGTATGGTAAAGACAGTGAACACTGAGGAATTATATGGTTGAGGATAAGTGGAGAATACAAATTGGTGGGAGAAGGGAGAAATTCACAAGGGCTAACAACAATTACACATGGCAGTTGAATAAATATTAATGAAACATCATTTAGTGCAGGTATTTTTTGCTTTTTTGGAAAAAATTGCATTAAGGACTGAAATAAAGCACTGTTACTTGTATATGATGATAGTAAGAGGATGGATTTTTGAGTGCAATCTGAAAATGTTGGCACTGCTCTCTTGGTATGTCAGTTTAATAGAAAAAGATCCTGTCATTAGGAAACTAACTCTTAATAACTAAATGTTGATTCATTGTTGTTGCTTGTCAGCCTTCCAATAAAGAAACTTAGAACTCTCAGTAGAGGGTGAACATAAGTTGTTCTAAAGAAGCTAGTGTTGATGAGCAGCATCCTTTGTCACCTGAAATCAAAGCATATTTTCTGAACATATTCCTTTCTTCACTTCTCTCCTTCTTTCTGTGACTATTTTATATGTTTTTAGTACAAAAAATTTGAGTGGTATCAGTTGTTTTATCTCCAGACTTTCCACCTGTGAAAGTGATCAGTTCAACTGAAAAATGTTTGGGCATAAATGATATTTAACAATACATCATGATAAGAGTTTCTTGCATGTATCAGAGAGTATTTAAAAAAATTAACAAGCACAGAAATGTGCTGCAACCTTACCTTCCAGCTTTCCCTGTAGCTGTCCTTCCTCTGTCATTGCAATTCAGAAAGTTGTCATTTCAGGAGAAGCTTGCATACTGATGCAAAATAGACAAATAATGTATTCTTTCTTTTGGGTGAACCCTGGCATCTGAATTGTATATGCTGACGTTTCGGAACACTCTGCTGGCATATAAAATTCAGATGCTGGAGAATCACCCAAAAGAAAGAATATAACATTCAGAAAATGGCGAAGTTCAAAATCTAGACAAATATTGCTGACAGTTATATACTGAGACAGGTTTTCATTTATGCACTTGTTTACTATTGTACCACTCCTACCGGAACTGACAACATGTTTAAGCCAAAAACACTTGGACCATCAACAGGTTGATTATTAATATTGAAAATATACATACTGTCTGATAAGTAATTACAAGAGTGGTTTTAGATGAAATATATTGTCAATTCCTGCATGAGTGATACAGTACCAAACAACTGTGAAAATGATAACATGTCACCATATCCAGCATTGCACAAAACATCCACAGGAAGAAGTATTACTTGTAGTTGGTACAGTTTTCCACTGAGAGCCTGGAGAAACAGTGTCATGGCACAACTCTTAGAAGCAAGTATTTCCTAGCAGTGATCTGAATGTACAACACCCTTTGGAATATCAGCTCCATGGTGCCCTCTGCATTGCACTTGTGGCAGAAGAGGTGAAGTTCTAAACATTGTGGTCCCTTTTATTTTTACCACACAATATTCATAAAGTCTACAAAAAAAATCATTATGTATGTAAGAACCCTCATATATAAAAAATAAAATATGCCAATTTTTAAAGTTTTATTATGGAAATTCCATTACATATACACTCCAGTACTGTACAGATGACAAAACTAATTTAACTTTCATCCAGTAACTGATCAAGATTCAAAATACATGGAGGAAATAACAACAATAACAGAATGTCTAAAAATTGTTTGTTGCAAATCAGCACCATAGCCTGTGGACACAATGACACCAAACCCATTTGTTGAAATGGGTTTTTAAAAGTGTATTACATATTATGTTTATGTTTAATGTTTCTTGAATTAAGGGTTTCCCTCATTTATTACAAAACGGTCCCAAACCCTTTATCTCACTGTCACATTTCCACCATTAAAATTTTCCTTGGCTTAGTGTTCAAATCTAGGGCCACCAACATAAACACTTACTGCAAATTTCACTGTGTCTATATACATATATTTTAAGAGCACATTTTTGACACTTCATTTATTAACTGTACACTGCAAAGAATGTAGAGATAACAAATTTACAAACGCATGAGAAAGGCACAAGAGTAACGAATGTAAGAACTCAACTGGCAAGAACTCATGTATTCTTGTTCGAAACCTGAAGAGGGACAGAGAACAACTGTTCCCACGGTATCCTAATGGCTGACACTGTGGCCTTCACAGCAGAAGTAGTAGCAAGTTTCAAAGTCCATGACTCATCACTGCCTGCAGCTTCATCAAGGAAATGCAAAGTCAACTGGCAGTGATCTTCCAATTCCTGTAAAACCACAAATATACACCACTTACTGGCAGGTGATAGAAACATCATATATACTTGACTGATAGCAATCAAATTAATTTCATAATTTTTATATACAATGCAGCAAAACTTGTTTGTGGAGACCTGCTTTAAGAAAATACCTTAGCAGTTAATACAAAGTCAGCTTATTTTGATCACAGCATTTCTAAAAAGTCCTGTTTTACTGACTTCTTGTCCATTTCACTGTTGGAATTTTATTTGCACCAAAATCAAAGAGAGGTGAGTGAAATACGATCATACCACCGGAAAACATCCACCAAACTAGTGGCTCAAAGAGTAGCACTTCTAGCTGCATTCAGAAGGGCCTGGTATGAATCTTGGGACACAGACTATAAGGACTGAGCTTTTTAATGATTCCTTGTGTTGAGGGTAAAATATCAAGTTTTTAACTTGTCCATTATCTCACACTTTCAAGTCCATGTTTCTTTTTCCCTTCCATTTGATTTGATTTATTCACATGCTCTCAGGCCTCCCCCCCCCCCCCACACACACACATCCACTCACACACTTTTGTTTTGAATTTTAATATGTATTTTCTTTTGATTTTGAGTTTGAATTTTGAGACACATAAGCATTCCTATTAAAATCTATTAAAATCTCTGTGTCTGTCCACATGCATATAATAACTGATGAGACACTAAACAGACCCTCATAAAATCTAATAATAGGGAACTTCAGATGCAACTGTCCAGCTTTGGTTAAAATCAAATATAATGATCTCTTCACATGAAAACTAATATGAATGGCTGTGTGAATCTCCAGCCTCCATAGGTCTACCCATTGTTCCACACGTAAAACAAAAAGAATCATTCCACTCGCACTGCACTGAAATCAGGTCTTATTGCTTCAGTGCAGCCCTCAATTAGTATAAGACTTTGAAGCTTCACTCTTGTAGTTTCCTCTGTATTCTAACTACAGTCCTACAATCAAGAAGGATAAAATGTACATCTATTACTAAAATATGGAGTAAATTTTAAGTGTGTCTTGTAAAATTTCCCATCTCTTCTCTCTCCTACCAGCTTGTTCCTTTCTTCTTGATGTCTTCCACTAGCTCTGAGTTCTCTTTCCTTCAAATTTTAAAGTTAATACCTTTCTTGGTATCCTTCTTCTACCCATTTTTCACATGAACAAACCATTTTGTTTCTCCTACCTCCACTCACCTTTGATATCCTAAGAGACCACAAGCTGCTCTTTGAACTGTAATCATTTGCTGGTTTCCACTAGTTTTATCTATAGTGCAATGTAGAATACAGCAAAACAATTTTTTTTTTGTAACATACCTATTGGTTTTGACTCTACTAGTGAACTGGTCTCCCCCATCAGCTTTGCATACAACAGAGTAGCCTCTTTTCAATATCAGAATGTTCCTGTATGTCATATTCTTTTATACTTGTGACCATCTGGTCTCTTGGAGGCCCTGTATATACATGGGGTGTAACCTGATATTCAATCCCTTCAACATCTCAGATAATGGGTCAAATACAAGCTCCAAAATGTGGACTTTGGGTTGTATCAGGTATCTTGGATTTTGAAGCCATATCCCATTCTTATGTTTGCAATATACATGTAGACACATGTAATAAAACAATCAAACTACCAGTTTCATAGCTTCAAGGGGAAAGCTTTCTTACATCAGCCTAGTTCATTTTAGAAAACCACAACAGTCCATTTATAAACACACCTGGGGGTAGGAAATTTGAGATAATACATTGTAAACTTAACTGCACTTGTCTGGAATGTAGTTTTGGTCAAAATTTTCATTTCACATTTATATAAATAACTTCCTTGTAAATGGTGGAGACAAACATCACAAAAATACTGTAAGTAAATGTAAAAAGATTCAACAGCCTACAAGTTTAATAACTTGTAGGCTGTTGAATCTACTGGCAGTAACACACTGACATTAATGGTGGGCATTTGTAACATCACACCTTCCTGGGAAACTTTACACTAATGGACCTATGCTTATACAGTTATTTAATAAAGATTTACATGAATAATATTACTTCAGGTACGTTTCCACAGTTGATTATAATGTATATAAGTACCAGAATTCTCTACAAAGTCAGATATTCAGACTCAGCCACACCAAGAAAGAATGGTGCAGCTTTTGAAAAATATTTAACATTGTTGCATCAGCATGCATAATGTTCAATGCTGACATCTTTAGTGAAAAAGTACCTTGTAAAAAAAAGTGAAGGACATGCTGAAAATTGCAACGTAAAGACATTTACTATTGCATACTCACAACTTCTATCAGATTAACGATCTTCTGAGCACAGTAAGTTTGTGGAGCTGTAGCCAGTTTCGGAAATAACCACTGTAAATTGTCCATCATGAGAAGGAGGTCTGTTGTTGTAACTATGATGGCTCCCATACCAGCCTCAAACTTGTCTATAAATAGCACAGAAACATACTGAACATATTAGAGTATTTATGTACTGTATATACAGTATATATACGTTTTTATACAATATATATTAATTTATTTCTAATGCAATAAAAATGTATGAAACTCACATCAATAGTTTTTGGTACAGTTCATTCTGCTAGGACTGTGGTAGTCCTACTACATAAACACTTTAGTTCATGGCTTAGCACTTTCTGTAATTCTATCAGTATTACCATGAACTGTATGTATGCTAATATAAGTGAATCTCACATTATGGCATCTGTCAATAATTTGTTCAACTTTTTCAAGTCGCCTTATTACGTCTACTTTTCAATATGGATTGTCTCTTGCCAAATTTTCACTTGGACTGCACTAGGTGATATAGATTTATGTATTTATGTTTTTCATTCATTTTGGTAACAAAAGCCAATGCTGTTGAAGATGAAACTACATCAGCCACGTGATTATATCACCAACGTTATCAATCCATACACGTGAATGATGGCGTCTCCAACACAAGAAGTGTGGCCACTGATCATCTATGTCAAATTGTGTTAAACCAACAATTATTGTGTAAATTCAAAAAGTCAAAGCAAAATCATGCAAAAATGAAACCACATAAAACAAGACCTGCAGCTGGCCTGATACTTCCTGATATTCACAAACATAAAACAACAGGTGGGAAAATTCACATTGTGACACTTCTTAACTCTCAAACCTTCTGCATGGAAGGCCAATGTCTTACCCATCATCAAACAGGAACTCCAGCAGCTTTCTTAAGTGGTACAATTAACAAATTACATTATTATAAGCGAGACTGCAGGCTTTTGCCATTGTGTAGTTGAGGTCCTCACTCTTCTGAGATATTGAATATCATACGATGGTAATTCATTACATCACATTTTGGGACAACATATCATTCCCATCTTCAAAGGGCATGCAGTCCACAACGTTTGACTGCTGAAGATAGGGCTGCCATGTTGTCCCAAAATATCGGTAACCAACTACCAACATACACCACGCAAAAGAACAGCAAGGACCTCTATGGTATTACACACTGGACCAATCATACCTTCATTTCTCTGGATTCTGCAACTGTATGACACAGCACACATACATATAGCTGGGTCTGTGGTATCACTGGCTGCTGCAGACAGGAGCAGCTGTTGCACTAACACAGTCTGTTTCTGTATCATCTCATGTTCCACTCGGCAACGTTCTGGCAATGCCACACCTGTTCAAAAAGCCAAGAAAAGTTCTTACAATGAAATAAGACCATATAATAAACCCCCTTCATAATATTCAGGTCCATGAAAATGCCTACATGAAACATGTTAAACTTTGTTACAATTACAAAGCAATCTACATTTTTCACATAATGAATAATGAAAAGGTTCTTGTCTTATATTTGGGTAAATGTCATCAATAACAACATTTTGTTCATTCTTTTCAAGTTCAAACGTTCTGTAACAGAGCATGTAATTCAGTATTTCAAAGATGCATACTGACAACCATAGGAAGCACATTAAACATGTACCTTCATCTTAAACTCAATAAGATTAATAACATCACAGAAATGTATTACAAACAGTACCAATCATGAGAAATAAAAGCATGAATCTTTCAGTTAATATCAAGTTCATAATGTAAAACATACAGAAATAAAAAAAAAAAAATGAACTTTTTAAAACTTCCAACTAAATAAACAGATTCAATGCAACATGTTCAACTGTCATTTGTATATTTAACTTCTTTGTTGCATCATTTTTCTAATAATTTCTAGTAGCATCTCCTACCAGTATCACGAGTGCACTGACATATCCAGTGCTCATATGTACTGTATTTGTTCATCACAGAATGTAAGGTGTTACAGTTCCACTAAGTAGTAATGCATATACTGGGCAGCACAAAAATTATATTTTTCTAAGCCTCAAAGTTTTGCATTGTTGTCATATCTGTCATTGTTCCCTAGCAAACAGTATTTCATATTTGTGAAATATGCTACCACTAGATATGAGTACTCTTTACAACTCAACAATTACAAACACGGGGATGACGCAAAATTTCGTCCTCTTCAGCAGCGTATCAGAGTCCCCTTCCCTGGTGGGTAAAACAGCTAGGGCATAAAGCTGGCCAATCTTCCCCAAGAATGAGAGCACCTATAACTCTACTCTCCCATATACCTTAATGCCATGTGCACATGAACAACTTTACCTTTACTTTCCTCACCGTGCATATTGGTTTTTCACGCTTTTGTCATTTCATTTATTTTAGCTGTGTTACAATTGAAGGTACTTCCCCAGAATTTGACTAGGGACTAAAATAAACATTAAAATATTAGTAGTAATGGCTCATCCTCAGGGTCTCCTTGGACTGCTTGACCCTGAAGATGAAGAAACTATCATCCTTCAAAACACTGGTATTACATGAAACACATTCCATTGTGACAGTTGGCTGTCCTTGAAAAGTCTACAAGGTCAAGGAATGGAGTTCTGGGACACAGTGTACAACAGATACAATATTGGGGTAATTTGATAGTCTCTGCTAACAGTCGTAAAATTTGTAACTGTTTCTGGATTGTGAGCAGCTGACAGCCACTGAATCTTTGGAACATTCTCAAGATCCTCGAGTCCATCTAAGTATTTTAAAGAAATAAAAGACACACATATAAGATATAGTTTCACTTCCAAAAACAGATTTTGTGTGTTTCTGTAGCTACTTTCCTGAGTTTGAAGCAAAACTTCATGTTCATTAACTGCTCCAAGACATCACACAAAAATGCAGCTTACAAGTGGGGCTACTACAGATAACCAGATTCAGGTGAAACTTTCTTGCCACAAATCCTTGCAAGTCATAGTAAAAACTAACAGAAGCCAGCTACAACTAGTTTATGCATCAAACCATACTTTTGTCAGTCCTGGAACCTTAATGTCTGACACTGTATGCAAACACATCTCTTCCTATATGTATACACAGGCACACTCAAACATTTAAACTGAAACCAGTGCATTGTTTCTCAGTGGCTACTGAAAAAGTTCAAGAATATTTTACATTGTACTACATATTTCAAATAAAATTTGTCACAAAATTTCAAAACAAATTAAAAAACAAAAAGCAAGCTATAGTAATGTTTAAACATGTAATCAATAAAAGTGTAATTGTATTCACCGTTAATATAATTTCATCACTATTTTCAACTGCTAAAGCTTATGCACATGGCATATTTTACAAGGGTTACTGTAGTCAATCTGGTCTGCTTGCCAGTGCCTAAAGGATCTCTTTTTTTTTACTTGCAGGAATCAACAATTAAAAAAAATTAGATGCATTCCACGAAAATTTCATAACTCAACTATGATCCAGTAAATTTTACACAGACAAGCTCACTGGAGAAAAATTAACAATTATTATTTTCAATTATGCATTTTATAAAAGATTTTAACATAATGGAATCTGTACACTACAGTATTTATGTAACTCAAATATCTGGTTTCAATATACTGATGTTTAAAATGGACATATAAATGCCTTTCAGCTATTTGGTACTGAATCTCATATTTCAGCTTAGCAGTGTTCCAGACTGGATTACCTATTAGAAAGGAGAAGAAGTTGATGGTGTGGTCCTGTTCTTGTAAGATGAACAAAAAATTGGCTGGCTGTTCTCCTTTCCGCAACAGCTCCATGCCAACTCCCTGCTGCCACAACAATGGGAACAGCAACATCAGCATTTCAACAGGACTACTTTCTACTGTGCGCAGCCACTGTTCTGGATCATCCCTGTACATATTCAAGACACACACAACACAATGCTGGTCCAGTGCTTAGTGTTTAAGTGGAATTTCTAACAGGATAATCCACCCTAAACTAATAAAATCCACAGAGCACTGTAACTATTAGAATCTCCAATTTTTATAGTCAGCTAGAACCTATAATTTTTTCCTAATAGCAAATTAATCACAAGTATAACACAATTTATTTCCATCCACAGACAACTACTAATAAAATCTGTTAGGGCCATGATGGAAATGAGCAATGAAGACTGGTTTTCCATTTGCATTTATTTCTTTCTTCTAAATAACAATTATTTGGCTCTCTTACTTTGGTGTCCACAATACCAAGGTTGTATATCAGACTAAGTAAGCAGGGTCAATAAGTAAGGAGGAACATAAAATTCATGGTAAAGAATTTCTAGAATTAAATAAATAAAAAAATATTTTGTCTATGTTCACCATAAGCCACAGTAATATTTTGAACATATACAACTTCATGACAGTATCGTTTCTGGAAAGGTTAGTCAAGTAAGTGGTCTAAAAATACTGTGGAACCCAAAATTTCATTACCATGTTCTCAGGAGCCCACCACCAAATTCTACCTCTTAGCCAGTACCAGTCAGTCAGTCCAAGAGATGAAGAAACACAACAAATTTTATTATGCACACATCTTTCAAAGCATATACTCATACACCATCATAAAAAATACAGAGTATGCCAAATGTCAAACATTATATTGTCTACCAGTACCCCCTGGTTTGCCTTTGTATTCTGGGCAGAATATAAAGGCAAGCCTAGGAAGGAAGCGGTAGCAAATTTTAGACTCAAGACAGTGCATGATTGTCTGGAAGCTCATTTAAGAAAGATTGGCATATATGAGTCTAGTGAGTGCACAATATGCCAATGCCAAACCCAACCACAGATGAGGAACATCTACTGCATTGCCCTAAACTTGATATCGACCAACAAGTTCTCAAGAATACCATCAAACTCTAATGGGATGCCAGAGTGATTATGAGATAACTTCTCCACCATCTGTCATAGGAACAAAAACAACAACAATAATATTGTCTACCAACTCATGGTACTGTCTCCAGCACCAACACTCACCCTTCCTCACCAGTTATTTGCAGTACATAAACTTTCCTACTTGACATGACAAGACAGCCAGGGAATGACAAGCTTGATGACTGTGGTATGATTTGTGCCTGTAACAAGAAAGTGATGGTTCCACATGTTATAAAATCAGACAACTAGGTAAATATATGCAGTGTTCAGAGGAACCAACATTATCACACACACAACAGAACTTCCATTAACCTCAGTAGTGACAACTTAACACCTTGCCGACCGGATGGTCTTTCAATTAAATACCCCCAGTTCCCGGACGTTTTAAACATTTTGAACGTTCAACCTCATTACATATTCTTACGTACAGTTTGACACTGTAGATTATGCTCCTGAGCCCGAGACTTCAGAAACTGGATACAGATAGTCCAGTAGTTTGTCACTGAATGGTATTTCTCAAAACAAGACCCTTTGTGAAGTGGAAGAACGCAGAATTTACAAATGTTTCTAGTCTCACTTTGCTTCTTATGTGCAGCACACACTTTACACTATCTTGCAGGATACTTCTTTTTTCCTCCCAAACACCAACAATTTTTTCAAGTTTGTGTATTCTGAAATCACCAGAGAGTCTGCCTGGCAGGTCCTGTTTAGGACTCCTTCTCTGGCAATTGAAGGTCATCAGAACTTGACTCACTTTGATTCTGGACTTCTGATATCCAGGACCTTCCTACCTCATGCAGGAAGTTCTTGTGCTTTACTTTCTTTGTATTTAGTGTCCTATACACAAAAAATGCATTGAAGAGCACACAGTTTAGCAGATACAGTACCAACTTTTTTTGACCATTTTACAGTTTTCCTCAGAACTGAGTAATAACAGAGTTACTGGACTGCCCTGCCTACGCCCTTCACGAATTTACTGTACTGAAAATCAGCATAAGGCATCTTTATTTCCACATTTGTTTCCCTGCCTTGCCTCCCTTTGTTTACAATTGTTGCGTAGTGGATTGTACTTATCATTCGCACAAGTCCTGTCCTTCCACACTTGCACCATTACGTCACTATTCCTCCACAACGCTGACTGCCCCTTTTCAAGCGTTTGCCTTTCCCTTCTAGGTCATGTGGAATGCCCCTGTTAGCCCTCAAAGTGCCGAAGACTCTCATGTTTCTGTCTAGCAATGTTTGAGCTAATCTTACACTGTTATAAAAATTGTCTTGATAGATGTGATGATTTTGGCCCAAGTTTCTCCCTAAAAGTGATAACACTGTGTCCTCCAACTTCTTTCTCTGAGTATATCTCCAAGCTGCAGATATAACCCGATACTGCCTCACACATCATTCTCACCAGCTCTCCATGCTTTATTTTCCCTGGATTGTACATTCTAAATTTTAGGTGACCCTGCCACGAGATCATGGCTTCATCAAGTGACTGTTCTTGTTTTGGGCTGTATATTGACCTTACTTTCTGTACAGAAAATTCATACACGGACCAAATTTTGAATAGCCGCCCT
>Ga0123357_10002161_pt1 | contig 21671 bp, 23 predicted proteins | sample TergutEmb28metaG_FD_89873 | JGI IMG/M metagenome (GOLD analysis project Ga0123357, IMG submission 89873) | Embiratermes neotenicus P4 segment gut microbial communities from Petit-Saut dam, French Guiana - Emb289 P4 | ecosystem: Host-associated > Arthropoda: Insects > Digestive system > Gut ... | reverse complement strand
TGTTTGAGGGCTATGTGGACAACTTCAGTAAATGTTTGAGGGCTTTGGGGACAACTTCAGTAAATGTTTTAGGGCTATGTTGACAACTTCAGTAAATGTTTGAGGGCTATGTGGACAACTTCATTAAATGTTTGAGGGCTTTGGGGACAACTTCAGTAAATGTTTTAGGGCTTTGGGGACAACTTCATTAAATGTTTGAGGGCTATGTGGACAACTTCAGTAAATGTTTGAGGGCTATGTGGACAACTTCATTAAATGTTTGAGGGCTTTGGGGACAACTTCAGTAAATGTAGATATCATCTAGGACATGCTTGATAACTGCAACCTGTCCATACAAATAGTTACATTCGTTTTTGTGGGAGTGATTGTTACTGTACTACTACTACTACTGTAGTAGTGCCCTCACCTTCAGGGTCAAGCAGTCCAAAAAGGGGTTTTCCTGAACTTCCTGACCCTGAATATAAAGGCACTATATATGACCCTTTGAAACTTGTGGATCCACTCACTTTGCAACACAGCATCCTATCCCAGTAGACTTGAATTATCCTCATAACATGTTCATTATGTCAAGGTCTTCACTTTTCCAGTGTCAGTTTATTTTTTCAATTTGAATGTACCAGCCACTACAGGATAAAGTTTGACTCTCAAATACATTGTATGGGCAGTGCATCCAGATGCAACGTGGCAGGTGACGTACTGATTATTTCTAATTCGCCACATGATCTGTTCTTTCCCCCACCTCATTATTTTAAATAACTTCACATACTTACCTTATGTAAAAGTTGATCTCTCATGGGCAGTTAATCAACATTTTAGAAGAAATTTCACCCTCCATGTCCACCCTGAAAGTTGGGGCAGTAGTTTCTTTTGAAGCGTTCGTCAGTAAGCTGCCACACTACACTGTTTCACATGCCAGAAAACAGTAATCTTGCCTGTTAAATTCTTTGGTTTGGTGCAGGTAACAGGTAACCTGTTGGTGGCGTCCCAAAAGACACTGATGCTGTACCACTTTCATCTCCGCACGCATGACATCTCACGCCTGCGTTTCATAGACTTTGAAGAATCTGGTGTGTGTGTGGAGCTAAGCTTGTGTCCATCAAGTCTGTCTTTGGCTGAAGATATCATCATGTGCATGTCTGAGGAGTTTGTGCATGTGTTTAGGCTTGGGCCACCAGCGCAGGGAGGAGACCAATGGCAGGAGAGTGACGAGCAACAGCGTAGGGATGGTGAGTGTTAGCATCTTGTTGTTTGTGTTGGAACATTGTGCTGTCATCATCAGGGACTGTGCCATAGTGCAGACAGGTAGTTGCTGGCATCTTACAATGGAAGCCCAGGTTTGATTCCAAGTCAGCCTATGTGCGATTTGCTGCACGCAAAGTGGCACTGGGTCAGATTTCTGTCCTTGTACTTTGGTTTTCCCCTGTCAACACCATTCTTTCAGTGCTACATACGTAGTTACCTGCCACCTATTGCTGTAGTGTCATAACAGTTTACAGTGTCATTGAATAACATGCTTAAACCATTATCATCTGCATTATGCTACCAGTTGTCAGAGTATGACTTGTGGTTGAAATTCAGCACTTAAGACTTGTTGTTTTTGTTGTTCTGTTTTGTCATAATGAGAAAAATAATGCAGTGTTTGTATCATTTAGCTATAAAAAATACCAACACACATCCACACATTGACTGGGATCAGATTGTGAGAGCAGAAGTGAATGCAGACTCCATGTTGCATGACAATTCATTCCCTCTACGAGTGGATCTTCCTAGCATTGTGAGCAGTTCATCTTCAGCAGTACGACGCACACCTTTCCAGGTGGCCCCTCAGACTGTTACAGCTGTAGTCCACTGTGCTTTACCGACTGCCACTGTGAGTGTTTATTGTCAACAGTTTCTGTGTCAGCCTTTTTTTATAAAAGAGGAAAATGAAAACATATTGCGTGCGCGCGCACACACACACACACACACACACATAGAAATGCATGCACGTGCACTCAGACTCGCGCGCAGATCCACAGTTCGTACAGTAAAAAATACTGTGAATATTTCATACGCAGTATTATGAATCATTCTTAAAGGTCAGACGTTCATCAACAGAGTAAATCAGGTGTGTGGTGACTTATGTTTGTTGGCTTTAAAGTGAAACACTCTTTGTTCAGGCAGTACGTAATGAGAACCGTCTGCAGGTGAGGAGAGGAATTGCACCAGAATCAACATCAGCAGTCTGTCACTGCAAAAGCTTCAATTTTATTTTCTTCTGTTGCAGTCTTGGGCAGCAGAATGTGAAGTGTTTCACTTATTGCAGTTGCATATGTCCACACTGCAAGCAAGCAATAACACCAAAAATGCGCGCTCGTCAGGGCAAGATGAATTCCGTTGCCAGATTTTGAAGCCATTGTATGTCAAGAGAGACAGTAAACAGCATTGTGACCAAACAGGTGCAGTTTATTTCTGTTAACTCCTTTCTCTTCCCTGCCATCAGTACTATAGTTGTGGACCATAACATGGTAACTCCATCATTTACCTGCTGATGCATTTATAACAGGAGTGCTGAGGAAGACATTTTGATGTAAGAACGCTGGAATAATAAATGAGAGGTGGAAGTTCAGTATTGTGGAGCATCATGAAGTGTTGTTTTTATCTTATATTCTGTAGTCATTATGTTAAGTAGGATGAGATGCGTGGGATTTGTACAGTGAAACACACTTAAGACATCCTTGTGTAACAAGTTTGTTTGTGTGTGTGTGCACACACGTGCATGTGTGTCAATCTCATCTCACTGATGAACAGGATGCCCATTTTGTGTCTGTGGGCATGGCAGCTTTATCATGTAACAATCTGCCTGCAGCAGGAATTTTGAGCACTTCACCATTGTCCTATGAAAGCGGTAAGTTGAACTGACCTAACTTCCTGGCCAGTGCAGGCACACTACGCAGTAATGGCTTTATGACAGTTGTAGTGCTGCAACATCTTAAAATGGATGTACTGTATAATTGTCCAATGCCTGCTTCACAATAACTATGATCCATCTGCATTATTAAGACCAGTCACTTCATGCTGTACTATGTTTATTTTCAGAACTATATGTAGCACAGAAATCTTTGTGTGGGGAGATGCTGGGTGCTTGAATTTGAGTAACGTAAAAGTTGATACATATCGTTACAGCTGTGCTGTCTGTCTTTTTTCTGAGCAGGAACTGTTAAAGTGAACCCATTGCACTCCAAGCATCATGCAGACATGGTAAGCATGGTCTGTCTGGTTGTGACACAGCAAGAGGGCTACTTGTATTACTTCAAGGTGCATAGTAAGCAAGAGCCGTCCCGGTTACAGCAGGCAGCCTGTGTGACAGTTTATCCATTTACCGCGCCGGTGACAGCAGTTGCGATGGAAAGTTATGTCCTACATGCCTTGACAGAAAGTGGCCTGGAAACTTACACCCTGAGGACCGGCTGTCAGTTTGCGTCAACCCTGGATGTTCTGAACAACATGACCAGTGTAAGCATTCTGTTCAGTTTGATGTGCCATTCTAAGTTCAGTTCTTTGGTCTGTTTCGTCTGCAGGTTGTTCGAAAGCTTACATTTTCAGTGGGACAGCAGTTTGTAATGATCCTGTTTTATTGTTCTTAAATTCATGAAGTAATCTCTTTTTATGAAATTTCACTTATACAAAATGCACAAATTAATACTTTTTTTTTAATTTGCAAACTAATATTTGCTTATAGAAGTTCCTTTCTGTCACATATTAATTGTTGTACCTGGTACCTCTTTCAGCTTTCATCAGTTCCCATTCTGCACAAATGCACAGAATGTTTTGTTACCCCAATATGGTCTGCACAGGAGCAACAACACAGCTAAGATTGTTACTGCATACAATAATTGACCATTAGTCCCCCCCTCATAACTGTAGTAATGTTTTCTGCTAAGGTGGAGTTTGTATTCTTGGGGAGAAATTTTTAATTTCTACAACCGTGGAAAATTTCTGACACAGGAATTAACACAAAATAAATTGTTTTACAAGTTTGTGTCTTACAGGTAGTTCCTGAGGATTGAATTAACACTCACATAACAACATGTTAATCTACTGTTGTTCTTGTTTAAATACGTATGCTTAAATGAGAAAACCAAAATAGCCCAAGGTAAATAACTCTTGATATTCTGAGACTAGTCTGGTTGATACACACCAGTGTAGTCATTATCAACATAATTGCCCCCATCTTTAGTACAAAACTACTTCTTCTACCCACAAGATGCAGGAAGCAGGTTCATTTGAAATGTTGATACCATTCCATGTGCGTGTGTTGCCTGCTGGATTCTTTAGTCTGCATCTAGCTGCGCCTGAAGCACCTGCTTCTGTCTGCTTTGTTACCTTATGGCATCCATTTATTTTCTTGCTTCATTTCCATATAACTGCTGTTATTTTTGTACATTGTTTCAATTTTGGAACTGCCATGTGTAGTGGTCTTTATATCATTTGATAAATTAAATTCTGTTTCTTGGATTTTTGACAAGCGTGTAAAGAAATGATAACACAGATTTCACTGTTTGTGTCTTCCATTCAAGTCTGTTCCAAAGTTTCATTTGTATTTCTTATCTGTTCCATGCATGCTGAATGCCTGTCAATCCTTTTTGTGCTTTCATTACATTGGTAATATTCTGTAAACAATAGAGTACGAAGCTTATCTGCGGCAGTTTTGGCCTTCATGATGAATGTTAAGAGGCTTATGTGAGTGTGAGTGTGAATACACAGACCCTGCATATTTAGTGCACAGACTGTGTTTCTTTCGTGAGTGTGAATACACAGACCCTGCATATTTAGTGCACAGACTGTGTTTCTTGTCATAGGCATGCCCTCCTGTGGATGATCCGGTGTGTTTGGTTGGCTTGCGTCCGTTCCTTGGAGTGGAACGTTTGCTGATTGCTGACTCCCATCTGGTGTTACTTGCCTGTGCTGAAGGATCCAGTTCATCTAGCCAAGAGTAGGGGCTGTCATTAAACTGGAATACACTCATTTGTATATGTTGCGACTGTGAAGAGTTGTAATGTCAATGTCTGCTTATGATTCAAAATCCTGTTTACATTTCAAGCTTTTAACAGAACTGGGACCTGGTCGTAGCTCAGGTGGTTGTTGCTGGCCTGTCCCAGTACTTCAGTGTTACCCTGTTAGTATCATTCCACCAGTGCTCCATACTCATTCATTCGCATATCACCAGTGCTATATGGTCTTAGTAACTGACCACATTGTTAATTAAAACCTAAAAGCAGAATCAGGTTACATTTTCTGCCTGAGGAATATAGAAAGTTACACATAGACTGAAATTTATGCATGCAGATGTTTTGTTCTGACTACCAATCACAGACACCTGGGATCTCCCACACTTTTTGTCATATGGTGGATTTGTAGTGTGACTGAGTCTGTGGCCTATGGCAGTTCATCCCAGTAAGCCTTGTTCACATTCAGTCCATATATATATATATATATATATATATATATATATTTGTGGGTGTGTGTGTGTGTCTGCATGTTGCAGCTAATAATCCCACAGCAGTTCAAGAAATTTACCACCTGTTCAGGAACTCGAACGTATATTCATGTTCGTAACAGCCTGCCACTGGTCCCTATCCTAAGCCACATCAATCCAGTCCTCTCTGTCTGATCACATTGGTAATTCAAAAATGTTTGTGCACAAGCATCATGTACCTGTCATTAATATTTCAGATATCTCTTTTATATCCAAAGGGTTATTATTATTGCTTTGTAAGTATAATTGGGCACTCTTTCCTATTTTCTCACTTATTTCATCAGAAATCCTATGAAATTTACAACTCATTATACCACCTAACTAGTGGTCAATTCTGTTTCAGGATGCAGCTTTATGTGTCTTGTGGTGTTTTGATACAGAGACGTGTTTTATGTACGCCTTGTGGTGTTTTGAGACAGAGACGTGTTTTATCCAACAGTGTTGTCACTTGCTAAGATTAGTTAACAATGGTTGTAGAATAATTCATAAGGATGGAGAATTGGTGGAGTGATACTGACGGGAAGACCAAGAGAGTGGGTTTCAGAGACCATGTGCTGCATCCCACAGTTACTGAGTGGAACAGCCAGTTTGTTCCTTTCATGGAATTATTGTCACTTTTACATAACTGTGTGTCCAGAATTACTGATGTATGTTGTTGCATGATTTTGGGTTTCCATCATGAAGTAGGTGGGACCTGCGCTCTTCTGGGTAGTTACACAGCAGCTAGTGGTAATCTTACCGATAGGTTGTCCAGCAACATCAGTAACAAGTTACCAGTACTCTATGTAACAAGCCAGATGAGCGCAGTTCTTTTCTGATGTACGTTATTGTTTGTAATGACTGTTTGAACTGTCACATTTAAGAACCAATCAGGACACACAAGACAACATATTCCTTAGGGGTATCAAAGGTAGGAAGATGAGATGGGCAGGGCATGTCACTGATAAGGGAGAGAAGTGAACTGCATACAGGGTGTTGGTGAGGGAACCTGAAGGAAACAGACCATTTTGAAAACTTAGGTCTAAATAGGTTACAAATCAAAATTCTATTCAGGAAGAAATTAGGAGCAGGGAATTCTTGCTATCATTTGGTGAAGAGTCTTTAGTCTTCCAGTTTGCTATCCAAAAATTTGAAGATAAAGATATACAGAACTATTATTTTGCCTTATGTTTTGTATGGGTGTGAAACTTGGTCACTGACATTGAGGGAGGAACGTAGACTGAGGGTGTTTGAAATAGAATGCTGAGGGGAATATTTGGGCCTAAGAGGGACAAGGTAAGAGGGGAGTGGAGAAAACTACACAGTGAGGAGCTTAATGATCTGCATTGTTCACCCAATATTGTTCAGGTGATAAAATTGAGAAGAATGAGGTGGGCTGGGCATGTAGCACATAGGGGTGAGAGTACAGGTGTATTCAGGGTTTTGGTGGGGAAACCTGACGGATAGAAGCCACTTGGAAGACCCAGGCATAGGTGGTAGGCTAATATTAAGATGGATCTTCAGGAAGTGGGATGTGAGGGCATGGATTGGATTGATGTGGCTCAGGATAGGAACAGGTAGTGGGCACTTGTGATTGTGGTAATGAACCTTCGGGTTGCATAAAATGTGGGGAATTTCTTGACTGGCTGAGGAACCATTATCTTTTCACAATGGATTCTGCTATGTGTGGTTGGTTAGTTAGTTAGGTAGTTAGATATGACTGGTTTGTAATGTTTCAGGGGAAGTGTTGTGTAATATGGTGTAGCCTGTTGCAGTTAGTTAGTTGGTTAGTTTGTGCTGTAATGTATTTGATTTGGTAGAAAACAGGAGTGTTGTTTATTGATAACATTTTTGGCTCATGTTCTGGCCATGTCACATATTTTCACTGCACAGCTCACACTGTGGCGGAGGTTGGACCCTGTACTCGCTCAGTCTGCCATCTCCACCCATACTGTACACCGACATCCTGTGTGTTGCCTCAGCACACCAGTGGTCTAGCCCCACAACATACCGCCATCTTCTCTGCGAAGGACACATCATCCTGCGCATGGCCCTCACCGCAGCCACCTGGATGCCAGGATCATCAGAAGCCTTGTCCAGGTCCTATGATGACGAGTTTAGAAACACGCTGGAAGAACTGTACCGAGATTCTTGTGCATTGTTGGCAGACTACTACATTATGTGAGTTCAACATTGTCCAAGGATAGGGCACATTTTGCGGACTGCAGTGAACTGCCAGTGGCGAGCTGTTGTGAGTGTGGTAGTGAGGGCTGAGAATATCTTACCTGGTTGAGTGCATATTAACTGCTCAAGAAGGGCTTGTCCTCATTTGGGCAGTTCATCAAATCGTACTGTGAACTGCAGAAGTTCGAAGGTCAGATTCCTTTTAGACATTCTTTATGAAGTGCAAAAGGAATGCCTAATGTGACGTAGTGTCAGTAATTAAATTGTTTGTCACATTTTCATTACATTTAATGAAAATGTTCTTGACGAAAACTTGTTGGGTGACACTAATTTTATGAAAATTGGTTCGGTGACAGTCATGCCTTACTTTGGGGCATAAACGAATTTCTCCCCTCACATTTCATATTTCTTGACTGGTCTCACTAACTCCCATAATGCTCCTGAGCAGTTGAAAGTCTTGTGAAAGTGGTGCATTTGAGGGCATACTTGAATTAAATTTTGCATAAATCTCGTATATCTTCTGTTCTAGATAGAATTTGGTGCAGGTGGTGTTCTGAATACTTGCTGTTGAATGTGCATTGTTTGAAAATCAGCGCAGTTTAGTCATACTTTACTTTGGGATGTAAATGAATTTCTCTCCACACTTGTAGTCCAGTTGGGGTGAAATTTGGTTTATGAGATATGGCTTGATGAATAATATGCTTTACTGCACTTTATTGTCTCTGATGTCTGTCTGTCTCACCCTGTGATGACTCACATTTTCACACTTTTTCTGTTAAATTACCTCACAGTCTGCAGTTACATTCTGAAAGGTCTGACAGTGATGTGTTACATTTTGTACTTCTGATTTCGGAACTTTGTCCATTGTGCAGTTTTGCAGTCAGAACACTGCCTGCTGGTTGTGTTTTTTGGGATGTGAAGCAATGTTGCCATTTTATGGTGGTCTGTGGGCTGATGAGCCAAGTTTAACTTCCTAGCTTGGGCAGATTTCCTCCTGAGGCTCAGGCAGTCTGAGGGACCCACCCCACCATCTCTTCAGTGGGTACCAGGGCTAAACCTGCTGGGTCATGAAGCTGACCACTGACCTCCATCTAGTGCTGAGGCCTTCATGGTGTGGACAGGGATAACTTTTTTTTTTTTTTGGTGGGGGTGATGTGTGGTTATATATCTCACTATGACCAGGATATACTGCCCTTCTCAGCCCTTCTCACAGCATTCTCACTTTTCCTTTTCATCCCATCTTATATATATATATTCACTTGCAGTTCAACTGTGCAGAATCTTTTGTCTTCCATTTTGCTGTCCAAAAATATAAAGATTAAGGTATACAGAACTGTAATTTTCCCTGTTGTGTGTAGGTATGAAACATTGTTGCTGACATTGAGGGAGGAACACAGGCTGAGGGTGTTTGAGAATACGGTGCTTAGGGGAATATTTGGGCCTAAGAGGAGCAACATAACAGGGGAGTGGAGGAAACTACATAATAGGGAGCCTAAAGATCTGTACTATTCACCAAATGTTATTCTGTTGATTAAGTCGGCAAGAATGAGATGGGTGGGGTGTATAGCAAGTATGGGGGGAGGGAGAGGTGCATACAGGGTTTTGGTGGGGTAACCTGAGGGAAAGAGATGGCTGGGAAGATCCAGGCATAAATGGGAAGATAATATTAAAATGGATCTTCAGGATGTGAGATGGGAGGGCATGAACTGGAACCCTCAGGGCCTGTCCAGGCCTGTAATGGGTTAGCTGTACCTTTACCTTTTAGAGGAGTGCCCTGCTTCTTGCTGTCTGTATATCAACATAAGCTTATTCATGTACCCTGCTCATGGAGGCTTGAGCTTCCTCTGCAATGTCAGTACACTTCTACCAGACTGTGTGGCATCACATCCCAGGCTGTCAATTTCATCATAAGTAATGTGTTGCAGGTGTGACAGCGAGGCAGACTGGAGCTTGGCTGCCCCATACTATGACATGGCTGGTTTAACACCAATGGAAGTAGTGAACAGAGTAAAGATGATAGAGATTCCATCTGAATTAGCACTGACAAGGAAGCATCAGGTGTGTGATGGTGGCTGCCAGCCAATTGAAAGTGCCTTCACATGTGGCTTCCTCCCGTTTCCTATTGCTGTTCCTCCACTCATCACTCAATCCTGCTGCATGACTCCTTGTGTGGCTCTTCAAGCTGAAAACATCTTTTGAAGTTCTTTCTTTGGCCTGATTTCCAAATATCTGTTTTGGGTCAGCAGGAGGTATTGGAGAATAAGTTTGTATTGTGTGGTTTGAGTTGCCGACAACCTCGCATAAGTATTCATTTTTGCTTTTGCTTCTTGTGTGTTCCAAATCAAATGGCATGGAGCAAATGTGTTTTTGCAGCAACTTGGGCAAATTCAAATTACTGAAAACCCTTCTGGTACTTATAGTGAGGTAAATTTCAGTCATGAAACACAACTATGGTAGTGTGTTTTATGATGGTATTTAATAGCAAAGAAATAACTACATGTTTCGGTCAATAGCGACCATCTTCAGGTTATTACAGTTTTGCTCAAAGAGTGTCATATATATGCCTATATTGCAAGGTGATGCTGAGATCTCATCATCGTTACGTGTTACAGTAAGTTTATTTAGTGGGATGTCTAATGGTCAGTGAATGGTAGGATGTGAGTTTTTGGATAGGTATTTGGGGGGGGGGGGGGTTTGGGGGCTGTGATAATAGGTTGTGTTGTCTATGGTTTTCAATATGGTTTGTGGGTTAGTATGTTTGACGTCTTCTGGGTTCTCTTTGGGGTTGTTGTTCTCGGTGGGGGTTTTTGGCCTCGGGTTTCCATTTTGTGTGTGTGTGTGTGTGCGCGTGCGCGTGGCTTGGTGCATTTGGTATTTCTACAAGAGAGAGAAAAACATTTTAACAAATGTGAAAGAATGTAGGGAGGATAAACCAATATGGCGTGTGTCTTTGTTTATGTTTTATGTTTTCTGGTACTTGTTTCTTTGAAACTGTTAAAATCACAATATGTTTGTGTTCTGTTATTTGTTTTGCTGTACCCCCAGGTGTTTCGACAGAGAGAAGGTGGGGGGAGGGATGTGGTTGTGTATGACACAAGCAGTGTTTGGTTTATTTGCAGGGACTTATGGCATACTTGTACAAGTGCTTGCTGCATCTGAACCAAGCCCCAGGTGGCATGTTGTTCAGCCCAGCTCTTCCCAGCTTTGCTCACACTGTGCTTGATCTGTTTGAGGAGTACAGCCCTGCGCAGGTGTCTACACTTGTTCTGTGTTCCAGTCTACTGCGAGAGTATGCCACAGATAGAGTGCTTGCTATCATGAAGCAGCAGCTTAGTACCAGGTATGGTGTGGACCATGGTGCAGTTACATACATGGGCACTAACAACTGGTATGGTGTGGACCATGGTGAAGTTACATACATGGGCACTAACAACCAGTATAGTGTGGACCATTGTGCAGTTACATACATGAGCACTAACAACCGGTATGGTGTGGACCATGGTGCAGTTACATACATGGGCACTAACAACCGGTATGGTGTGGACGATGGTGCAGTTATATACATGGGCACTAACAACCTGTATGGTGTGGACCATGGTGCAGTTGCATACAGGGGCACTAACAACCGGTATTGTGTGGACCATGGTGCAGTTACATACATGGGCACTAACAACTGGTATTGTGTGGACCATGGTGCAGTCACATACATGGGCACTAGCAACTGGTATGGTGTGGACCATGGTGCAGTTACACATATGGACACTAACAAATGGTCTTGGGATGGACCATATTGTGGTCTTATACATGGGCACTAACAACTGGTTTAATGTGGACCATGTTGCAGTGATGTACACAGTGCACTAACAGCCAGTATGTTGTGGACCATTTTTGGTCTTATATGTGGGCCAGAACAGCTGGTATGGTGTCAGCCATGTTGTAGTCTTGAGCCTTTATGTTCTGAGATAGCAAAATGGAAGCAAAGATTCTAGACAGAATGTTTGCAGGCATTTCCTGAATCATGTGAAGGTTATGAGAATTGAAATGGAAAATGTTTTCTTTTAAGCCTTTTTATCCGCAGCTTGGTGATTTGTGGATCGAATATGAAGTTACATGTGATATAGCACTGAACAAAATAATCTGATTGCACACAGGGCAGTTCCAGCTGCTGCAGATGCCCTGGCACTAGTTTTGTTGTGTATTCAGCGCGGTTCTCCAGAGCAAGCTGTTGCAGTTCTCGACTCACTGTCGACCACCAGTCTTACCAACATCTTGTCAGATAATCCTAGCCTCTTACTGGAAGAGCAGTATTCGTCTGTTGCTCACACCGGCCCATCTTCATGTGCATCTCAGACATCATCAGCTTCCACCACTCCAAGCAACACGTTGCTTTCAAATACCAGACAGAGTATCCATAGCTTCTCTGAGCTATCCTCTGTTCTCATGGACTCAAAACCAGCAGTACTAGCTGATGTGTTGGCACACTTGGTTACAGTGTCAAAGTTTGCAACTCTGCAGGAAATATTGCAGGTAATTTACAGTAACTTCACTTTTTTGGTAAACTGTAGTTGTTATGTTGGGTAGCCTGTACATTGAAATTTCAGTATAGTGAAATCATGGGATGACATAAAATCATGCTCATAATGATGAAATTTGTCTACTCTGAAACATGTTGCAATTTTCAGACTGATAGTTATGAACAAAAAAAAAACCAGAAATTTAGTACTTCCACTTTTTGGATTGTTGTCATTGTATACATTATGTCAAGGAAAAGCTATTCAGAGATTTATATTTCACATTGTGAATTAGCTTTCTTCATACAGTGAGCCATTTTGCGAGAAAATGAACTTTGTGTCGCGCAGGAGTGTGGACTAATGATGACCCAAGTTAAATTCATGTGACAACATAACTGTGGACTGTCCACTCCCAAGTTTTAGTCTAAATCTGTTGGACAATTTCACAGGTGCTGCATAATATGGGTGTTCAGATGCAACTTCATGTTTGCGTGATTTGTGATTTTGCACAGCATTCTGAGTGCGATGGCACATTGTCCGGTAATCCGGTACAATGTTGTGGAAGGCCTCCAGACTTGCTCTTCACTGCACCTTATTGACTTGCCTCTGCTTTCCCATTATCTTCAATTTGTCGAGTTAGCTGACCTTTCTCTTGCATTTCTTCATTTGCTGTTTCCTTCCTCTGCTTTATTCCACTTCCCTGACCTGCCACAGGCTCTGTACATTTCTGTGCCCATCCCACAACTCGTCTCCTCTTGGCTTGCTATGACTGTTCCCCTAACCCACCCATTACCTATATAATACAGTCGTTTCTGCCGTGAACTTATTGTTCTTTGATGACCTTGGAGATGGAGACAGTAAGTTCCTCTGAAACATTGGTGACAAATTACCAATAAACATTTCGTCATCGGTTTCCCTTTGTTCATTGGGTTTTATGCAGGGAATGTTCGGAAGCTTACATTAAGTGCTCTGCTTTTCAGGTTTTCTTAGAGTACATACCGTCCCGAATTGGCATAGCAGGTTCCTCAGCAAGCAGTGTACTGCAGATGTTTCTGGAGCAGTACTTTGCTTGGTACTTCGGTGCCACCGGAGAAGAGAATGTGTCATTGTATGACACGACGACTGTTGAGGCATTGAAAATTGTGGTGAGGTCGTACTTGAGTGACATGCAGCGGCACAACCAAAGCATGCCACGGAAGAAGATGCAACAGAATATTGATTCTGAAGAGTCAAAAAGGAAAATTACAAGCAACAGAACTGGATCTTTGTGGGAAAATCACTCACACAAAAAAGTAAACAGCTTCTTTCACATTCTTGCATTTTAATAAATTTAAATCATCTGTTCCAAGGTGCAGTTCATCTGTGTGATACATGATCATGAAAAGAGAATGTATGATGCAACAGCTTATGAGTATCGCAGTTCTATGCATTGTAATACGTGAGTGGTTTAGTTGGCAGGGTCATGGAAGTGCAAGTCTTCTGGGTTGTTCTATCATGTTGAATGGTAAATACTTGCGAACAGTTGGAGTTCGTATGCTACATCAACTGGGAAATACTGCCTGACAGTTTTCTGGGTGGTGATGCTTTACTGACTGGCAAGTGCAGAGTGCCTGTTGTATCAGTAACTGTCATGATGTGCTGGTGGATGCAGGTTTCATCTGTCATAAAGATGTCATGCTCGTGGGAAAGACGAAAGTGACACACTGTAGTGTGCCTCAAAGGATTGTACTGCATTCACAGATTCAAGCAGTTTTGAACTGCTGCTTGCTTTATCTGATCACATTGAGCAGACAAACACATTTCTAGCTGATGCAATCTGTAGTTCCTGGTTGTTGTAGCATGCCCTGTATAGTATGATGAGGCCACAGAAAGGAGTCTCATGGGTTCGACCATCCACCTTCCTCGAGCTGTTATGATCCCACTTTAGCCATATAGACATTTATGTTCATTGCGATATCCACAAGTACAGGAATTGTCATGTGGAGAGTACTAGAAAAAACAGAAGCTGAGACTGAGTAGCTGCAGAGTGATTACAGCTGCCTGTCCTATATAATATTGTGGTCTTATTGCGTGATCAAGTCACATTTCACTGCCATTGTTACCAATGAAATGACGCTTGGTCACCATGGTTTGGTAAGGGCTTGAATGAGACTTCTCTGTGAGGTATGTAGGGGAATAAAGTGGCCAGTGTGTGATGTTGACTACCCATCCCCAATCTAGCACCAAGGTTAAAGGAAGAGTAGAGCTGTACCTCTCCTTCCCCTGTGGGTCTTCATGGCCTGTTCTAGGGTGAACTTCACCATCACCTTTTCTACTGAAACAGAGTATGTTCTCTGTGAGGTACAAGCTGTGTCCAAAGGTAGGCAGCTTGTTAGAAAGGACGGTTTGTTTGTGTGAATGTCGAGGGGAGATCCAAAAGCAGAAATTTAAAGTGAAATAATAGCAGCACGGACCAAATACCATACAAAAAAAAATGTTAAAATTAGGAACAGGTAGCAGATGGAGACTGTGTCAACAGTATGAGGGGACAAGGAATTGCAGGAAACAACCATGCTAGGCACTGTACAGTTACTGGGAAAAGTACTGATGTGCAGATACAAAACTTTTTCATGGGAAATAACATAATATGTGATATATACTGTCACAGCAGTTCAGCTGCAATATTGTGTGTTCTAGAAATGTGTTTTGTATCAGGTATATAATTGTAAATACCCCATACAAAAATTATTATTATTATTATTTTAACGCTATTGTTGTTATAAGTGGCACATGAAAGCAAAGGTGATACCAGTTGTAACAGGGGCAGTTGGAACCATTTCAGAATCACTCAGACATTACCAGAGCAACATACCAGGAAAGCACACAATTAAGGTACTACAGACAACACCCATATTGTGCGCTGCACACAAACTGTGGGAAGTGCTAATGTAAAAATACAAAACATATTTCATGGGCAAAATAACATTACATGTAGCGCAGACTGTAAACGCAGTACAGCTGCAACACTGTGTACACTAGAAACATGGTTTGATTCAGGTATATAATTGTAAATATCCTGCATAAAGGTGATAACAAGGATGATGATGATGATGATGATGATAATAGTAATAATAATAATAATGTGCACAAGCGTAATAATGTAGTGTGCCAGTTGGAACAGCACATAGCTGATTGCTGCTCAGCATCAAAACCAAGGACAGAGTTTTGATGTGCAGAGAATATGCTAGGGTGGCTATAACTATAGCAGAGTCCATCTTGCAAAGCTGGTAGTTCTTGAGGTAGTCTAAAAATTTCATGTATCTTATGGTTCATTACTGTGCTCACAACAGCCCGTGAGATCCCTATCCTGAGCCTGATGGATCCAGTATTTACTGTCCCATCCCATTTCTTTAAGATCCATTTAATATTGTCCTCCCATCTTACAAATGGTCCCTTTAGGTAACCCCAGCACAACGCTTTGTGCATTTCTCTCTTCCCCCATATGTGTTATTTGCCCTGCCCAGCTCATCTTCCTGTATTTGGTCACCCTAATATTTTGTGAACAGTACAAATCACTGTGTCATGAAAGTAACGCATATTTATGCTCTGATGTGACAGGTACTTTTTGAAGAAAAACGATCAGCATTCTTGGAAAAGATGCCTCCATATTCTGGTGACCTCTCCAAACGGCTGATCTCTCTGCAAGAAGGCATGGGCTGTGCATCACAAAATGTGGAACCGGTGCAGCCTGGTGAGAATGCAGCAACTAACACTTTGTTTAAACTGCAGGTAAGTCTGGATTCTGCCTACTTGTGTAACTCTTTGAAGCTTTGAACTCTTTAATTAGTATATACAAGTTATTTTCTACCTCACAAAGAGCATGGTCTTTTCATTATACAGACCATTCGGTTAATCCTTTAATGCCGGAATTAAATCCCTCCACCCAATGCAGCCTGCCAGAATTTTTTACTGGGGTTTTAAATTTTATTGCTTGCTGTTAAAAATAAACATATCTCATAGATTTCCTTCAAATTTAATTAAATAAAATTTTGCCCTCTGGTTATGAATTTGTTAATCCAGGAAAAGATGTTCACCTATTTTCATAATAAATTTAGGCCTGTGAATCGCATGCATTATATAAAATGTGCTGTAAACAGTTTGTTACTCACATTATTGCGGCTGCTGCAGAAGGTCTGTGGCACCTTGGATCACTGTTTTATAATGACACACAATATTCACAATTGAGGTGTTATACAAATTTACTTTGGTATGACATTCCGCTAAACAAGGCACCACGCACAAGCCCACATCACATCTGGCACATTTATACACTGTGCCCTTTCTTTGGCCACGAGAAGAACGCAGATGACAGGGCAGTTGGGTGGGTGATTTTACTGGCCAATGTTTGCTATTGTGACTCTCAAGTCAGAAAACATTTTTTTATTCCAAGTCTGGTGTCAGCAATCAGAATTTCACTGATGGCTTCCTCCTGGAGTTTGATTTTTTTCCTGGCCATTGCAGTAGACACCTACAACAGTCTGCCATATTTACACCCCTCTGTATAACTCGGCACAGTTGCAGTAACCCAATGCTGCTAAGATATCAACATCTTCTACAGTGACAGCAAAACAGATCTAAAGCCACGATGTGACTAGTGTAAAAGTTCCAGCTATTCGAGGGTACCCAAGACATTTTTAGGAGACTGACGGCTGTTTGTTGCATGTTACTACCCCACAACCCCTACAGATTACCCCAGCACTACAAGAGGCACTCCTGTGGCCGAAAACATCGATTTTTGTGGATATCTCCAATTTTTGAGCATTAGTTTTGTCTGAATTGTATGGGTACAGTACGCCACTGACAACCTTTTTGGACAACAACTAGAGTTCGATTCATAGGACAGTGTTGATATTTCAACCCACACTGAACTGTAGGGCAAGCGATAAACAAGGCGAGCTGTCTCGAACAGCATTACTCAATGAAATAACTGCACAGTTGTTATGTGTCAAGATATGAATCAGGGTATTTGGAGGGATTTAGGAGGTGGAGGGGGTCCATTCTGGCTACACAGAGAAACCCTGACCTTCAAGGTTCCTGCAGCATACCACAAAACAGTGGTATTTGAGATGGGAGTGAACAAAATTTCTCCAAAATTCGACACACTATTTTCGACGTCTTTAGAAGTCGTTCAGCGTTAAAGGGTTAATGCTGTGTAGGGAAATAATCACCATTTGTGTTGCTGGGCGAGTAGTTCCTGATGTATTGAAGGATCATAGTTCCTGCATCTTTTGGAACACACAGTATATGTGTGAGAAAACACCTTGCATTGCATAGGTGAAGGCGGCAAAGGAAAGTAGGTGGTGAACCTGTGTGGTGAAAGGGAATTGTGCTGTTGTGTGAATGCACCAAGCAATATGTATTTCTTATTGTGTGTTCCTGATTATTCCTGCTTCTTCTCCCATTCATTAACCTAAATAAACAGTATTCTCTTGATAACCAGTCCTGTGGGATAATTTAAATAATCCATGACCATGCATTAAGGTAACGGTATGTGGTAACAAAACCCACTAAGGCATATAAACGTATAAGAGTGTCCTACAAACACAGTATGCCTCCTAGTTGGTTCAGCCACTCTTGTGGCCATCCTCAGGGGTGTGCATTACAAAATATATAATACAGGAGGTTTTGAACTAGAGCACTAAGTGCAAGATACTGAGTTACTTGGCATCTCATGAGGATGGTCACAAGAGTGGCCAACACATGTAGGAGGCATGCTGTGTTCATAATGTAAGGTATTCTTGTATTTGTGTCTGTTGGTTTTGTTACCATATCTAATCTTCTGTGATAAATTGCATTGTCACAGCCCAGAAGAGTTGAGTCTTCACCACCACTGCTATGAAAATCTCAATGCATGATTTTCTAAATTCTTGTTTTTCCATTCTGGTATTCTATGTCCCATATAAACTCTGTCTGTACCATCTGTTCTCTTACAGTGTCTGCTGTGTTCTGGGAAACTCCCCCATGAGTGTTTGGTTGAGGTGCACCAGTTTGTACAGACACACCCACAGCTCCATGGAAACCTGAGCCTGCAGGTTCTCTGTGTGCCAGCACAAGAAGCTGCCACCATTCTGCTTGATTTCTGTCCGCATGCCCTGTTACAGTACACTAAGGTAATAGCATTGTATATAGGAATTAGTGTTCCTCGTCTGTCAGTCATGTGCATGGTCTGTGTTTGTATGTTATATTGGATAGTTTATTGCAGCCTCTGCATCTGCCATTGGAAGAGATTTGACTAAGTGAAATTAAGTTTAATGCAGTTTCATATTGAATCAAATAGAATGAAAATAAAAACTGAGGATTCATAACTTTGGGGATGTGTTGCTTGTGTCTTTGTGAGAATTGTTCATATTTTGAAGGAACATGGTTAACTGTTCACACAATAACTTAGTTGCACATTGCAGAAGACCTGAATCTTATAATGTTAATTTATAGGGCAAAAACATACATATTATGTGGGTGAGTTAGAAAGTGTCCACAAGATTTTATTTACATTATTATTGTATTGGCAGCACTGGTAGTTGCAGTCTTGACTGGAAGTACAGACACACTTAATCACTGTCTTGCAGTTTCAACCTTGAATGATTAGCAGTCACAATATGGTGGCAGTGTTGATATGGCCACTGCACCGATGCACCAAAGAAGACCAGCATGCAGTAAACCAATTTTGTGCACTGTGATGTACCAGGGGGGAAAATGCATCTAAGACTTTAAGCACATCATGGTAAATCTGCATTACCACAGTAGACTGACAGGTTCAGAAAGGGTAGTGCAAGTGCATCTGATGCAAAATGAGAAGACTGACCTTCCACATCCACTGCCGATCACATCATTGAATGAGTCAGTGCCATGATTCTGAGAAACAGAAGTGCGACTGCTGATGAGAAGGCAAATCAGTCATGGTTCGACCACAGTCAAGGCTTTCATAAGGTCTTAGCAGCATGGATTGCAGCATCTCACTGAAGAATACAAGTGCAAATGTTCGGATGTCTGCTGATCCCCTTTGAATCACTAACGGAATTAGTGTGATACCTTCTGAGGTGGATCATCACTAGGGACAAGACGTGGATCCACTACGATGATCTGGAGAGCAAGTGCCACAATATAAAATGCAAGCATCTGCTATTACAGATCGTGAGAAAGTTCAAAATGCATCCAACAATTAGAAAATGCTGCTGATTGATTTTCTGTGTTTCATCATGAAAGGGATGCAGCAGTCAAGAATTACTCATTAGTGTTGTGTGTTGTGTGACAGTCTGAAGCCAGACTTTTTAAGCAAACATTGCACTAATTGCGAAGAATACATTGTGAGTGTTTTGTGACCCACTCACATATAAAGAAGTACACAGATGCTGTGCTAGTTGCTAGTAAGGAGGTTGGTCTGGAGTAAATACTGAGAAAAATAGTTTATGTTAGTGTCTTGTGAACAGGATGCAGGACAAAATGAAAACATAAATACGGCTATTAAATTCTTCAAAATGTGTCGGAGTTCAAGTGTTTGTGAATGGCACTAACGTATGAAAATTGTGGGCATGAAAAATAAAGAGCAGATTAAATTAGGATGTCTGCTGCAGTTTAATACAGAATCCTTTTTTCTTTTTGATTGCTATCTGATAATGTAAAGATTAAGTCATACAGAACTGTAATGTTGCATGTTTAGGTGGGTGTGAAACTTTGTCTTTCACATCAAGGTAGGAACATAGGCTGAGATTGTTTGAGAATGGGGTGTTGAAGAAGATACTTGAGAGTAAGACAGACGAAGTGGCAGGCGACTGGAGAAAATTGTGTCATGAGCTTCATTATATGTACTGTTCACCAAATATTATTAGGGTGAGCAAATCAAGGAGAGGGTGATTGTCAGGACATTTGGCATGAATGGGGAAAAGACAAGTGCATACAGCGTTTTGGCGAGAAAGCCTGAAGGAAAGAGATCACTCGGAAGACCTAGGTTTAAATGGGAGGGTCATACTAGAATTATTCTTAAACAAACAAATGTAAGTGGACTGTATTAACGTAGCTCAGGACAGGGACAGGTGGCAGGTTGTTGTGAAGACAGTATTGAAACTTCAGGTTTCATAAATTGCAGATTAGCTGAGGAAATTTTTGCTTCTCATGAAAGGGTTTGCTCCTTGAAGTTTCCATATTGCAGCTCAGTTTTCAATAACATTTAATGTCTTTGTTTTTGCATAGTAGAACTAAACATTGTCATTGCAGGACAGATTCAGCTGTGAGACAGAGTGGCGCAGCCTCCTGCTAATGCTACACAGGAAGGTGCAGGCCCTGGGAGACAACACAGTGTTGAAACCTTTATATCTGCAGGTTACCAACGGTAAGCTGCCCTTACCTGTGCCTTATCTTCCCCTCTGTCAGTGTGTCACAAGTCAAGAACCATTGAACATGTTACAGAATATACATTTGCGAATTTTACAGATATTTGTTGATGCTTTGATGCGTGGCATCATCAGGGTTCAGGTATTAGAACCCTGATGATGGAGCCATAGTTGGTCTTTGAAACACTCTACTGGAACTACCTGATGCAGAAATAGATTTTATTGAGTTTTGTCACTGTGGAAGCTGCAAGATGTAGAAGAATTGAATGTTTGATTCTGTGTTACAGATGTTTTTACCTACCTGTCACAGACTTTGTCATTAGAGGAGATGTGCAGAGTGTTACCACCTGGTGGGGAAAATATGTACCATAATTATGTGCAGATCTGTCAGCAAGTGGGACATGCTAATCATATCAAAGCACTCATTATGGCAACCGGCCAGCAGCTGTTGGCAACACTCAATCTGTGACCTGCTTAATGTTGGTAAGTGTTGTGACTGTGCGTGCATATTGGAATGCTACCGGATGCACACCGTACAGTTCAGTGTGATGCTCTATCAGCATGTTCTGCCCTAAAGTGCATTATCTCCACCTCTGTTACTAGAAGATCTGTCACTGACCTCGAAAGGATCACTCAGCACATCTGATAGATGATCAACATATCTTGAGTGCTGTGCTGTGTGTCTCTGATCTGCAGTACAGATCAGTGTTACAGCCTCACTGTGGAGAGAAATGGACACATTTGCAAAGCGTCTACTCCAAACCTATTACACAGTTCTGCAGTACACAGTAAGAGTAACTGAGGGAACTTGCATCTGTGAACAAGTAATTTCATATACTGTGTCATTGGTGGGTGGCCATTAAACTATGTTAAACTGTGGATTAAAATGACCAGGCAGGTCACTTTACATGACATTTATGACTGTCAGGGAGGTGACTGAATATTGCTGTCTACTGAGATGTGACACTATGTGGCCTAATGGCTGTGGATTGATGTTTCAGACGAACGTGCAGCACTGTCAAATGCATTGCACATGACAGCAGTCGTACAGAGTTACGTTGGGTCTTCTGCCCCCCCACCCCCCACTCAACCCTATCTGTAAATGTTCTTTGA
>Ga0123357_10002160_pt1 | contig 21671 bp, 14 predicted proteins | sample TergutEmb28metaG_FD_89873 | JGI IMG/M metagenome (GOLD analysis project Ga0123357, IMG submission 89873) | Embiratermes neotenicus P4 segment gut microbial communities from Petit-Saut dam, French Guiana - Emb289 P4 | ecosystem: Host-associated > Arthropoda: Insects > Digestive system > Gut ... | reverse complement strand
TATAATTTTCGAACTTGAAAATAGTATTTGTCATTCCCGAAATCTGTAGTCGGGAATCTGCAGTTGTCGGGTTTGTCATCCCAGAGATTTGCTGTCTGGGATCTGCCATAAAGATGATAGATATGTAATTAGCATAGTGAATGGAGAGATGGCCGAGCGGGCCGCCGTCTGCCGAATAAGGCAGACAAGTCTGGCGGCGGGTGCGAGATGGTGAGCACCCCGGAACCGCAATCCTGGCACTGTTTAGGTTTTACAGGAATATTTGGAAGCAAAATATAGTTGCACTTGTAGTATTGTTGAAATTGGAGAGATGGCCGAGCGGTTTAAGGCGGTAGTCTTGAAAACTACTGTAGCGGAAACGTTACCGGGGGTTCGAATCCCTCTCTCTCCGTTTTTGTCTCGCCTTTGAAGTTTTTACTTCCTTATACTCCGGCTCGCTTATAACAAACCTGCGTAACTATTCGTTATAAATGATATACTTTCACAAATACCGGCAAAAGGTTGCCAGTAAATTTTTTATTTAAACCACAAAAGACAAAAAATGACAAAGAAAATAATTAAGACATTATTTTGTCTATGCTTATTGTTAGGCGCCAAGCAGGCGTTTGCTCAGGCGGTAAACGTATCCTCATGGAGCGGACTTGATGCCGAAATGAGAGCGGGGGCAACCGAAGTTAATGTGACAAATGACATTACTATCGGCGCGGATATGTATACCCAAAGCTCGCCCGGAACTAATTTTACGCTAAACGGCAACGGGTATATTCTTGACGGCGATAACGTTTATCGCGGTTTTTACACTGATATGAACACATTAAACATAAACAATGTGACCATGCAAAATTTTAACAACAGCGCGATGGGCGCGGCTATCAGAGGATATCAGGACAATCTTATTATCAATATCGGAGATAATTGCTCATTTATAAATAACAGCGTAGTCGTAGGCAGCGGGTATGCTTTCGGTGGCGTCATTTATACCAGTTCCGACCAGGGAATAAATATCGGAGACAATGTTTTATTTTCCGGCAACAAAGCCGACGCCGGTTCTGGATCTGGCAACGGCGGCGCTATATACGGGGACAATATAACAGTAGGCAAAAATGTTACTTTTATAGATAACGCATCTTTGGGCGCGGCAGGAGGTTCCGGCGGAGCCATAAACAGCTGGGGATTTTTGACAATCGACGACGGCGCGACATTCGTCAATAACAGCGCTACGGGTTTGGGCGGAGCCATAACTTTTGGCACGGGAGATATAACAATCAATACCAGAGGAAGCACAACTCTTTTTGACGGCAACACGGACAGCACCGGAGCTAACGATATAGCCTTATCCGCTTATATTTACGGAGGCGTCGCCTCTGCCACTAATTTATACTTAACCGGCGATTCGGGAAAAGTTATTTTTAACGGAGGAATTTCTTCCAGCGAAGACGATTATGACGCCGGAACAACACTTCCGAATTCTCCGGATGTCAAAATAATAAAATTAGGCGCCAATGAATTAGTTTTCGGACCAGACGCGATAAACGGCAATTTTACCGGAGACTTTACGCAAACCGCCGGAATAACGACATTTTACGGCGAAGTTTTAGGCGGCAACAATACCATAGACGATTCCACGCTTAATTTATTCCAAAATACCTCGGACGTAAATATAACGAATCTCAATCTGAATGACGCTTACGTAAATTCCGTTAACGGAACCGTCACGGCTTATAAAATAAATTCAATGGAAATAAACGGAGTCAATAATTTCTCCATAGATATTGACGGCGCCGCGGAAACCTCCGACTCGTATGAAATAACGTCCGGCAGCGGTTCGGGCGCCATAAATATTGCCAGTTTCAACATATTAACAGCTCCGACCGCGCAAAAAATAGAGCTTCCCGTTTTTACGGGAGACGTAAGCGGCTATACGTTTACCGCTTCGGACACAACGGTAGTAACGCCTATCTATAAATACAGTTTGACGTCCGAAGGCAACGGCGTTTACGAGCTCTGGCGCAATCCCGCCAACGTTGTTTTTAACAGCGATGTTTTCAGAGGCCAGGTAGCAACGCTGTCAGCATATTACAATCAAGCATACATTACCGATATTATTTTCGGTCATATTTATTTCGATGATATGTTGAACACAAAAGGCGACAGAATCTGGGTTAAGACTTACGGAACATTCGACAAACAAAAAATGTCGCAAGGCATAACGGCAGACAACAACGCCTACGGCATGATAGCCGGAATCGATTTTAACGAAATGTCCTTGGGCGGCAGCTGGTCTTTCTTCCCGACGGTTTACGCAAGTTATAACGTAGCTACTCAAAATTATGACGACGTTTCGATATACCAGAACGGCGCGCAAGCCGGCGTTTTAGGCACGCTCCACAACAAAAACTTCAAGGTCTCGGCTTTGCTTTACGGCGGAGGATACGCCAACGATATGGCGCTCACGTGGTTTGACGATACGGTAAACAACTGGTTTGCAGGCGCAGCGATTAAGAGCGCTTATGATTTTCACCTGAGCGAAAGTTTTATATTGCAGCCCGCGGCAAAAGCGTCTTATAATGTTTTCGGAAAACAAAATTGGGAAAGCGCTTATGGAAATATCAACATGAACTCCGACGGGCTGAACGGTTTTAATCTTATCCCTGCCGTCAGTTTTATTTACAAACAAAAAAACTGGAACGCCTATTTAACCGCGCAATACGTGTATAACGTTAACAGCGAACTTACGGGTCTTGCCGGTTCGCAGACTCTTCCTGAAATAAAAGCTGCGGAAAGCGGATACACGGAGTATGCTTTGGGCGCAACAAAACAACTAAGCGATGTATTCACTTATTACGGGCAGCTGTCTTTGAAAAGCGGAGCCATAAACGGCGTCGGTTTTCAAGCGGGATTTTCTATAAAACTTTAACGCGAATCTTTTAAAAAATCCCGGCGCGGAATTACCGCGCCGGGATTTTGTATTATCATTGATTGGCAATAATCTAAAGCTCTTTCTTTAGTTTTTCAAAAATTTCTTCACGCACGTTACGGAATGCTTTTAAAATTTCTTCTTCTGTTCCTGTTGCTTCGGCGGGGTCGTAAAAAGGCCAGTGGTATTTAGCGGCTTTGCCGAAATAAACAGGGCAGGATTCTTTTGCGTTATTACATACGGTTACTACCATATCAAAAGCTTCATTTTTAAATTCATCAATATGTTTGGAAGTATTTTTGGAAATATCGATGCCAACCTCCGCCATTGCTTTTATTGCGTAAGGATTTACTTTGGAAGGTTTTGTTCCAGCGCTAAAAGCCCGGTAGTTGTCTTCAAAGTAATGATTTATAAGACCTTCTGCCATTTGGCTTCTGCAAGAATTACCGGTACATAAAACAAGTATTTTTTTCACATTAACTCCTGTTATAAAGTTTTTTCTTAAAATAGTACGCAAGGTTTACAAGACTTATTAAAACAGGCACTTCAACAAGCGGACCTATAACTGCTGTAAATGCCGTTTGTGAGGCTATACCGAATACCGCTATGGACACGGCAATAGCAAGTTCGAAATTGTTGCCTGTTGCCGTGAAAGAAATAGCGGTAGCTTTTTCATAATCAGCGCCAAGTTTTTTACTCAGAAGAAAACTTACTATAAACATTACAGCAAAATAAATGCACAACGGAATTGCTATTTTTATAATATCCAACGGTATGGTTACAATTTGCCTGCCTTTGAGCGAAAACATTACAACGATGGTAAAAAGCAATGCTATAAGCGTAACGGGGCTTATTTTCGGCAGAAACTTTGTGTTATACCAGTCGTTTCCTTTTGTTTTTAAAGCAATAAAGCGGGTTAGCATTCCTGCTATAAAAGGAATTCCAAGATAAATCAATACGCTTTTAGCTATCATGACAGTATTTATGTTTAACACCTTGCTTTGAAGACCTAACAAAGGCAGTAAAAACGTAATAAAAAACCACGCATATAAACTGTAAAATAAAACCTGGAAAATGCTGTTAAAAGCTACCAATCCGGCTGCATATTCTGAGTCTCCTCCGGCAAGAGTATTCCAAACAATTACCATGGCAATACAGCGGGCAATGCCTATTAAAATAAGCCCGAGCATATATTCATAATTGCCGGAAAGAAAAAGCACGGCTAAAAAAAACATAACAATTGGGCCTACAATCCAGTTAAGGCCCAAAGAAAGGCCTAAAAGTTTTTTATTGTCGAATATTTTTGTAAGCTCTTCATACTTTACTTTTGCAAGAGGCGGATACATCATAAGTATAAGGCCTATGGCTATCGGTATATTTGTTGTGCCCGCCGACACTTTCACCATCACATTTTCAACGCTTGGAATAAAATACCCCAAAGCAACGCCAAAACCCATGGCCAAAAATATCCACAGAGTTAAATATTTGTCTAAAAATTTGAGCCTTGTATTATTCATAATTTTTAGATTTTATACCGATTACCGTAATAGATAATACGGCCGATTTCTTGTTTTTGAACTCTTTCAAAGCTTTTGAATTTAAATATCTTGAGAGAATCGCGTCAGGAAGTATGATTTTATTTTTTTTAACCACTTTTACATTTTTAAAACCGGCTTTCAATATCTTTTTTATATAGTCATTTTTTTGAACTGCCCCCGCTATACATCCGGCATACATTGCAACCGCATTTCTTAATTCTGACGGGAGTTTTCCTTGAAGAACTATATCCGAAACGCAGAAATGCCCTCCGGGTTTTAACACGCGGTTTATTTCGTGGAAAATATTATCTTTTTTAGGAAGTAAATTGAGCACGCAATTGCTTATTACCACATCTGCCGTATTATCATCAACTGGCATGTTTTCTATATCGCCCTGTTTGAATTCAATATTTTTTACGCCGCGTTTTTTAGCATTTTTCTTAGCTTTGGCTATCATTTCAGGAGCAAAATCAATCCCTATAACATGTCCGTTTTTTGAGGTTTCAGCTGATGCGACAAAGCAATCATTCCCTGCGCCGCAGCCCAAATCTATAACGATATCACCGGATTTTATTGCGGCATATTGAGTAGGCAATCCGCAGCCAAATCCTAAATCTGCTTCAGGCATATAACCTTTTAAACCGCTATAATCTTCAGTCATTATGCTGTATATTGCGTCACCTGAACCGCAACAGCTTTGAGAGCTGCAGCAGCTTTTTTGCGCTTTTGACGAAATAGATTTAACTGCATCGTTGTATCTCTGTTTTACCATTTTCTTTAAACCTTTTTCATTTTTTGAATTTAAAACTTTACTTGCCATGACACTCTCCTTAAATCTATGAATATCGATATATTGAGTTAAAAAAATTTAATCGCAATCTTTAATGTTGTCGGAAGATAATGTTTTTGTGAATTGCACAAGCAGTTCTTTGGCGTTATCAGCGCTTTCTTTATTTATGGAATAATACATCCACTTACCATCTTTACGGCTTGTTACAATTCCGCTGTCGCAAAGTATTTTCATATGGTGAGAAAGTGTCGATTGCCCTATATGTAAAGTATCCAGCAGACGACAGGCGCACTTTTCGCCGTCGCATAACATGTTTAAAATACTTAATCGGTTGGCGTCGCAGAATGCTTTAAATACTTTTGCCGATTGTTTCAATTGTTTGTCCATGGCGAGATAATACAAAAACATATCTATATTTGTCAATATGTTAACATTGCAAAAAAGTCCTATAAAAATGCTTGACAAATTAATCAGGTGCTTGTATAATTACATCATGTGCCTTACTAACACAAGGTGTTAGCAGCCTGTAAGAGACCGACGGGCCTCTATAAAAGGAGAAGTATATGACGGAGAAAAGTAAAAATTTGATGGAAAAGTTTTTTAGAGCGGTAGGCCTTATGCACAGGTATAACTACCGAAACATCGCGGAGTTCGGGCCTTTCGCAAATCCGCACAGAGGGCAGGGACGAGTGCTTGGCATTTTGAAAATGCAGCCGGAGATAAGCCAAAAAGAGCTTGGCTATCTGCTTGATATGCGAGCTCAGTCTTTAAGCGAACTTCTTGCAAAGCTTGAAAAAGCGGGCTTCATAACGCGATCGGTCTCCAAAGACGACCAGCGCGTAATGAACATAAAGCTTACAAAAAAAGGTTTAGCCGCGGCCAACTCATCGCAGGAAAAAAGCGAAGAAGACGACTTCTTTTCTTTTCTGAATGCGGAAGAAACAAAAACCCTGAACTCCATTTTGGACAAGCTTATAACCGAGCTTGAAAGTAAAACCAAAATAGGCGAGGACGAAGACCCGAGAGTCGCTTTCCGCGCAGGTTTCCGCGAGCATATGGAAGACTGGAAAGATATCGGCCGCGGTATACGCGAATTTGGCAGAATGGGCAAGTTGGAAGCAATGCGCGAGATGTTCGGCCGCAGACGCCACGGACACCGTCCAGAAAAAGACGAAGAATAAGAAAAACAATTCAGATTTCGGCATAGACGCAATGATATAAAACCAAACAGAGGCGCCTGAATAATCAGGCGCCTCTGTTTGTATATGATACCAACGTTTATTTTGAACAATACTTTTGTATCGTTTCTATTATCTGCAAAATATCGTGTTTATGACTCTTCGATAAAATACCGAATATTTTTAAAACCTCTATAAAAACTTTAATATTATTTTTTGTAATATCAAAATAAGCTACTTCTTTTTTTTCGGCAACTCTTCCGACAAGATTTGAACTAGCCCGCAATTCAGTTATCGGGAAACATAGATACAACATCGGCTGTGTTCCGACCGCATGCTGCTTTTCGGTAATTTTGATTTCAGTTATAACTTCATATTTCCCGAACCTATGAATTAAAAGCGGATATTTTACTTGCGTATATTCAAAATCAAAATTATTTATCTTCTTGCTTATCGGATGCGAACGGTCAATTCGCAGTTCAGAATTATTGTCAATTAAATCCTCATCTTTTATGCCAATAATATAGGTTTTGATTTCGTTTAAGTCCTTATCGGTTAGAATACTCCATTTATAAAAATAACAAGTGTACTCCGACAACTCGTAAAGCGCCTTTTCTTTCCCGTTTGCACCGATAAAACTTGTTTCAGACAATGTCGAATCTGCAAGCTTTTCGACTTCCTTTTTAACAACGTCATAACCAATTTGCCATTCGACATAATTGCTTTGTTTAAACCCGTCTCTGCAAACAGCGACAGGCGTTCCGTATTCGTTAACAATCGAACGATTTTTAACTCTGATTTTTCCGCTAACGGCAGTTAATAAAATCGGAACGGAAATTTTATGTTCCGTTTTACTAATTGATACCTTGGGCATACTTTTCTCCCAATTTAGTCAATAAAATTCTGAAATAATTATCGATTTTTAATTTTGCGTCTGGGACATCGCGAAACTTCATTTTATTGTTCAAAATCGGATTTGTCCGCAAGCTCTGATAAATGAAACACTCCCTGATTTTCAAAAATTCTTCATTGTCTATTATCACATCACAGTTGCCGATAAAATATGGCATTTTATCAATATACTGCTTAAAAATATCTATGTAACAATAGTATGGAAGTTTGTCCATTAAAACATAAACCGTATTGTATGTATCATTATCGATAAAAGTGCGGTTTCTTCGCAAAGCATTTATATCCCGCAAAGTCCAGAATTTTGCAACCGGCTTATCCTGCTCATTCAGATATTTTTTATTTGGATATTTTTGAACATAATTTGCGATTGTATCAAAACTGCTTAATTTAAAAATCCCGTCATCCTTTACTTTAAATTCATAATTTCTAATATACTCATAATTCATTCCGCTTTTATCCCGCTTATAAAAAGCAATTAAAATCGGGAAAGCCATTGATCGGGAAGTGTCTGGAAATTCATGGCTACTGATAATTAATCCGTCAATCAACTTATAATTCTCTGTAAAATTATTCAGCAAAGCAAAATTTGCTTTTTTTATCAGATATGAAAGCGGGTGCAAAACACAAATATAATCGGCATCAAGTTTATTGTAAGAAAGTAAAAATGACATTCCTAAATCGCGGGTTTTAATATCACTGTCTATATTTTCGGTTGCCGATTTGTCTTTTATATCTTGGCGTATTATCGAGGTTGTATCATTATACGGAGGATTCCCGATAATTATTAGCTTATCATTTTCATTTAAACCGAATTTTTTGCGCGAAACGTCTTTAAGCGAATTGTTTACTATAAACTCAACATTTTTAGTATTTTCCCCGGCTTTTTTGACCGCTTGTTCATCAATATCTGAACCGATAATTTTTTTGAATCCGGTTTTTGTCAAAAACGAACCATACCCGCAGGATGAATCAAGCAAAGAAAAATCAGCGATGTCTTCAATATTTTTTTTTATAATTTCAAAAACAATATCTACAATATGATTTGGAGTATAAAAACTCCCCAAATCGATTTGAGATTTATAAGATAAATGCTTCTGACTTTCTTTTAACATATTCAAATTATATCCCTATAAAAACCCTTTGACAAGAACGAGATTACAGATTTTCGTAATGTATAAATGATGCTCAAAAGACAAAGCGCTATTTACCGAACAAGTATCTTAGCCCGACGTTGCCATATAAGTTGTCGTATCTTTGAGCCGTGTAGTATTTGGCGTTGGCAAACAATTTTAAATTGTCGGAGATGTTAGTCTCTTCGCCGATGCCGATGCCAAGCTCCATATTTCCTTCTTCGGCGCCCATACTGTAAAAATCCGCATCGGTATTACTAAATTGGCTTTGTATTTCGGGCGACGCGCCGCTCATTATAAGCTTGCCTTCAACATTTGCGTAAAACAGCCATATACTTTTTGCATAATTCAACCCGGCTCCGATTCTCGCCGCGCTTCTGGAATAGTTCCCGCCGTCAGTATTTAAATCATATATTCCTGCTCCGGTTTCGTTGAACGAGCCGTAGCTTGCGTTTGCCAGTTCGAGTCCCGCATACGGTCTGAATTTCATGTTGTCGGTCACGGCCATTTTTATTGCCGCTTCCAAATCCGCGCTGATTGTAAACGCGTTTATGTCGGCGTTTGACGTCTCGCTCATCACGGCTCTTTGCGTGCTGAAAGTATTGTAACTTCCCAACAGCATCGCTTTCAATTCCCAATTGTCTTTCATATATCCGCCGTATACTCCAAGCCCATTCTTGTTGCCATCGGCGCTGTCTTGACCCTGTGTTATGTTATCTTTATTTATTCTCGCAAACGCGCCCCACATCACGTCGCCGCCCAAATATTGTTCGGAGAGGAATCTGTCAAACCCGAACATAACGCCTACAGATGAGTTGCTGAAATCTTCGAGCGAGTTGTCGTCCGCTTTAAAGTTTTGCAAGTTACCGGCGACTTGTATCCACAACCCGGAATTTGTTTCTCTGTCAGCAGCGTGGTTTTTTATTTTGTCATAAATCGCGTCGCTTGCGTTATCGTCAGTGATGCTTCTAACAACGTTTGCAAGAAAATATCCCGACGTTTGCGCTAGAAAATCTTTTACCGAAGCGATATCGCCGCTGCTTTGCGCGAGCATCATTGCATTTAAAGCACTTGTCCATTGTCCCGGGTTTCCCGATATTTGTTTAAACGCCTGAGCCGTCTGACTCTGGTTGTATGACAACGACGGCAAATTTCCAAAGCTTGTGGTCAGCATTCCGTTGGCTATAAGTTTTACTATTCCGCTGTCATAATTTATGCTGTATGTCAGCCCGCTTCCGGCGTTTATCACGGCCGTGCTTGAAAACGTTCCGAATAAATCCGCCGAGCCCGAAGTTACTATCAAATCAAACTCTTTGCTTTGGTAATTGCCGAGTCCCGCGAACACGCTTAATTTCCCGCCTATGGTCGCGGAGCTTGCCGTGATAGAATCGTTTGTTCCGTTTGCAAACACTTCCATTTCCAAATCAACGCTGCTGTAAAAATCGTTTGCCACATTAACGGTGTTCACGGTTCCGTTTATCATATTCAGAGAACTGGCGCTTCCGAGATTTAGAGCTTTTCCGGTATATTTGGCGTTTGCCATCATTATTATATCGCCGCCGGTTATGTTAAAGTCTCCCCAAATTTCGTTATCCCCGCCGAGATACACCGCGCCGCTGCCGCTTTTGTCTATAGTTATTCCGCTGCCGCTTGCTTCGGTAATTATTCCGTCTTCGAATCTTATGGCGTTTGCTCCGCTTATTTCTAAATGTGAATCGACGTCCATGTAAACGTCGTTAGGCGAGCCGTTAGCCATGTTCCCTCTGAAAAGCACTTCTCCGCCGTCGGTATTAAAAGATACCGTGCTTGCCGCAGTTCCATACGGAACGCTTACGCCGGATATTGCCAACGCGCCGCCCGTATTTGAAGACAAATTGTTTATGAAATCTACCGCTCCGCCGGAAAAGCTTATGTTTGAACCGACGTCGGCGTAAATCGCCCCGCCTGAAAAAGCGGACGCATTGTTTGAAAACAAAACTTTGCCCGATGTAAAAGACATATTTGAGCGATTCGCGTATATAGCGCCGCCGTATCCGTCGGAACCCGTATCATTATTGGCATAATTGTTTGTAAAAGAAATAAGGCTTGCGGAAAAAGTCATAGTCGCGTTATAAACCGCTATCGCGCCGCCTCTATCGGCCCCGCCGTTGCCGTCAAAAGAGATACTGTTTAAATCCGAAAAATTAATAAAACCCAAATTATATATTGCGCCGCCCACAGCCGCAAAATTGCCGTCAAATGTCGCATCGCCGCCTGAAAATGTTATAGCCGAATTGTTATCGTTATATATCGCGCCGCCTCCGCTTAACGCCCTGTTGCTTGTAAAATTTACGGACACCGAAGAAAAAGCCATCATGGAATTCTGATTAAATACGGCTCCGCCGAAAGCGGCGTAATTACCGCCAAACGCCGCGGCACCGCCGGAAAACGTTGCGGTTGAACCGGCGATATTATATATCGCCCCGCCTCCGCCATATGCAATATTGTTTGAAAAATTCACAGACGCCGAAGAAAAACCGATAAGCGATTGTTCGTTGTCTATGGCTCCGCCTTCATTGTAACCAAAATTACCGCTAAATGTCGCATTGCCTCCGGAAAAGGTCATGATTGAAGCAAGATTATTAGATATCGCGCCGCCGCTATTGGTAGCGCTATTACTCGTAAAATTTATATTGTCATCCGTAAATGTCATATTTGCATAAGAGTTTATCGCGCCGCCGAAATTTGCGCTGTTGTTTACAAAACTTACGCGCATTGAAGAAAAACTGATAAGCGACGGATTATCGTTAAATATGGCTCCGCCATTAAGCGCAGAGTTGCCGACGAATGTCGCATCGCCGCCGGAAAAGGCCATAGTCGAAATGTAATTATATATCGCGCCGCCATTGACCGCCGCGCTATTACTCGTAAAATTTACTACAGACATATCAAAATTCATTGCTGAGCCGGCATTATTATCTATCGCTCCGCCGATAACATCGGAATTGTTCCCGAAAAAGTTTAAATTACTCCTGGAAAACGTCATAGTTGAACCGGTATTATATATTGCCCCACCGTAGTTTACCGCGCTGTTGCTTGTGAAATTTACTGAAGATTCTTCAAAATCCATTAATGAGCCGCCATTCTCTATCGCGCCGCCTGTGCTATTAGCGCTATTTTCTATAAAAGTGATGTTCCCGCCGGTAAACGCGCTGCCAGCATCATTAGCAGTTATTGCGCCTCCCTCGTTTGAGGAGTTGCTGTCAAAAATAACATTGTCAGCTGAAAAAGAAATAAATGCCCCATTATTAAATATTGCGCCTCCTACATTATTTGCGCTGTTACTTATAAATTTCACGGACAGAGAAGAAAACCCGGTAAACGATTGATACTCGCTGTATATGGCCCCTCCGAGATTTTCCGAGGAATTGCCTACAAAGTTTACATTGCCGCCGGAAAAGGTCATGCTTGAATAATTATAAGACACTATGGCCCCGCCTTCAGATACTGCGCTGTTGCTTGTGAAATTCACAGACGGCGAAGAAAAACCGGTAAACGATTGATATTCACTATAGATTGCGCCGCCGAATTCTGCCGAGTTGCCGGTGAAGTTTACATTACCGCCGGAAAACGTTACGGTTGAACCGGCAACGTTATATATTGCGCCGCCGATATAACTGGAGCTATTGCTTGTAAAATTCACGGACAGGGGAGAAAAACCGATAATCGATTGATTTGAGTTATATATGACTCCGCCGCCGGCCAATCCGGCGGAACCTGCTGAATTTCCTACAAAGCTCACATTGCTACCGGAAAATGTAATGGTTGAAGCAGTGTTATTATTTATCACTCCGCCGTTGCCTGTGTTTACAAAGCTTTCGAATGTTACATTCTGAATTGTAACCGCATTGTTATTAAGAATTATGCCTTTATCGTCAAGCCCCGAAGAGTTTATTATATGCCCGCCGCCGTTAATAGTAAAGTTATTGCCTGTAGGATTGCTGAACGGATTGTCATCTTCGCCAAGCACGGCGGTTATATCTTGCCCGAGCGTTATACTGCTTCCGGCTGCCGCGTTTTGATACTGGCCGACGAAAACGTTCCATGGCGATGAGCCGTAAATAAGCCAGCCGACATATCCGTTTGTATCGTCGCCGGTCCACGCAAATCTGTAGCCGTTGCCGTCGCCGCCGATAATATTATTCTTCGAAAACGCTACGCCATTTGTGTAATCGGCCGACATTATCGACGTCGAACTTCCTACTATCGCCGGAGTTATTGTAGTTACATAAAGCTGGCTTTGAGCGGTTAACGTTGTTGTAGTCGTTTGAATGAATGACGTTCCCGCGCCTTGCCCGCCAGCTAACCACCCTACCGTTACTCCAAGCGTTCCGCTTGAAACATTTAGAATGTCTACTACCGAGCTTGTCGCAAAATATACCGCGCCGCCGACTATATTTAGATTCCCACCGACATTATTTTTTGAACCTGCCGCAAAATATACGTTTCCGCTATTGACGTTTATGTCGCCCGCGCCTTCTATACCGCCGTTAAGTATTACGCTGCCGGCACCGGCAAAATCGATAGTTCCGCCGACGTCATTATAAATATCGTTCCCGGAAGCCGCCGTGTTTCCCGCAAACATCACGCTTCCGCCGGCGTTAGGAGCAAAGCTTAAATATCCGTCGGCATTATAAATCGCTCCGCCGCTCGAAGCCGCGACATTTCCCGTAAAAGCTACGGAACTGCCTGAAAACGACATATCCGCATAGTAATTGTATATTGCGCCGCCCGCGACGCTCGTCGTATTACTGCTGAAAATTACATTTGAATTTATAAACGTCATAGTTGAACCGTAAGAATTAAATATCGCCCCGCCGGAAACGACTGCGGCATTGCCGCTAAAAACTACATTCGAATTTGCGAAAGTCATCGTTGAAACATTGGAGTTGAATATTGCGCCGCCATATTGCCACGCCCAATTTCCGGTGAATATCGCCGTGCTATCATTAAATGATATTGTGCTTGACATTATGCTTGAACCGTTATTTTCTATTGCTCCGCCGTTGCCGTATTCGGATATATTATCGATGAAAGTTACCGTGCTTTCGGTAAATGACATGTTCGAATAATTAGCCAATATTGCCCCTCCGCCGCTTGACGTATTGCTGCTGAACATTACTACGCTTCCGGAAAATGAAATATACGAACTTAAATCGAATATGGCTCCGCCGCTTAACACTGCAGTATTGCTTGTAAATAGGACGTTTGCGCCAGTAAAAGTTACCGTCGAATTGCCGACATCGTATATTGCTCCGCCGTTTATAGCCGCATTATTGCCAGCAAACTCTGCGTTCGCGTTGTTTCTAAAAATTAAATTTGAACCGTCATTTAGGTAGAACGCTCCGCCGTATGTCGCAGTATTGCTTGCAAAAGATATATCCGGCGTAAGAAAATAAACGGGAGAGGAATCGACATAAATCGCCCCGCCGTATTGCCCGGCTTGGTTATTTGTAAAACTAGCGCTGCTGCCGCTGAAAGTAACGTAAGAACCCATTTCGAGAGCTAATGCCCCGCCAAAATTTGTCGCGGTATTGAAATCGAATTGCGTATTATCTCCGGAAAATCCGGTTGTGCTGTAGTTTATAAAGGCTGCTGCTCCGCCGCTGCCAGCCTGGTTATACTGAAACACTGTATTGTCCTGAAAAGAGTTAAAATTTCTCCATGTTTGTATGGCACCGCCGTTTGTAGCGGCAGTATTGCTTGTAAACGCTACGCTTTGAGTAAACGTAATATTGCTGCCGGTATTTCCGTATATGGCTCCGCCGGCGCCGGTGTTTACGGAGTTACCGGTAAATGTTGCCGCGCCGTCGAAAGTTAAAGATCCGCCGGATCCTTCAACCATAATAGCCCCGCCGTATGTATTAGCGGTATTATAATTGAATGCAGCCCCGTCGAACGTTAAACCCGTCGCATTGGCATAAATCGCGCCGCCGTTGCCAGTGCTTACAAAGTTTTGAAGCGTCAAGCCCATTAATATGACATACCCGTTATTATTAAAAATCATGCCTTTATTAGAAAGACCGGCAGAATCGATAACATATCCTATGCCTTCTATTATGATGCTGTTATTCGTCGGACTTCCAAAAGCGTTGTCGTCGCTCCCGGAGACGGCCGTAATACTTTGCCCCAGCATTACAAAAGAGCCATACGCGGTATTGTGATATTGATTTACAAAATCGTTCCACGGGGTCTGAGCGTTTGCTTTTTGCGGAGCAAAAAAGAAACAAACGGCAATGCCGGATAGGATAAACAGCAAGAATTTTTTCATCTTGAACCTCTCAGTTCGAACTTGTTTCCGGAAAAATTTATAATGCCTGCTTTTTTCATATTGGAAAGTTCGCGCATCATGGCGCTTCTGTCGACAAACAAATAATCCGCCAGAGCGGTTTTTGAAAAAGGAATTAAGAATTCCCCACCGCCGGCGTTGGCCGCAAGCTCTCCGAAATAAGACAACAGCTTTTCACGGATGGACCTTTTTGCGGCGTGCTCTATTTTATTGTTAAGGAAAATATTTTTGCGGGCGAGAATCTTTAGCATATTCATGGTTATCTTCGAGTGATAGCCGCACGCGTTTGAGCAAGTATTGGTTATCCTGAGGAATGGAATAAATATAATTTCGCAGTCTTCAACAACCTCGACTGTAACGGGACTTTCCTCTACCTGCGCGCATGCGAGAGCTTCGGCAAAAAGTTCCGAAGGATGAAATTGGGCGATTATGGCGCGCGTTCCCGAAAAATCGTCTTTTAAAACACTTACGCTGCCGCTTAAAACTATGCCCAAATCTTTTACGGGCGAACCTTCGGATATTATTATTTCGCCTTTTTTATATTTGGCGGTTTTTTTGCCAAGGCAGGCAAGCGCTTTTTCTATACTCGCCTCCGAAAGCCCGGCGAACAATTCAACATCTTTTAAGATTTTCAATTGGTTTTTATCCATTTGTTTATACCAGTACAACCCCTCACCTTCTTTTCGCAAGTTCCAAGTAGTCGCAACTTCGTTGCGCTACTTCCCGGGGCGCTCACATCTCGCGCCCGTTCGTGGCTCGTGCTCTTTATTCGTCGCACACTCACTCCGCAAGGGGCGAGGTTCTAACTGCGCCTTTGTTGCCTTCCCCCTTGCGGGGAAGGGTGGGGTTAGGGGTTGCCGTTATGTGTTGCAGATGCAACAGCACTAACGGCAACATTATATTATACTCTCAAAGCAATTTCAAACAGACAAAGGAGTTTTTATGTTTTCGGGTTTATGCGACGGACATGGCAATTACAGAAATTTGGTATGCGGAAATTGGAAGTCCGGCAAAAACGGCAAGAGCATAGCCATTATCTCTCCGCTTGACGGCAGCGTTGTCGGAAACATTCCGGCGATGTCGGCAGATGAGGTTGACGAAGTTATACGGCTTGCGGGCGAAACGCAAAAAAGCTGGCGGACGGTGCCGGTAAACAAACGTTCGGAAATTCTGCTACGCGCTGCGGACATTTTGGAACGCGAAGCCGAAACGTTGGCAAACGTTTTGCTTAAAGAAATAGCCAAAGACAAAAAAAGCGCCGTTTCCGAAGTAACGCGCACCGCGGATTTCATACGCTTTACCGCAGACGCCGCAAAAAATATGACGGGCGAAAGCATTCCCGGCGACAGCTTTCCGGGATTCGACCGCGACAAAATTTCGGTTGTTACCAGGGAGCCCCTGGGAGTGGTTTTGGCGATTTCCCCGTTTAACTATCCGATAAATCTTGCAGCGTCGAAAATAGCTCCGGCGCTTGCCGCCGGCAATACGGTAATCTCAAAGCCCGCCACCCAGGGAAGCATTTCCACGCTGCACCTTGCAAGAGTGTTCGAAGAAGCGGGACTTCCAGCCGGAGTTCTCAATACCGTAACCGGGCGAGGAAGCGAAATAGGAGATTACATAGTAACGCACGCCGGAATAGATTTCATAAATTTTACGGGCTCTACCGAAGTCGGCCAGCACATTGCGGCGCTTGTAACCATGAAGCCTTATATGATGGAGCTCGGCGGCAAAGACGCCGCCGTCGTGCTTGAAGACTGCGATATGGATTTGACCGTAAACAATATAGTGTCCGGCGCATACTCATATTCCGGGCAGAGGTGCACTGCTGTAAAAAGAATTTTAGTCATAGAGTCGGTAGCCGACGAGCTTGTGAAACGCTTGAAAGCTAAAATAGAAAAACTTGCAACCGGGAATCCGCTGGAAAAACCCGACGCCGTAGTCGTCCCTTTGATAAACGACGCGGCGGCAGATTACGTAAACAAGCTGATGCTTGACGCAAAACAAAAAGGGGCGGTTCTTGTAACCGGCGGCGAACGCAACAAAAATATTATATCGCCGACGCTATTCGACAACGTCACCACTGATATGCGTCTGGCATGGGAAGAGCCTTTCGGACCTGTACTGCCTGTTATCCGCGTAAAGAGCTACGAAGAGGCGATAGAAATAGCCAATAAATCTCAATACGGATTGCAGTCGGCGGTGTTTACGCAGGATTAAACAAAGCGTTTTATATCGCCGAACGCCTTGAAGTGGGCACGGTGCAGATTAACAACAAAACGGAACGCGGGCCAGACCATTTTCCGTTTCTCGGAGTAAAATCTTCGGGGCTCGGGACGCAGGGCATAAGATATTCTCTTGAAGCAATGTCACGCCCAAAGGCGATTGTCATCAATCTTAAACGCTCATGATAGTGTTGCATATGCAACAGCAATTAAAACGGCAATGCGTTATAATATTGCCGTAGCAAAAAAAGCATAGCGAGGTAAAAAAATGAAAAGACAGATAATAAAAATAGACGAAGTAAAATGCAACGGCTGCGGCTTATGCGTAACGGCATGCCATGAAGGAGCCATAGGCCTTGTTAACGGCAAAGCAAAACTTTTAAGGGACGACTACTGCGACGGCCTCGGCAACTGTCTGCCGGCTTGCCCCACAGGCGCCATAACTTTCGAAGAAAGAGAAGCGGCGGCTTACAACGAAGAAGAAGTCAAAAAAAATATGAAAACCAAAGAGGCAAAAATGGAAAAAGAAAATTTGGCGTGCGGATGCCCGGGCACGCAGTCGAGAACTCTGAAAGAAAAACAGGCTTTGCCGGAAGTTAAAGTTGCGGCGGAAGCGGCCGCCTCGGAACTAAGACAATGGCCTGTGCAGTTAAAACTTGTGCCGGTTAACGCGCCGTATTTCGAAAATGCAAATCTTCTGATAGCCGCGGACTGCTCGGCTTACGCTTATGCGTCTTTTCACAAAGATTTTATTAAGGGAAAAGTTACGGTAATCGGATGTCCCAAGCTCGATGATATCGATTACTCCGAGAAGCTCGGCGAGATAATAAAAAATAACGACATTCAAAGCGTGACCATAGTGAGAATGGAAGTGCCTTGCTGCGGCGGGCTTGCGGAAATGGCAAAACAAGCGCTTATGAAATCCGGAAAGATGATCCCGTGGAGCGTCCAGATAGTTTCTGTTGACGGACAAATAAAAGAATAATTGATTCGTCATTGCGGCCTCCGAGCCGCAATCTGACACTATACAAAGAGATTGCGGGTCCGGGGCGTTGCCCCAAGCCCGCAATGACAACTAACTTAAGTAGTTAAAATAAATTTTACAATGGAGGAAGTATTATGTTCTGTTTTCAATGCGAACAGACGATGAACGGGAAGGGCTGCACTATTCAGGGAGTATGCGGAAAAACCGAGCCGACGGCAGGCGAAATGGACAAGCTTACGGCCGAGATGATTAATTTGTCGGCGGCAGTAACTGCCGCAGGCAAAAGCACGGAAGAAGCCGTTCGTCTTGTAGTCGACGGGCTTTTTACATGCATTACCAACGTGGATTTTGACCAGACGGTTATTGAAGAGCTTAAAAACAAAGTTGTCAAAGAAAGAGCAAAAATAGAAACAGCTGCAAACGTAAAAATTACTCCTTACAATCCGGCGAACTTATTTTCAGATACCGGAGACATAGACGACCGCTCGCTGCGGTCGGCTCTTCTTTTCGGGCTTCGCGGAATGGCGGCATACGCTCACCACGCCCGCATTTTGGGGCTTGAAGACAAAGAAGTAAACGAATGGTTTTTCAAAGGGCTTAACTCTTTCAATCAAAAACTTTCTATCGACGAGAGACTTAATTTGATAATGGAGTTCGGCAAAGTCAATTTGCGCTGCATGGAAATTTTGGACGAAGCAAACACCAAAACTTACGGATTGCCCGAGCCCGCGAAAGTTACCACTAATATCGAAAAGGGGCCTTTCATAATAATCACTGGGCATGATTTGAAAGACCTTAAAATGCTTTTGGAGCAGACCAAAAATAAAGGCGTCCACGTTTACACGCACGGCGAAATGCTGCCGGCGCACTCTTATCCGGAGTTCAAAAAATACAAACACTTAAAAGGCAACTTCGGAACGGCATGGCAGAACCAGCAGAAAGAGTTTGCCAACGTTCCAGCCCCGATTCTCTGGACTACAAACTGCATAATGATACCCGGAGCAACCTATAAAGACAGAGTCTACACGACCTCCGTAGTGGAATTCCCGGGCACAAAACATATAGCGGCCGACGATAAAGGCAACAAAGACTTTTCCCCGCTGATAAAACAGGCTATTGAACTCGGCGGATACAAAGAAGACCGGCATATGACGGGAATAAACGGCGGCGACGTTTTAACCGTTGGGTTTGGCAGAAGCACGATTTTGGGAGTCGCAGACAAAGTGGTTGAAGCCGTAAAAAGCGGAGCGATAAAACATTTCTTCTTGGTCGGCGGATGCGACGGCGCAAAACCCGGAAGAAATTACTACACGGACTTCGTAAAGCAGACCCCGAAAGATACGATAGTTCTCACGCTTGCCTGCGGAAAGTTCAGATTCAACGATTTGGACATCGGCGAAATAGGCGGGCTTCCGAGAATCATGGACATGGGACAGTGCAACGATGCTTACGGCGCCATACAAGTTGCAGCTGCGCTCAGCCAAGCGTTCAACGTTCCGATAAACGATTTGCCGCTGACATTGGTGCTAAGCTGGTATGAGCAGAAAGCGGTTTGCATACTTCTTACGCTTTTGTCGCTTGGCCTTACAAACATTTATTTGGGGCCGACACTGCCGGCATTCTTGTCCGAAAATGTCGTAAAAGTTATAGTTGATAAATTCAAACTTCATCCGACTACTACGCCTGAAGCAGATCTGAAAGCAATATTAGGCTAAATACTCTTGTTGTTATTCCCGAAATTCTTTATCGGGAATCCACGGTAAATACAAAACAGCAAAGTCAGATCCCAGATTACAAATCTCTGGAATGACAGACATATATCAAGGAGATAACGGTGAGTATTTTTAATAATTTATTCGGCGGAAAGAATGAATCGTCAAATGCAGGCAATGAACCGGTAAAAAAAGCGGTTCATAAAACAATATCGGCGCATCAGGCAAAAGTTATGATGAGCCAAGGCAAGCCTTTTATTTTGCTTGACGTGCGCTCTCCGGAAGAGTTTAACGAAGGGCATATTGCCGGAGCCGTTCTAATGCCTGATTACGAAGTTAAAAAGCGCGCCGAAAAAGAGCTTGCTGACAAAAACACCTTGATACTTGTTTATTGCCACAGCGGCATGAGAGCGGCAGGAGCGGCGGCAGCTCTTGCCAAAATGGGATATACCAATGTTAATACGTTTGGCGGCATTATGGGCTGGCCGTATGGCATTGTAAAATAGAAAAAATAACAACCGGCGCCGGCAGGAATAATTCCTGCCGGTGCTCTTTTTTTGTCATTCCCGAGTGTCTTAATCGGGAATCTGCTGCAAAAACAACTCCAAACAACAACCCCTCGCCCCGCCCTCTCCCGCAAGGGGAGAGGAAACAAAAGCATTAACAGCTTTGTTAGTCTTTTCCCTCGCCCCTTGCGGGGTGAGTGTGCGACGAATAAGGAGCACGAGCCACGAACGGGCGCGAGATGTGAGCGCACCGGAAGTAGCGAAATGAAATTTCGACTACTTGGAACTTGCGAAGCAAGATGGTGAGGGGTTGCCTATCGTTTATGGATGTTTTTTTATGCCGATTTTGGTAATATTTATGCCAGTCGTTAAAACGGTTAAAAAGGGAGAAGCAATGAAAAAATTATTGTTGTTGGCGGTGTGCGCAGTATTCGTGTTCGGACTGGGATGTTCGAAGCTTGGCAGTTTGGGCGGAGCGCCTAAATTAGACATGACTAATGAAACAACAATGAAAACGTCTGCCGAAAAGATGATGGCTTCTCTGTCAAAAGATAAGCAGCAAGAGTTCTCTCAGGCGGTTGCTACCATAGCTGTTCATGTTATGATTAGCGCGCATATGGACAAAAAAGATATTACTCAGGATAACGCGCAGGAAGTGTTGATGCAAAATCTAAAAACATACTTGGATGGAAAAACCGCGGACCAGATAATAGAGCAGGCAAAACAGTTCCAAAGCGAAGTTGAAGCATTCTCCAAAAATGCAAGTATGAAGAAGTAAGATTCAAAAGACAAAAACCGAAAAAAATGCTTCGTATATGAAATGAGATAATCAAGTATTCAAAAAAAGAAGCCGGCGGGAATAATTCCCGTCGGCTTCTTTTATTTTCTTTTGTCATTCCCGAGTGTTTAAATCGGGAATCTGCCGTGAAAGACAAAACATCAAAGGCAGATCCCAGATTACGAATCCCTGGGATGACACGAAACTTTCGAGATTGCGGATCGCAGCCCGCAATGACGGCAACGACAAAAGGCAGATCCCCGATAGCAACCTTCGGGGATGACAGACAACTAAAATCATCCGGCGGAATTTTCCGCCGGATGATTTCTAATTACAAATTTTGCGATCAGACAAAGTTTTATATTAAGGCTCAACACAAAGTATTTTGCGTTTCTGCAACGCTTGCGACGGTGAAGCGTACTCAGTACAGTACGTGAGCCGGCGCGTAAGGCAGCAGAAGCGCAAAAGACAAAGTGTACGGCTAAATGAATAACGACATGTCGGACTCTTCTGCGTGGGCAAGCATCGCCGCCGCCCCGCCCAGTTTCACTCCGTCTATCAACTCTTCCTGCTTAATTCCCATAACGCCCATGCTCATTACGCACGCCACAAGTTCAACGCCGTTTTTCTGAGCGTTCGCTATAAGCTCTTCGAGGCTTGCCACATTTCTCTTTT
>Ga0123357_10002159_pt1 | contig 21674 bp, 15 predicted proteins | sample TergutEmb28metaG_FD_89873 | JGI IMG/M metagenome (GOLD analysis project Ga0123357, IMG submission 89873) | Embiratermes neotenicus P4 segment gut microbial communities from Petit-Saut dam, French Guiana - Emb289 P4 | ecosystem: Host-associated > Arthropoda: Insects > Digestive system > Gut ... | reverse complement strand
TTGACCGCTTCTTGGCAACCGCAGGAGCACTCAGCATTGAGGGCCCCAAGTGGTGCGGAAAAACATGGACGTCTCTGCATCACGCCAACTCCGTGTTCTACGTCTCTGATCCGGCCGGCGGCTTCGCAAACCGCACTGTTGCACAGCTAGACCTGGCTAAAGCCTTGGAAGGCGCCTCGCCACACGCTATCGACGAGTGGCAGGAAGTCCCAGGTATCTGGGACGCCGTCCGATTTCACGTAGACGCTCACCCAAGGTCTGGGCAATTCCTCTTGACCGGTTCTTCGACGCCAGCCGACGACGCGGTTGCACACAGCGGCACTGGACGATTTCTCCGTGTCCACATGCGCCCAATGACGCTGTTCGAATCAGGCGATGCTACAGGGGCAGTATCACTTGCCTCACTTCTCGCCGGTGGCGAGGTGAGCGTCGCCCAATCGCATATGACACTCAATGCTGTCACGGGATTGGTCGTCAGAGGCGGCTGGCCTGCCTTAGTTGACGCATCTCCCGACCAAGCCAGCGACCTTACCACGGGATACATCGAGAATCTGGCGCGCACTGACATGTCTCAGATCGATGGCCGACGGCGCGATCCCGCCAAGGCGTTGGCTCTGATACGCTCACTTGCCCGCAACACAGCCACCAGTGTTGGTGTTGCCGCGTTGGGACGCGACATCGCACAAGCTAACGGGCCGGACATTTCACTAAACACCATTGTCGAGTACTTGACCCTGATGCAACGCCTATACGTGCTGGAACAGATACCAGCCTGGGATCCTGCGCTGCGATCACCCGTCAAACTGCGCCGTGCCCCCAAGCGGATGCTCGTGGACCCATCACTGGCCACAGCCGGGCTAGAGGCCAGCGTTGCCGACTTGAAGAACGATCCAAAAACGCTGGGATTTCTGTTCGAATCATTGGTACTGCGCGATCTGCTGGTCTACACACAAGCCATGCGGGCCACTTTGTCGCACTACAGAGACGACAGCGATCTTGAGGTTGACGCCATCATCTCGTTGGCGACAGGCGCATGGGCTGCTATTGAAATCAAGCTGGGCCAGAGCCAAATCGGCGCAGCGGCATCGTCGCTATTGCGTCTTAGCAATAAACTGGCAGCCAACGGTGACCCGAGACCAATTGTCTTGATGGTTATTGTCGGAATCGGTGCAGTGGCTCATAGGCGTGACGACGGTGTCTTCGTCATCCCAATTGACTTGTTGGGGCCATGATGGCAAAACGTGGTAACAGCTACTTTGCCTGAGCCACTGGTGAGATTAGCGAAGCGACCAGCACGCTCCTCGAGATACCAGTACTTCCAACCACTCAGCGCGCCATACCCACCAGTACGAAAACGCGGTCATGATGTCATCTCTCACTAACCCAGCCCCTGGAGCGCCGAGGCCTAACCGGCCGCACTAGGTCATCATTTAGTCATGAGTGACAACTCAAGCCAACCGTAGAAATCCCCCGGTATTCGGCTATGCTGTATGTCACGGCTGTCATCCGACATCCTTTGCTCGTACACCGATCGATGATCCCCGCCCATGAGTTAGGCTCTACTCATGACCCGGGTTCTTTTGATGCGCGCGGTGAATGTCGGTGGTGCCGTCATGCCAATGGCCGATCTGCGCAACCTCGCTGAAGAGCTTGGCGCCACCGACGTATCCACCTACATTGCCTCGGGCAACCTGATCTGCACACCGCCCGGCGATCCTACAGCTTTCGACCGAGCACTGGAGAAGGCCGTCCAAACCAGGTTTGGGTTCTTCCGCGAGGTTATCTCACGCACCCCGGTTGAATTGCAGAGCGCACTGGATGCCTACCCGTTCAATCGCACCGAACCAAAGTGGTGCCATATCTACTTCCTGAGCGCTGCCCCAACATCAGAGGCGGCGACAGCTCTCTACGCCAAAAGCCCAGAAGACATGTCGGTCATAGGCAGTGACCTCCACATCCGCTACCACGGCGGTGTCGCATCCTCCAAGCTGACCGCAACCCTGATTCACCGAACGCTGAATACCATCGGCACTGGACGAAACCTCACGACGATCGAGAAACTGATAGCTCAGGCCAACTGATCGGATCAGCACCGTAACCGGTAGACATCGGCGCGAGGGTCAATACTCGCAAGTCTCGCCTGGCCGACCTCGCCTGCTGGCATCCCGCAGACAGATTGTTCTGGGACTGGGGCGGTATCAGATCCCTGACGGTTTTGTTGCGCATACGCAATCTGCTGATCTTGACCACCGCATTGAATTGTCGGTCGCACATGGAAGACTGGAGGCTATGTCAGAGCTGGCTGCGTCGCAGTACGCGTCCTTCGCGTATCTGACCGCGCCCAAGGCCTCGTCCTACCGAGGCATAATGCTGGCGTTTGTCGAAGCCAAGGACCAGTTCGCCGTCCACCTGCGCCCTGATGACATAGCCCAACGGCTGTCCGTCCTCAGCGTCATTGAATCCGATGAACTAGCTGACATGCTAGACCAACTCGCGTCACCAGGCTGGGGCAATCTGTTGGCTTTCCCGGACACTTCGCGCGTTTCAACTCTGGAGGATTTCCAGCGACGACGCATGCTGTACCAGCTGTCCCCCGCCGGTGAGGCCGCCGAGCGCGCGCTGGGTGTGTATGACCGCTCCTTTGGCGAACGAGGCGAGCTACAAAGCGTGGCGCTTGAAAATATCGCGGCACAATTGGTGGCTCTGGCCATGGCAATACACGAGGACCAACTTGACTTGCCACTCATACACAATGGGCTGCGGTCGCTGACGGCGGTCTTCTCTGATCTCGCCGACAACGCGTCGGCCTTCATGGGATCTCTGCAACGCTCGATCGATCTGCAAGACGCCGACCTTGACGCATTCGTCGCCTACAAGGACCGTCTCATCGGCTACATAGAACGGTTCATCAGCGATCTGGCCGTACGCGGCCAGCGCATCGCGCAAGAGTTGGGCGTCTTCACACCCACGGATATCGATCGACTGTGTGAGTTGGTGGCCCGCCGCGAGCTGGAAGACCGACTCATGGAGAATGCCACGGACTTTGAGGCAATGCTGCGACAGGGCGTGGACAACTGGCGCCGACGATGGCAGGGCCTGGTCGACTGGTTCGTCTCGTCGCCCCAGCGCAAGTCAGAGGCCGATCTGTTAAGGGCGCGGGCCCGAAGCGCCGTCCCCCAATTGCTTCAACTCGTGGCCGTCCTCGGCGAACGCCAGTCGGGGCGAGCAGACCGGTCAACCGACTTTCTGGCGCTGGCGGGATGGTTCGCGGCGCTTCCAGACGACGACTCCCGGCACCGCCTGTGGCGGGCGGCGTTTGGTCTGACGCCCTCACGCCACTTGTCGGTTCCCCCAGACATGACTGGCACATGGTTGGCTCAAGGAGTCAAACCTGGCTCGTCCTGGAACAATGCCGTCCCGATCGCCATCAGCGCCCAGCTACGAGCCACTGGCCGGTGGGAACGTCGCGGTCCGGGCGCACGTATCCAGGACCGCAGCGAGGCCAAGCGTGTCCTCGCAGAACAAGCGCAGGAGAACGCCCGGCTGGCTGCGGCCGCGCGCCAGAGCCTGGCTGGCCTGACGCCCACGAAGCTCTCAGCCATCGGACCACTCGATGAGGATCAGTTCCGCCTCATACTGTCACTGCTTGGTGACGCCGTCGGCGCCCTGGGAGATGCCGACGAGGCCAGTCTGGTTTCGTCGGAAGGCAGCTTGCAAATGCATATCAAGCGACCACCCGACGCGGCCCGTACCGCCGTCAGCTCGCCTGCTGGAACACTGACCGGCCCCGACTTCACCATCACGCTGACCGAGACGGGGTCGCAATGAGTCCAGTTAGCGTAGTGAAAGGCCAGTTCGAAATCGACACAAGCGACGCCGACCATTTCGAGTTCCAGCAGGCGGCGCGAAAGATCTTGGACACCCCGTTGCTCAACAACAGCGTCGATCCGGACGGATACCGCCTGGTGCGCCGTCACCTGCGGCGTCTGCGCGATTGGTTTGAGCTGAACACCGGCTGGCGCCTGATCGACGACTCGACCGTCATCCGGCTGAACAAACAGATCGTGCCGCTGACGCCAACCGCCTGCGCCATCGCCTCACACCACTCCGCACATCTGGGCAAGGCCGACATCCCATTCACCGCGCGTCGTTATGTGCTGTTCTGCCTCGCTGCTGCGGCACTCGAGCGCTCCGACGCCCAGACCACCCTTGGGCGCCTGGCTGACGAAATCAAGGTTCTCGCGCACCAGCACCATATGCCTGGCGTTGAATTCGCCTTCGCGACGCGGGACGAGCGCGCTGATCTGGCCGCTGCTGTCAAGTTGCTAGTTCAGCTCGGCGCCATCCGCCGGGTGTCAGGTGACGAAGAGACATACCTGCAAGCAGCCGGCGACGCGGTGCTTTATGACGTCGAACGCCGAGCACTGGCCCGACTGCTGGTCGCGGCACAGGCGCCTTCGCGCATCGCTGCAGGACTGATGGGGGACGTCCCCCCAATCGGCGAACTCGAGCAGTTGCTACTCCCAGCGGCCATGGCGCACACCGAGGACGACCGCAACCGGACCATCAGACGTGAGCTCACCGTCCATCTGTTGGAAGATCCGGTGGTTTATTTCTCCGAGTTGCCCGAAGAAGAAGCCGCCTACTTGACCAAACAGCGTTCCGTGCTGGCTGACCGCATCGCCAATCTCACTGGGTTGACGCCAGAGATTCGTTCAGAGGGCGTCGCCATGGCTGATCCTGAGGATCGTTTGACCGATGTCCGCATGCCTGAGAGCGGAACAGACGGTCATGCCGCACTGCTCGTGGCTGAGCAGTTGGCGAAGCAGGGATCGGCCGAGACGCCGATCATCCGTGAATGGGTGGACGGCTGGTCTGTCGAGTACCGCACATATTGGCGGGCTAGTATCCGTGAACCTGGTGCCACTGCGAGCCTTGTCCAAAGTGTGCTGCACAAACTGGTGGCCCTCGGGCTGGTGGCCGTCAACGGGCACCATGTGCGCGCACTGCCGGCCATCCAGCGGTTCCGTTTCGACGCTGCAAGACTGTCTGCGGCACCGACAGGGACGTCCCAAATACCAGCACCCGCTCAGCTCAGCCTGCTGAGCGTATACGAGGAGCCACTCCAGTGAACGCCACTGAACCGTCACCGTTGCCACAGCCGGCCAAGACCCGGTGGACGCCACTGCGGCTTGGCCTAGTCGAGCTGTATTACTACGACCAGGTGCAGTTCTTGTTCCACGACGGACGTCTTTTGCTGCGAGGCAACAACGGCACCGGCAAGTCGAAGGTACTCGCGTTGACGCTGCCGTTCCTACTGGACGGCAGTCTCGACGCCCGCCGCATCGAGCCGGACGCCGACCGCGGCAAACGCATGGAGTGGAACCTATTGCTAGGCGACTCGGACAATTACAACGAGCGCACAGGCTACACCTGGCTCGAGTTCGGCAGGCTAAACGAGGCGACCGGGCAAGCAGAGTATTGCACACTGGGTTGCGGCCTCAAAGCCGCCCGCGGCAGGGGCATCGTGAAGCACTGGTTCTTCATCACACCTCGCCGGATAGGAGAGCTGGCATTGGTTGACGACAGTAACGTCGTCCTGCCAATGGAGCGGTTGCGTGACCAGCTTGCTCCAGACGGCCAAAGCCGCCTGTTCGAGAGAGCAGAAGACTATCGCCGCGCCATCGACGAGAAGCTGTTCGGCTTTGGGGTCGAGCGTTACACCACTCTGGTTGATCTGTTGATCCAGCTTCGACAGCCACAGCTCTCGAAGAAACCCGACGAGCGTGCCCTTGCCCGCGCGCTGACCGATTCGCTGCCGCCGCTTGGTTCCGACGTTCTAATGGACATCGCCGAGGCTTTCCGGTCGCTCGACGAAGACCAGCACCGTCTGGACGATTTGCGTGCCACACTGGCAGCAATTGACCGTTTCCTCGCCGATTACCGGCGCTACGCGCGTGTGACAACGCGGCGGATGTCAGAGTCGGTGCGACAGGCTAACTCGTCTTACGAGGAGATCGGACGTCAGCTAGTGGCCGCCGAACAGGCGGTGCAGCGCGCCCAGGACGCCGCCACCGATCTGGATGAGCAGACTCAGGAAGCCCGGCTCGACCGGGTTCAGCTAGATGCGCGGGTGACGGCCCTTCGGGAGTCCACGTTATGGGGTGACGCCAGCAATCTTGACCGGGCGTTCCAAGAGGCACGTGTCGCCCATGATCGTCTGGTTCAGGCTCAGTCGGCGCTGAAGACGGCCACAGCCCAGTGTCAGGCGGCTGTCGGTGAGGCAGAGACTGACGATGCTAGCGCGACAGCGGCGGAGACCGCCGCAACCCAAGCTGACGAGGCGGCGCTGGCGGTCGCGGCAACCACCGGATTGACAGACGACCATCGCCAGGCGTCGACAAATCCAGATGATGCCGCCAGAGTGCTGGCCCGCCGCCGCGATCAGATCGCGCACGTGGAGGTGGCCGTCGAGTCCGCCCGCCAAGCCCGTGACCATGCCGTCCAACTGCGATACCGTGCCACCTCTGCTGAGACGGACGCCGCTGAGCGCGCACACGAGCGTATGGAGAAGGACGCCATCGCCGAGGCGGCTGCCGAGGCACTGGTTGAAGCGACACGCAGATTCCTTGCGGCACTCGTGCGGCTTGCGCCACCCGATGTCGACGCATTGGTGGACGCCACCCAGGCATGGGCGGCTGATCCCGACTGGGACTTCCCCGTCACCACCCAGATGGCTCAGCTAGCCGACGCTTCGTTGGCGCAACTGGCAGCTAAGGCGCAAGTGATTGATGGCCAGCGACAATCTGTCCAGGCAGAACTGGACGTTGAGACGGTGTTGCTGGACCAGCTCCTAGCCGGGGCATCGCCATTGCCGCCCACCCGTCCGACCAGACTCGATCTGGCTGAGGGCGACGGGGGAAATCCGTTCTATGCGCTCGTCGATTTCGCGGAGTCCGTGTCACCGGCGGATCGGGCTGGTATCGAGGCGGCGCTGGAGGCGGCCGGCCTGCTTGACGCGATCGTCCGTCCCGACGGTTCGGTTTTCGACCCCGCCACAGGCGACTTGCTGCTCAGTTCGGGCACCGGCGAGGCACCTAGTTGGCCAACTCTCGACGATCTGCTGACGCCTGATAGGTCGGTGGATGCCCCTGATCTGATCCGAGGCGTATTGCGCGGCATCGGCCTGGGGCCAGACTGCGGCCCGGTGTGGGTTGGCACGGACGGCCAGTTCGGTCTCGGTTCGGCCCGAGGCGCCTGGACCAAACCAGACGCCGAGTACTTGGGACGGGCCGCCCGCGAACGTTCGCGTCAGGCCGGCATCGACCGGGCACGAACCACGATCACCGATCTTGAGCAGCAGCTAAGGCATCTGGCCGATGAGCGCGACGAGATCGACCAGCAGATAACTAGCGTGCGGGCTGAGCGTGACTCAGCACCTGTCCGCGAGCCGAACGCCGTCAGGGAAACCCTGCGGGCGGCGCGCTCGGCCGCCACCGAAGAGATCCGGGCGCAGGACCGGGCGACTGAGGCTGACACCGCCGCCACCGACGCGGAGACTCAGGCACATGAGAGCGAATCTACGGCAGCCGCTGCCGGCGATCTGATGCACGTCGAGGCGACTTTGTCCGGAGTCGGCGAAGCGCGTCGCCTGGTCGATCGCTACGAGACGCTACTGGTACAGTACCGTAGCGCCGCCGGCATCGCCGCCGTCAGACGCGAAGCCGCCACCCGGGCGGTGCGCAATCTGGAGGAACGACGAGCCGAGAGGGACCAGCGCGAGCAGGATTGCGCGACGGCAGAACGTGACGAGTTGACGGCCGCCGAACGTCACGCGACACTGAAGAGCAGTGTGGGGGCTGCTGTCGAGCAGCTGCAAGCCGAGATGGAACAGGCGAACGCCGAACTCAAAGCGGTTGACGATCATTTGATGTCTCTGTCACAGGAGAGCCTCAAACTGAGCGAGGATTTGGGCGTCGCTAAATCTGATCGTAACCAGCTTGACCGCGACCGCGCCAACGCGAATGAGGCACGCGAGCAGTGCTTCCAGCGCTTCCGAGACTTCGCCGTTCTCAGCCTCTTGCGTATCGCGGTGCCGCAGGCCGACACCAGCTCTCTGACGTCTGCGACCGCCGTCGTGGGGCTGGCCCGGCAGGCGGAGCAGGCGCTGTCGGAAGAGTCGATCACTGAGGACGCGGTTCTGGCGGCCCGGCAACGATATCTGCGGGCGGTGACCGATCTGCGATCGGATCTTGGCGTCTACCACCACAATGTCGAAACCATCGCGCACGCGGACTGCGAGGAGGTGGTGGTGTGGTACAACGACCGCGAAACCGACCCGGTGAGCCTGAGGGCGTTAATCAGCGAGTCGATCGCGGCCAGTCAACAAGTGCTGTCAGCCCGCGAGCGCCAGATTCTGGAAAACTACCTGATGACCGACACCGCCACTCGGTTGTCGGAGCTGATGATCCGCTCAGCCGGCTGGGTCGACGAGCTCAACCGCGAGCTACGCCAGCGAGCGACGTCCACAGGCATGCGGCTCAGACTGCGTTGGGTGCCGGCTGACGACGCCCCCGCGGGATTCGATGAAGTTCGCAACCTGATGCTGCGATCGGGCGCGATGTGGGACGAGGAGGAGCGTCGCACGGTCGGGGCTTTTCTGCAACGGTGCATCGACGCGCAGCGCGACATGGATCCGGCGGCTGGTTGGGACTTCCACCTTGCCCAGGCGTTCGACTACCGCCACTGGTACACGTTCACCGTCGAGCGATTGGCGGGCCAGCAATGGGTGTCAGGCGCCGGGCCAGCGTCCACTGGCGAACGGGCGCTTGGCCTGACCATTCCACTGTTCGCGGCAGCCGCGTCATACTACCAGTCAGCGGGCAACCAGGCGGCGCCGCGCTTAATTCTGCTTGACGAAGCCTTCGCCGGTATTGACGACGACGCCCGCGGCAAGGCCATGGGGCTGTTTCATGTGTTCGACCTTGACGTTGTGATGACGTCTGAGCGTGAGTGGGGATGCTATCCAAGTGTCCCCGGTCTGGCGATCGCGCAACTCAGCCGGTCGCCAGGAGTGTCGGCAGTGCATGTCGACCGGTGGACCTGGGATGGCGCCGCGCGTAAGCACGCTGAGGAGCCCGGCGATAACGCGCTGGCCTGGCATGGCGGTGCGCTGTGACAAGTATCGGTCAACTACGCGATGTGCTAGGCACCCCTGACATTGCCTGGTTGGTCAGCCGGGTGCGCCGGCGAATGTCGGCTGGGCAGAGCGCAGACGGAGCGCCGCTCGCCGGGCTGGTCCGGGCCTCGTCACCTACGGCGGGCATGCGGTTGGCCATCGCCAAACTCATCGGTCCGCAGAAACGAGCCGGAGACGGGTTGACCGTCGATCTTGCATTGGTGGAGCAGGCGTTACGGCGCAGCCTGTGGCCGCCAGGATTGGCGGACGCCGTAATCACGCTCACTGGAGACGTCCCCAATCGGTGTGCGATCGCATTGGCTGAGGCGGAGGCATGGGGTGTCGCGGCGGCGGCGTTCGCACCTGCCATAGGTATCCATCCGGAGTTGAGGGAGTGGTTCGATGCCTATCTTGCCCGGGGTGATCTCAAGCGGCTGGCACGTGTGGAGGCCCGCCGGAGTGGCCATCTCGCGAAAGCGCAGACGGCCTTGACGAGCGCCAGCTTGGCTGAAACCGCGGCTCACCTCGCGGCGTCGGCCGCTCATGTGCTGGTTCACCTGCCTAGCAATGGCGAGCTGAGGTCGGTGTTCGCCCGCCGGGTGATGGGCGACGCCCACTCGCTGGACTACGCCATGCCATTGACGTCCCTAGTCCTGGCCGCTGTGGGCGTCATCAATCGCGGCATCTTGCCGGGCAAGCCGGACCAGCGGCAACTGTGGGAGTCGGCGGGCGTCATCGTCTCAGGCCTCGCGTCCAACGCTTTGTGTCTTGGCGTAGGCGCTGTGCCAGGGGCCTCGGAGGCAGGCGGAATGACTGCCGCGACAGCGTCTTGCCTTGAAACTGCCCGCTTAGTGCCAATGGTGGTGACGCTGACTCTGGATCAGGTGCAAAGTGATGCCGTCCAGCCGATGGACCCGGCTGGCATCGTCTATGCGTGCGAGAACATCGCCGTGATTGAGGCCGCTGCCACCGCGTTGCGGGAGCGTGGAGAAGGTCCGTCTGGCAATTCATGCATGGTGTGCCTAGCAGGCCAGCCCACGGTGGCGGTCACCCGGCTGCTCGCGGGGTTGACGGCGGACGGTGCGACGGTGCGTTACCACGGAGACTTCGACTGGGCGGGCCTGCGAATCGCATCCAACTTATCGACGATCGCGCCCTGGGAGCCATGGCGTTTCGGTGCCGCCGACTACGAATCGGCGGCCGAGGCAGCGCGCCAAACCCCCAAACCGGTGCGCCTGAAGGGCGCACCAGCAAGCGCCGGATGGGACGACGCCCTTGTGCCAGCTATGAAGTCGTGCGGACTGGCGGTCGAGGAGGAAGCCGTGATCGACGCTCTCATTGGCGACGTGATCGCGGCCTGGCTGTGATTCAGGTGCCCAACATGAGATGGATGACGACGGAACCGCGGGCTTGTTACCGATAGACTGCGCTTATCTGCAAAGGAGTTGATATGCGTAGACGTACACCAGCCAACAGATGTGCCGCCCGCCGCTTGGCTTATGTGCCGCTCATCGCCCTTATAAGCGTTTGGCTGGCCGCGTGCGGGATCGGCATTGCGTCACCACCGCTGGTGACACAATCAGCACCATCTTCGGACCAGCCGGCTTCCACAACGACGTCCGTACCAGCAACCATTACGCTGAACGCGGACGGCATCTCGTCGCTGCCATTCGGGACGGCAGAGCAGGACGTCCTCAATCTCATGACCGCGCCACTTGGCACGCCAACGCTGAACTCAGCGATGGGTGAATGCGAGGCGGCCGGCGGTTCCTGGCAGGAGTACGCGAAGTTCGGCGATGTCACGGTACGATTCGGTGCCAACGATGACTCGCCAAACTCGCCGCGTTTTCTTGCCTCGTGGACTTACAGGTCGACCAATCCGCCAACCCCGCCGCTGGCTTTGGACCCAAGCATCCCGTTCGGCCTGACGCTCGATCAGCTGCAAGCACAGTACCCAGATGGCCCGAACATGGACAACATGGGCGCCTGGTATGCGGGCGGCGTATGGATAATCCCCGGGGTGTCGGACTTCCCAGACACAGTCGTGACAGGCGGCGACATCGACTGGTGCACATAGGCAGCATCGGCCAAACGTAACGAGATAGATCCTTATGACATGGGCCTGCGTTATCTATGATTCACTGGCCTACTGGAGGTCTTCCTATCAGCTTGCCAAGTTCCACAGCCCGTCGCTAGCCTGGCTCGACTTGTTGAAGCATTCGCAGGAACTGTGCCGGAGTCAACATCATCGGAAAGGGCAACATGGCTTCCAGTAAATCCTTATCGCCTGTGATGATCACATCAGCCTGGCAGCCGATAGCGGCACGCACAATGGGCCAGTCCTTGGGGTCGCGTACTGTTTCAACATCCACCCCGGTGACGTGCTCCGGTGCTTCGACAATGGTGATGCCAGGTTGCATCGCCCCCAAGAACCGTTCAAGGGCATCAAGGTGAGCTGGAAATTTCGTTTGGAACACTCGACGCATCTCGTCTACAGAATAGTCGCACACCACAATGTCATGGGATGTGGTCAGCGCCAGGTCATACGCCCTACCTGGCGTCCCCGTCGGGAACAACGCCGCCGAGACGAGCACATTCGTGTCCAGCAGGAACCTCACGATCGCCGCGCCTCGCGACGCATTTGCGTGATGTAGTCGGCCACATCGTCCTCATCTTTGAAGCCTGCTTGCTCAGCCTTACCCACCATCTCGGACTGCAGCGTGCGCATCGCGTACAGGGCCGGGTTCATCATCACGACCTTGTCGTCCTCCCAGAGCAAAACCACACGGTCACCGGTTTCAACAGACAGTTTCCGCCTGATGTCCTTCGGCAAAGTGATCTGGCCCTTCGGCATCACCTTGGCAACCTCCAGCAGCATTGACTCGGCCATAACAGTTCCTTCCCTATTCTCCCTACATCTAGGGTACCAGACAAGCACATGGGTACTCTAGTTGCGGATTGAATCGGGTATGGCACAGTAGGCTTCTGAGATAACAACCAGACAATTGGAGGCACCAAAATGTGGATCGTCGAATTGAGTTTCACCTCAGAACCTGAGCGTCTTGAAGCCAGGCCAGCCCACCGCGCCCGGCTTGCAGAGCTTCACGAACAGGGTGTGGCAGTCATGGCGGGGCCGTTCGCCGACGAGTCTGGGTCGGTGATGATATTTGACGTGGAAGGGCGCGACCAACTCGATCAACTGCTGGCCGACGACCCATACATGAACACCACCGGTGTCCATGTCGTCTCCATTCGTCAATGGAGCCCGCTTCAGTTGGACTGAGCAGGCAATCTGGCGGACATCTTGTCCCCAGACCCGCGTGAACAAGAGTGTCGCCGCAAGGCGCTCCGCCAACTGTCAGTAATAACAGAAATTGCGGACCTGGCAGATCACTAAATCCAAGTGGGCAGCCACATACGCCACATCCAGTGGGACATCGCCAGAAGTTGACCGGTGTAAATGGGGTAGTTGAAGACGAAATCAGCGATCACCAAAGCCACGTATGACACGACCAATATGACGCGCAACCGTGGGCGTCGCCAAGTAGGCGACGGTCCCATCGCGGCACCTAACACCATCGCCAGCCCAATCACCATGAACGGGATCATGGTGGAGGCATAATAGACGAAAATGCGGTGCGAGGCGAACAGCCACGGCGCCCATATCGAGCAGGTGGCAAGTATGACAACACTGAAGCGCTGGTCGCGGAATATCAGCCACCAGACCAGGCCGATCAGAAGAGCCAGCGCGGCACCCCACCACAAGAATGGTGTGCCGAGCCCGGTGACCACGCGCATGCACGTGTCATCCACGGCAGCGTGGCAGCCTTGCGTACCGGGTGCGATGTCGGTTTGGGCATACATGCCGATGGTGTTGGTAGCGAATGGTAGACGCCAGGGGCTGATGGCATAGGGGTGGCTGGGGTCCGCCATTTGCGGCCCCGTCTGCCAGTTGTACATGTCGACGGTGTACTGCCAAAGCGATCCGAGCGCCGTCCCGAAGTGTCGCACCACCCAGTTGCTAGGGTTAGCAGCACCCCATTGACGGTCATAGCCGCCAGACGTCGCCAACCAACTGGCCCAGGTGGCAATGTACACACCAACCGATACTACGACCATTGAGACGAATGCCGGCACGCCGTCTTTCAGCAACGACCACCACGCCGACCGCCCTGCGCCGGCCAGGTGGCGCGCGGTGATCGTCCACACCACGGACATAACGCCGAATAGTGCCAGCGGGTAGACGGCGTTCCACTTGGTGGCACAGGCCAGCCCGAACATCAGCCCGGCGACGATAAGCCACGGACGGAAGACGCACGGGCCAGGTTTGCCTTCAAAACTGCCGGTATTGGTCTTCTGCAGGGCGTCAGCCAGTTTGTGACGAAAATAGTCGCGGTCAGCAAGAACGGCTGCGGCCCCGGCGACAATGAAGAAGGTTTCGAAGACGTCCAGCAGCGCCACGCGCGACAGGACAAAACTCAACCCGTCCACCGTCAACAGCAGGCCCGCAAGCCCGCCGACCAGCGTCGAGCGCGACAGGCGCCTGGCAAGTCGAATGACCATCAAGACGAGTAGTGCGCCGAAGATCACCGACGCGATACGCCACCCGGTTGGGTTCATGCCGAACACCTGCGTACCGGCGCCGATAAGCCATGTTCCAACCGTCGGATGCGACGCAAAGCTGCCAACGGACGTCAAAGCGGACGTGTCACCGTGCACCACTGCCATGTCAGCGGCAAAATCATCTGTCCATGTGCCCTGATAGCCGTATTGATACAGCGAAAAACCCGCCTTTGCGTACATGGATTCGTCAAACATGATGGCAGCAGGTTGGCCAATGTTCCACAGACGAAGGACGAAGGCAGTAGCGGTGATGGCAAGCGTCATCACCCAGCTGGCAAGGCCATCGTCTGGCGGCGCCTCGCGCAGGCGCTCCAGGGCCGAAGGGGGACGACCGGGCGCGGTGGCCAAGCGTTTCAGCCACAACACGCGGGGCTGCGTCGCCTCGGCTGAGTTGTGTGGCACAGGACCTCCATTGGTGACGATCATCACGGTTCACGATACCGGCAAAATGCAAAATACAGACATTACCTGAGCGCTGCGGAATGGATCAGGCTGCAGTCAGGCTGAACCCCATCTGCCGGTATGCTCCGCGACGGCGTCCGAACTGGGCATTCAGGACGGGCACCTCGGTGTCAACGTAGTCGTGGACGATAACCTCGGTCTTGCACTCATGCCGGCGTAGTGCGCGCCCAACGGCCTGTACCAGCAAGCCGGGATATGAGATCGGCCCGGCTAGAAAGACGGTGTCGATGATCGGTGCGTCAAAACCCTCGCCACCATACGGAACGGTTGTCATAACCAACAACGGGTCTAGTGCGTCCGCATCTTCGAGTTTACCGCGAATCACCGCCAACGCTTTGGCACCCGTGCCGCCGCGTATGATCATGGCATTCGCATGAGGCAGCAATTCAGCTAGCGCAGTAAGATGATCGCGTCGGCGAGACAGAACAAGACACTTGCGGCCTTGCCCGATCGCAGTTTGGATGTCGGCGGCGATTTGATGATTCCGGTCGGCATCGCCAGCCACCAGGCCACCCAATCGGCTGATCTCACCAGGTACTGCCAGGTCGAAACTGTCCGGCGTGTGGAAGCTGGTTTCGTGGACTCGGAGGAAGCGCTGCGGCCCGTCGTACGGTGTAACCAGAGTCGCTTCGCCCGGAAGCGTATCGCGCATGACGTGACGGATAGGCCCCAACTGCCAGTTGGTCACTTGCTCCAGGCCGTCTTTGCGTTCGGGCGTCGCCGTCAAACCCAACCACCAGGCGGCTTCGATCTGCGAGACGACACTCTCGTACGACCCAGCTGCGACATGATGGCATTCGTCGACGATCACCTGGCCGTATCCGGCTGTCAACTCGCGGATCTCCTCCGGAGACTGACGGGCCAATGTCTGCAGCAGCATGATATCGACTTGTCCGCGCGTCTTTGTCCTACCACCACCAAGCTGGCCCGCTTTGATGCCCAATAAGGTTCGGATCTGGTCACGCCATTGTGAGGCGAGCGCCGTCTTGTTGATCAAGACGAGCGTCGAGACACCACGTTCGGCGATGATCGCGCACGCCATGACAGTCTTGCCCGAACCAGTCGGCGCGTGCAGAATACCGTCCTCGTGCGCCAGCATCGCATCCACCGCCACACTTTGCCGCTCGTCTAGCTCACCTAGGAATGACACGTCAAGTTCGCTGCCCTGGGTACGTCCGTCGTCGCAAACCAATTCGCTGCCCGCTTGGGCGATCAAGCCCGACACCTGTTCGCGCAGCCCGCGCGGCAGAATCAGGTCACCATTGACAGCGATGTCGAATCCTTGGATGAAGCGCTGGATCTTCCATGTCGTCCGGCGGGCGCGTTGCGCCTCGTAAAACAGCGGGTTATGCATCGTCGCAGCGTGACGCAGCGCCGCCGACAACTCGAGCGTCAAATCCTCGTCGCGGATCGTCAACCGCGCGCCCAGCACCGCTCGAGTCTTCGCCGGAGGCTGCGGATGGACGGCTGTCGCGGGAGACTTTTCCAGATGCCTGATGTCCGAGCCGACAGTGATCTTGTCTTTGCGTGCAACAGCGGCGACTTGGCGTGGCGTCATCCGGTCCAGGAGCGACAGGTACTCCCACTGGTCCTGATACGGCTCCCAGGTGATCATGTCGACGAACAACGTCGTGCCGCGATCCCTCCTACGCTGACCGTTCAACGGTGCCGCAATCAGGTTGCCCACCTGCCCCGATGCAACCGGCACCGTGTCCTGACTCGGGAACAGCCGGTCGTAACTGGCTAACGGCATCGACCCGCGCAACGTCATCGCCCGATGGATGCAAGCCGTCCCCATCGCCCGCGCGTCCGCCGCCGGAACCGGAGTAGTAAAGAACGTCCAAACATGAGCGCCCCGGCCCGATTGTGAAATCTCTAGGCCACAGGGCACGCCCAACGACGAGGCTGCCTTCACGTAGGCGTGGGCGTCCAACATCGCCTGCGCTCCGTCGAAGTCTGCCGCCAGCCACCAACAGGTCGCGTCAGCCAGCAGCGGATACAACCCGAGAAACAGATCATCGGTCGCCCGCAAGTGCGCCTCGATCACCTGCTTCGTCAATGGTAGGGGTCGGCGATCCCAGACCGGCCCTTTCTGCCAAGAGTCGCGTACGACGGGCGACCAACCTTTGGTCCCCTTACGTGGGTTCTCCCAGTATTTGGCATAAACGTCCTGCCTAGCCGCGAACAGTCGCGCATACAGCGCCAGCTTGGCATCCAGCGGTGATGCGTTCGTCACCAATCCCGGATCTGTCGGTGCCAAGATCGGCTGCTCTGGCGGCGGCTCCACTCCATCTGTCACCTTGAGCAGGTTCCGCAACCGCTGGTTCTCCACCCGAAGTTGCGTCAGACGGCGTTCCAGATCAGCCAACCGACCGACTTGATCAGAGTTCTCTCGCTCAAGCATTGCCGCCCTATCGACAATCATCAGATCCCACCTATCCTTCGATGAGCGCCAGCAGGTTCTTCCAGCTCAGAACGACAGGCGAGCCGGTTCTTACCGTACGAAACAGTGAAGTTAGCCGCTGCATGTTTTTATCTTCCAGACTGTTGATGTTGAACACTTGCCGTATTGACATTCCAGTAAGCGCTGAGTAGAGAACTCGAACATCACCATTTTCACCCGCACACCACTGGGACTTGGCTGGAACGGGTGAGACATCGCCATCTGCAGTTCGACTCCAGCCCCTGACTCGTCCACCAATAGTACGGATCCAGAGAACACCCTGTGTCTTGGGGGGGATGACATCTGCGGGCGTACAGGCTCCTGTATAGGCTGAGAAACCGGTTGGTGGAAGCCAAACTAACTCATCCTCTAGTAGGTACGCCGGTGCCTTTGCTGGGTCTAGCACAACTTGTTCGCCAGTGCGACCACCACAGTGTTCGAGCAATCGGAGGCGTCGAGCGGACATACCGCCAGTGTCCTCAATAACACCGTTCTTGATAGCTTGCTCCCAATCGTCCGGCAAGTCGGACAACTGCATTCTTTCTGGGTACGCGAAGCGCGGGTCGCCGAACCAGTTCGTCAGAGTTCTTCCAATTTCGGGAGGGGTATCTTGTGAGGCAAGCACTCTATCCAGTGGAATCATGAACTCCAGATCTGTCCGTGCCTCAATAGCATCGGGCCATGATATCTTGACGCTAAGTTCATACTCGGCGGGGACAGCTACCGGAGCGTAGCTATCCCGTTCTGACTGGCTGATATCCACAGTTTTGGCAAGAGTCATTAACTCTGCCGCTTGCTTGGTATCGGAACTACTCATCGCCTGCTCGGCGAGCCATGTTGCGGCTTGATGCCGCGGCACGAGCGACTCCGGCATCGCGATAGGGACAGGTGCCCCAGGACTCCACAGCGAGCATGTAACACTTGTTGCACACCCTTCCGGCCACCATGGGAGTCTTTCCAATCCGATACATCGGGCCAAGCTGTCTGGCGACACCTGTGTAATCACCGGAAGCGCACTACGGTTGTACCAACTAGGGGAGTCAAAAGCATGCTCAACTGGCACTGCCATTTGGCATAGCCACACCATCGTGTTAGGAATGAAACCTGCCCCAGAGCCGCCACCTGGAACGATGGCTACGGTCACGGTACGCTGATACCCCGGCGGGATCTCCCAGCCTGGAATGCGCGACGCTTCATCCACCAGAACAGAAAGTGCCTGAAGGATGTCATACTGTTCTGATGGCCACAGTGGAGTAAGAACCAGCAGCGGTGATATCTGCTGGCCGCATAGTTCGTCGGTCTCAGGAAGGAAGTACTCAGCCCAAGACTGGGCACCAGAGATCAATCCAATCTGATCCACGGTTAAGGCACTACCTTTTGGAGCGTTCCAAACCACTCCGCTTGCTGCAATGTAACGAGGACACCCATCCGCTCTAGGTAGAAGGGGCGGAAGCTCCGTTTTGATGGTTCGACGAACGGACATCGCGTACTGCAACACAGCGGTCATCGGCCATCGGCCTCCTCTTTCACCGGGAGACAAGACTGGCGGGCCAAGAATCGTGGTGGGATGATCCCGAGTACCTGCCAGTTGTCGCCATCTTGCACTTGAGACACCGAGCATCTCCGCAGCTTCACTTCCTGTGAGCAATTTTGACCGATAGTCATCTGTCACTAACATTTCATGCCGTCTCATAAATATGGATGCTATCACACCAGTACTTCAAACGCTAGCGAAACCAGAGACGAAAGGTCGCCAGGGATCGCCAACCGAATCATTCGTGGTCAATGTGCTATGATCTGTATCAATAATTGATACAGATAGGTATGAAGTGGACAGAACAGTATCGACGAGCGAGGCCACCGTGCTCGGACTCTTGGAATTGGAGCGTCCAGATTTGGTGACCACTAACGACCTGGCCAAGATGCTGTCGGGAGCGGGCATCGCAACAGTCCCTCGCGTTTTCGCGGCACGATTGCGAGCCAAGGGCTGGTTGCTTCCCACCGCACGCCGAGGTGTATGGGAGTTCGCGCCCGCCGCACTGGCTGGGCCGTACTCATCCGGAGACCCGTTGTTAGGGTTCCGGGCCTTCTTGGCTAAGCATTTCAATGCGCCTTGCGCGCTGACATTCCAGGCGGCCGCTTGGGCGCAGGGCTTGGCTGACCGCGTGCCAGCCCGTCCGGAAGTGGCAGTGGCCACTCCTGTGCTGACGCCCAGATTGCCAGACGGACTCGACTCGTCCGTGTTCGCCCCCAATCTACCTGTCCGGCAGGTGAGAGGCGTCCCAACGCTGGCACCAGCGAGCATCATCGTCCACATGTGCACGAAACCGTCCGTCGTCCGCTCGTGGACAAGCTCCGTCGAATGGCTGCCTGCTGTCACCGCGGAAACGTCTTGGCCCGATCTACTTCATGAGCTTGCCGGCCGGCCCGCGACGGTGCGCACGCGCACCGGATACCTACTCCAAGGATTGCGCCCCGAAATCGCTGACCAGATTGAGCAGAGACTCCAATTGAGTGGAACAACTTGGTTCGGCCCTAGGACGAGCGTGTTGCGTCGCGACCGACGCTGGCAGGTCGCCGACACCCTCCTACCGTTCAACCCGAAGAGCTTGGAGGCCGTCGCATGACCGCCATGAACATTCAGATCGGCCACATCGCCCGTCACACGCCGACCGGGGCGGGTGCGCAGGGACGGGAAGCCGCCATCGTCGACATCGCCCAAGACCTACTCCTGCGCGACCTTGCACTGGAAGGCATCCTGGAATCAGTCGCGTTCAAGGGTGGCACTGCTTTGCGCAAGATGTACGCCGGGACAGCAGGACGGTTCTCCCTCGACCTAGACTTCTCGTGCGCCAGTATCAACGCCGACGCCGACGACGTACTGGTCAACCTGATCACCGCGATTGACGCTCGCCGAATTGGCCCATTCACATACGAAGTCACCGAGCGACGCGGCAAGTGGATCGTCGTCTACCACCACCCGTTCGGTGGACAGGTTTCGCTGCCTTCGAAACTCGATCTCAATCCACCACCTTGGCTGCCAACTGTTCATCGAAGTTGGATACCTCTGCCGATACACGACCAATATGGCGACCCGCCGCTCCCTAACCTGCAGTTGATCCGACTGGAGGAGAACCTCGCCGAGAAGATAGCTCGCCTCAACCGCACCACCACAGCGCGCGACATGTACGACCTTAGCTGGGTCATCACAACCCCGGCGGTTGCTGCCCAACTCGACAAGCCTCTGATCCGCAGGCTCGCGGTTCTCAAGATCTGGGTCGACGCGCACGGGATGCACGCCGGACCGACCTATTGGAAACCCGGGCATGTAGGACCTGCCTTCCAACCCACCCAATGGCTGCGCGACCGCAGCGTCGGCGACTTCGACACCTACGACATCGGTGCGCTGTCCGTGCCCGTCCCCAGCGCCAAGGAACTATCCGGCACCGTACGGACTCACTACCGATTCCTCGCCGACCTCGATGCCGACGAGGAGATCATCGCCCAGGCCGACGCAACTGACCGATCACTCACGCTCAAGCTGATCAGTGACCTACCCGGAGGGCGCATGAACGGGATAGGTCTGTATTAAGTGATTGGCGGTATGCCCTTTTCGTTTTTCTTACTTAGATAGCGAGTCCATGACGGAGGGAGTGATAACCACGACGTTCCTAGCCGCGGTGTCGAACAATGAATGTCGTCGGCTATCTCTAGGATTAGTCTTGTGCAATTAAGCGTCGAGGCCCTTCTGGCCGAACTCGCCGCTTCGGCGTCTTCTAAGCGTGACAAGGGCGACAAGTTCGAGCGGCTCATCCGCCGCTGGCTGACGATCGACACCCAGTGGGCTGCCCGTTTCGACCAGGTATACATGTGGGCCGACTGGCCAGGGCACGACAACCGTCCTGATCATGGCATCGACTTGGTGGCCATCGACCGCGAAACGCAAGACCCCATCGCCGTTCAGTGCAAGTTCTACGCGCCCGAGCATTACGTCACCAAACCTGATGTGGACACCTTCTTGTCCGAATCGGGCAAGTATCCGTTCGTCGGACGGCTGATCGTCTCGTCGACTGATCGATGGAACTCGGCTGCGGAGCAGACGATCCGCGACCAGCAGATACCGGTGCAGCGGATCGGGTTGAGCGACCTGGTCGATTCGTCGGTTGATTGGAGCCAGTTCAATTTCGGTAACGTCGAGGCGATGACGCTCAAACCGAAGAAGACTCTGCGTCCCCATCAGGTCACCGCGCTGGACAAGGTCATCGCCGGGTTCGAGTCCCACGACCGGGGCAAGTTGATCATGGCGTGCGGCACGGGCAAGACGTTCACGAGCCTGCGGATTGCCGAAGCCCAGGTGGGCGCTGGTGGGACGGTCTTGTTCCTCGTCCCATCAATTGCGCTGCTGTCGCAGTCGCTGAAGGAATGGTCCATCGAGGCGGAGGTGCCGTTGCGGACGTTCGCGGTTTGTTCCGACGCCAAGGTCGGCAAAGATAAGGGTGGCGAGGGTGAGGACATCTCCGTCATCGACTTGGAGATCCCGGCTACCACCGACCCGGCCCGGCTGATCACCCAAGTGAACCGAAATCGTACAACTCAGTCCGACGCCACTGACGGGATGGATCGAAAGACGGAGGTGGAGCCGTTATCGGGAATACCGGCGACAACGACAACGCAGCGAGGCGCTCTTTCTGCGGCGTCGGAGATGACGGTGGTGTTCAGCACATATCAGTCGATTGATGTGATCCACCAAGCGCAAACCCAGGGTTTGGGACGGTTTGATCTGATCGTTTGTGACGAGGCGCACCGGACGACGGGCGCGACGTTGACGGGGCAGGACGAGTCGGCGTTTGTCAAGGTCCACGACGACGCCTACATCGGCGGGGCGAAGCGGCTGTACATGACGGCGACGCCGCGTATCTATGATGACGCGTCGAAGGCGAAGGCTGGCGAGTCGGATGCGCTGCTGGC
>Ga0123357_10002158_pt1 | contig 21679 bp, 13 predicted proteins | sample TergutEmb28metaG_FD_89873 | JGI IMG/M metagenome (GOLD analysis project Ga0123357, IMG submission 89873) | Embiratermes neotenicus P4 segment gut microbial communities from Petit-Saut dam, French Guiana - Emb289 P4 | ecosystem: Host-associated > Arthropoda: Insects > Digestive system > Gut ... | reverse complement strand
CACCACCACAGCCAAACCACAACGTAACACCAACACACATCGAACCAGAGCAATACAACCCATGAAATAACTCAACAAATAAGTCGCAAGCTCCTGAGGATGGATGCATTAACATCCGAAACACGTTGAGCATTAAATAATGAAATAATAAAGCAAGTGACATCAAGTTGGTCTCTCTTTATTCAACCTTGTCCTTATAAATTACAGTATACGTCAACTGCTCTACGACAGTAAAGTAGCAGGAAAACGCTTTTTTTAAATTTATTTCCTCTTTTTTGCGAAATATTTTATTGACTTTATCATGGCAAGTTTAAATATGGGATCTCCTCGTGTAGAATTTTATTTGAATATTTTCATGTTTACAGCAGTATATAAGATAATAGTTTGTATGTACCATGTAGTGCTTCGCCGGAAATAATCTGTGCAAAATACTGACGAAATCATACGAATATTGGGTATTAGGGAATGTTGACTTTGATATTGAGCTTTTCGAGTAAAAGAATGTACTAGCCAAAGTTTTCGAAAAAGTACGAAAGGCTTCTGGGCAATTGGAGGGTTAGGAATTTCATAAATCAGGAAAAGAATCACAGAGAAGATAGTGACAATTGTTTGTGAACTCCAAAAGTATTTGCTACAAATTTGTTTCTGTAATCTAAGTGCATAATTATATAGGCTGATGGTGTGGAATACGCAAATTTTGGACGTCTGTGGGCCATATTTCTGTGTGAGTTTGTGTATGCTCAGAAAAACAAAACCAATTTTGCAGTTTTTCGTGTAACCATAAGAAACTCTCTATTGTTTTATTGATTAGATCTTCTTAATTTTGTTGTCTTTGTATTTTTAAAATGATCAAAACTCACTCATTTTTGCGGTGACAGTATCCACAGTATCCGCAGTATTCGCAGTATCCTTCCATCAGTCAGTCGGTTTTTTCCTTCATTGTAACTGAATATATTCTTTTCTTTATATTGGCCTGGATATATTTGCTTACGCAGAGTGATTTGAAAAACATATATAACGTACTTAAATTACATGTAGCGATATTCATATAGAGGCAAACAGAGAAAAACTGAAGAAAGGAAATGTCTAATCTCAAGCTGGAATATGAGGGAGAGACACATACATATTTCAGTGTAACACAAAAGAATGTGGCAAACATTGTTTGGATTAGAAATGTAGAAGTTAAGAAGTGTAAGGGATATGCCGAAAATAAAAGATGTCCCTTGTGGAACGAAGATGAGTGTATTACTAAATGAGAGAACTGGTGGCGAGAAAAATTTTGGGTAATAAATGGTTGCATATAAATGAAGGAATAAAGAGCAATAAAATAATAGGCCGTAATAAAATTGTAGAAATTAAAGAAATAAGTACATTTTTACACAAAGGAAAAAGCAAGTGGGATGATGTTGTGACAAAGTCGGTGCAAGAACTCTAGATGACACGAGAAATGATGAATTGTAAATAAAAATTGTCTCCATTTTATGTATATATCAACTTGAATGAGATGAACACTTTACAGAGTATAGTAATTGGTTTAGATAAATGTGAGCCATGAGTATTAATGTTAATGGATTGCGTTGGTAAAAACCTGGTGTGTTAACGGTTACGCCCAATGGTGTAAAAGAAAATCAACTAACAAATTTGAATAAGTGCTACTTTGCTAAAAGTTCAAAATTTTTTATCGTCACCAGAAATGGCACATTGTACATTGAATGAAGACATAACAAAAACAAAGAGCTCAAGTTCTAAAAATTTATTTGTAAAACTGTAGACATGATGAAAATTGAAATGTAAATTTATCTGTAGCGTGTTATGCTTGGCAGTAGTGGACTTGGGTTGTAATAAGAGAGCAAACTTTAAGATTTAAGACAAAAAATACTGCCATATTTGAGAAACATGTAATCAATCCTTTCCTCTCATAAAATTTTCTCTTTATTACCCTTTTGTAAAGTAGATAAAGAGCTGAAATCCTCGTCAGGCACTCAGGATATGTGTATTTTTCCGTCCCACGCAACTAAGGTGGTTTTAGAGGACACTAGCAACGTTTTCCAGGAGGTAGTAGGACAATAATGGGAGAAATACAGAGATGGCAAGATTAGGAAGAACACTCGAGAAAGATAGTGAATGAGTGAGTGAAACTTCTTGAGGAAAGAGTCAGTGATTCGTAAATAGAGACAAAGGAATGCTAGGATAAGCTGGGAAACTGAGATAAAGAGAGAGAGAGAGAGAAAACATGGCAATACGTAGCTGTGAAGTGAAAGAAAGGATGAAGGGAGGAATATAGCAGCCTCTTAACGAGATCAGTAACAGAGTGTGTGTAAAGTCTCATCTGCTTGACTTTCCCGCAGATAATTATGAGTTTCCATGATGGAGGGTAGAGAGTGTATAAAATGTCTGAATGATCACGTTCCTCTGCTGTAATAAAGATTTGATGATAGTGTTAAGATCCAAATGAACATCTCTTCTCGCATTTATCCTGTCGTGGTACGTTTTCCGTAGGGCCCGCATCACTGACAAGATGCTGTAATTAAGATGTTTCATCGTAAATTCCTTGCGGGAGAGTTTATGCGTTTTAAAAGAATAAAACGTCTTTCCTATGGTTTAGATAGCGTAGGTAGTTAAAGTTTTATGACGATGTGCCATTTACTGAAACAGAAATTTGCTTGAACTAAATTTAATGAATTTATGCTGGTTACACACTTTCCATTTTACTTATTTGTACTGCATGTAAAGAATCTTGAGATAATAAATGTAATGTGTTTAAGAAAAGTATTTTTTAAGTTACAGTTTCTTGAATTGAGCAACCAGATTCACACAATATTACTGTTCCTTTTCAGTTTCTAAAGATGGAATGGTATGATTCAGTAAGTAACACTTTGCTTCATATTCAAAAGTCTCATGTTCGATTTTGTACAAGTAGGCCCGCTTTACTGAGAAGGCTGCCACGGTTTCTTCAGTCTGAGTAAGCAGTTGTTCCAAACGTGGCCACGCCTGCTTATCTTTACGTTCTTGTCCAATTTGCAACTCGAAATCAGCCTATGCTCAACGCTATAAGCCTCTACCCTTTGAGGTTTTCGATTCGGCTTTAACAAACCTAAAAATCAATTATCGTATTGTCATGGGGATTAATGGAAAGTTCTAAATATTTACTGGAATAATGAACTTATTCTATATTACATATAGCTAAATGTTGGAACATGACGTGTAAAATTACTTAGTTCAACATGTTACAGAGATTTACATTGTAAGGCTGAGCACACTTGCTTCATAGAGTCGAAGAATCGAAATGTAAATTGAAGACGATATTTGGAACATTGGATTTGCCCAACACCTTTTCGTAAAAAAATTAGTCTTATATAGCCCAATTATGAATATGTTATTTCTGTCGATTTGAATTTTATGAATATAATTTTGAGCATACTATTTAGTCATAACTGCAGGTGCAAGTAAGATTCCATTTTCAAAATTTGGGACATTGCATTTCGCTGCATAATAGCCCAGAAGAGCACAGTTCTCATCTACTTCGCATCAGAAGCCTGAAATCAAACATAAAGCCCTTGACTGTAGTAGAGAAGTGTATACCTGGACAGTGTACCTAAGTATATATCATCATCATCATTATCATCATCATCATCATATAGTTTACAGGGTTTTAAGCCTCGTGACCTGTTCCTATCCCATTAACGGTGGTGAAGTCTTCTCAGGCGTCGTCCTTTGCTTCGTTTTCCACGTGGTTGAAATTTCATAATGAAGTGTGGCAGTCTGTGTCTGTCCATTCGCTTAATATGTTGCACCAATTTGTTTATGTAATTTTGGATTTTTTTACGACTGGGCTAATTTTAAGTTCTGATAAAATATCTCTGTTGGTTTTGTGTATTTCCACACAAAAAATAACAGGAAGTTGATCCTCGGAATACAAACAAATTGTAGCGATGAAGCAGCCACCATAATCTCTCAATTTGGTTAATTATGACTATTTCATATTCACAAATTAGCAATTTTCTTGGGTCACTAGACGATACTCAGAGCTGTTTCATAACGGTAGGCCGATGAAATGACTTTGTGTTTATTTTAGCAGTATTTAAAAGCTGAAAAAAATTGTTTTTTGGTGTCAGGTATGTTCTGTTTTGAAGCTGTCTTCGTCTTCTTTTCTTCAAGTGGGAATAAACTGAATAAAATACATGCGTATGTACATACACGCATACATAGGTATATAGGTACATACGTTGCACACATACATATATATACACAAATAAGTGCATACATACACGAACACTTACATATATTACATATTACATATAATACACACATACATAAATACATGTAGGCATGCACATATACAAATATACATAAGCACACATACATACATAATACATACACGCATAAATAAATAAATAAATAAATAAATAAATAATAAATAAACACAATCGTAGTTAACAAATGTATCATTTCATATCATACAATACATATATTCATACATAAATATATACTAGCATACTTAACACACACACACATACATAATAAAACACACACATAGATACATACATACATGCAGACATACATAGATACATACATACATCTCAAGCCATAAGCGATTCTTTAGGTCGTTGGTCCATTTCTCTGCGGTGTCTGATGTTGTTATATTCCCCACGTATGCAAGTCATTCTCAGTCATGACTTTTATTACAGTTCCGTTTTTTTTGCGAGGTCTCTTATGCCATCCCAGAAATTAGAATTCAAATACCCTTCGAATTACTGAATCTATTACATATGAAAGACATTCTATTATTTTAAGCTATTTTGAATTACTTTCTTCTCGAATGACTACGAGTTTTCATTAGTTTCTTATTTATAAATTCGATACTATTTAAAACAATTAAATGCCTTATAGAGGGGCCATGTTTGTTCTTGTGTCTGGCTTTTTGTATATTTCATTTTTGGTAGGAGGAAAGTCAGTAATATTCCTTGTGAGTGTCTGTAGTGAAAGATGTAGGGCAAATTTCAATATGCTGTTTATTCTGGTCTTCATTTTAAATGAAATTCGAATCGAATTGTAATGATTTCATTGAAAATCTTTTGCAAAACTTATTTGGCCCATGACTTAAAAGTAGACATAGTAAAAATGTATGCCTTGCAGAATTCTACCAAAACTTTGTGATACGTACATCCTTAACGAAGAAAAGGTAAACACATTCTCTGCCTTTGCCTTACGACTGGTTCAAAGTAGACGAGTAGAATTACATGTGCAATGTATTTTAACGGAACGCCTTCTCTTGACATTCATTGCAGTAACCGAACTCGTAAAGGACTCATTTGAAATATTTATGGCAGGTATTTGGGCTAGTTCCTTCTACTTTCATTTCTCTGATGGAAGCTCAGATGTGTAAGACATCTTTACTTTGGACTTATTTTATATTAAAAATTTTATGTTGTTCATTCAGTGCATTTCCTTACAATCCATAATTTAAAAACCAACAAAATGCACTAATTAAAACAAGGTAAAACAGATCACAAAATACACTTCATATCAGGTGCCACAACCTACGTGTTTCGGCACCAAGGTGCCGTCGTCAGGGAGTTCTTCAGCAAGAAAGGTTCATAGGTGCGACAAATAATTCAGGCGCCATTCACTCATATTTGAATTGTAAAAGTTTAAAGTTTTAAAATTTCAAAACTGTAAATTACACACCCACATTGCTGCATCAACAGTAATATAGTGTTAAGCCCCCTCTATCAATCAATGTGTGAATATTGACAATTTTACAGGACGAGAACTTTTTGGTTCATATATTGCTGCATGTTGGTGCACAGCTCCGGACGTATTACGGATATGAATATGTAAGAGAGGAGGCTTTTTTTTATGCAGCAATGTGGGTATGAAATTTGGAATTTTAAAACTTTTAACTTTCAAGAGGAAAGTTTAAGTGAAAAGTGCCTGAACTATTTGTTGGACCTACGAAACTTTGTTGCAGAAGAACTCCACGTTGGTGCCGAAACATGTAGGATTTGGCACCTGATATGAAGTATGTATTTTAATCTACATTACTCTATTATAATTAGCGCATTTTTGTCTTTAAAAATATGGAATTATTTGTATATTTGTCCATGACCGACGGTATTACGTTTCTTGTTTGCACACCAACAGACTGATGAAGGAATTCTAGACTCGTGTTTGGAAGTACAAGTATTGGATTCGAATCTCGGCTTCACTACCTCTTTATAGTGATAACTACTACCGGTGTGCTAGTTAAATCTCTCGGGTCAAATTCAGGATCATATAATTTGAGTGGGTCACAAAAGCATGTGTTCAGCTACTCATAGATAATCTCTCATAAATCATTATAATATTTTAAGATCACTAGAAACAACCTCACTTTTGAAATTACACAACGATGTTAAACTAGGCTACTTAAAATGTCAAAGTTGTAAACCATTAAAAGGCATAACGTCCCCACTTTTTGCATTTCGTAACACCACAATATTGTTAAAGATAAGAATCTTTACGGGATTCCGGCTTGCTGTTTTCAAGATTTGTTGGTTTAATGCGTCAAAAGTTAGGTGTGTGAATGGCAACACATTTGAGGTGCGTTTCGAAATTAATTTAGTGTATTTGCCGGAAAGGATGATGAGAGTAAAGCCCCCTTAAACCGCAACGTTAATACCGGCCAATTTATTGAGTGTAGACTAGAACACTCTCATTCCTGAGCGATGGTTATTCTTGATTATTCGGTGAAAACATAACATCTCAATGCTAGTTCCAGCCAGACTTTTACGTAAGGAAAAACATTCATTCCAGGGAACTATTCCCTGCCGAACTATTGAGTAAGAACAAAACTTATTCCTTCAGAGGCGCTAGGGTCTGCCATATTTGAGTGAAAATTGAGCGCCTTATTTCTTGCTACATTATTAATTGAAACGCAAATAATTATGCAAAACCAGATAGGCTTACATCGAAAATACCATTATAAACTTTTTTTTTCAAATTTGTGTGCTTGTGACATAATGTTTCCGTTACATGTTGTAATGCGTGAAAGGAATGTAGTTGAAGAATTTGACACTGATGTGGAAATTTTACATATATTGATCACAAAGGCTTGCAGCTGTTTCTTGTGCTGCAGGAATTGGGCTTCAGTAGCAAAATCCTCAAAACAAGCTGTCGAAACCTTTGGGTTTCTTCACGCCATAACTTTCACTATCTTAGCATGTAAGTCGCAGAATCGTAATGGGCCGTTTGGCTGCTATCCCATGTCCTTTAGGTGATAAAATAGACGTGTTAGAAAGGGGAACAAAGGCACATTCAAATAAAATGTGATATAATAGGGACTGCACATGAATGGGCCACCAGGTATAAAGATTTATGTTATCTCTTATGTATTTTATTTTGTTATATAGATGGAGCAAGCCCATTTCCTTTACAGCGACAACAAAATAAATGCAAATTTTCCAGATTTTAACCCTCAAGGCAGTGACCTTATTTCTTCTGTTTTCTTCCTCTCGAACAAAGAAAAAATCTTGGTTGTTTAAACTTTTGATTTCTTTTTCTTTCATCTGCTACTCTTTTTTTGAGTCAGACTTTAAAGTATTTTCTTTTTGGTATCCCATTCTTGGCTTCGTAGTTTAGGTGGAAGGAGAGAAAGAATCTCTTTTCCCCACTTTGCGAGGCGAAATACAGTAAAATGGAATTGAATTTGTGGGCGTCTCAAAGGAAAGCGGACTAAGATCAGAACTTAGCCTCCTGCAGACACAGGCGCAGCCACTTCCTCATACAAGTAGCAGCACAGTGCCAGATCAAAGTTATAGAGAAATGAAAGTGAATGACTAATTGAATTCAGAAAACGAATTTTCGTTCTTACGTTTTGGACCTAGATTGAATACCCAAAGCTTACTTTCATGACTCCAGAAAGATGAATTTAGATAATTCTCACTTCAGCAGAACTTAAAAAGACTTTCCCTTATCTGTGGCCTCTCAGATACCACATTTTCTGTCGTTAACAGAATCAAATTCAAAATGCCTGTGGAGATGAGCGCTATGTACATCGGAATGGTAAATTGCACATGGGTAACCCAAGAGGTCTTCCTTAAAACACCAAGGAAAATTCTGCGTTAATACGTTAAACAGGCAACGATTGTTTTCTTCCAAATCAGATTTAGTCACTCATAATAATTCTGCCATTTTGTTTGAGCAAAATACGGAACCGAAGAGAAATGGGACGTATAGACACGAGGAAATAGATCTTTTACTGGACCCGCAAAATTTATACTCTGGAAACCGCACATAATTGTGGGAAGCCTTCTGTCAGCATTCATTGACTGTCTGCCGAAACTGGAAGACTTCGACTTGTATTAGAACTTCTCACACTGAAGTAAATGTTTGTTTTCTTCCTCACAACTGGGTAAAAGCTGAACAACCAAATGAAATAAATGTCACGAGCATCTCTTCCTTAAATTCTATTAAAAGTATGCTGGTAAATCGTGGGCGTATCATTCGATAAACGGTAAATCGGAAATTCCAGCAGTTTTCTGTTTATTAACAATTGTCGAAAGTCGTTAGAGTAAATAAGGAATTAACAGTGGCATTTCGATTATGTGATTTCAGGCTTCCGCAGCATTATAGATGGAAGCTTTCGTTCTTCTGGGATATTATAAAGCTTTGGTTGGTAGTACCTACCAAGAAATTCTGCTTGACATCCCAGAAGAAAGAAAGTTTCTATTTGGATGGATTGTGCCACATTCAGTTTCAGTTTTCTCCATAAAATTCAAATTAAAGTACGTGCAGAAGATAATGTTGATTTGCATTAGTGGAACCACAGGCTGAAGTTTAGGAGTAGGTTGTATAATTATTAATTTAGAGTTTTTCTTATCTTAAGTGAATATTTCGAAGAAAAGTTGGCTTTGTGAATTAAAAGTTTCTTCCTGTCTTTGAGTTCATAACATAAATTGTGTACAGGTGTAGTGACAGGTAGCTGCTAGAAACGTGTCGATGTTTTTCAGGAAAATGATCAATGCATCGTAAGATTAAACCTTGTTTTTCACATGACGATTCACACTCACTTATGGGGCGTACCGCTTTTATGGACAGAAGCTACGGCTTCTGGTTTCGAGACCAAAATTCCAGGATCTACTGGTATTAACTCCATGTTTTTACGATTTATAAGCGAGCGTAATACTCATAAGGAACGTTTAGTTATAGAATAAGTAAAACGTTTTTATGTAATTTTCCAGTTCCTTTACAGCGACGATGTTTAAATTGAACATTCTGTTTATTTTCAGTTATTCGCCGTGTTTTCATATTTGAGAGCACATCGTTAGAATGCATATTTATGCGTCCTATTTGCTACTAGTGTTTTATAAGAAATTAATTATGCGTTAACTTATAAAACCAAACTTACATGGACTGAAATATATATGTAAAACGTACACGTACACGAAATCTCCTCCTACACGTTTCGGCACACCATGGGTGCCATCATTATAAGTCTTCACAGTGGGTAAAGTAGTGCCTCGAAATGGTTCGTTGTAGGCACTACAATCACACACACATGTATAACATTTTTCATAAATACATAGCAGAAACAATCCATATAATGTTAGAACATTAAAACAATAGGGGAGCTATATTTTCGAGCTCCGTGTGTGCAGTGATTGGGTGTACTGCGATTTCACTAGGTAATTAACATTCGTCCAAGGGCCACATCGAAGCCCAAATAAGGGTAGAATCTTATAAGCATGTATTGTTCTTCTGAAATGAAATCTTAGCGGAAAAAAATGGTAATAGGTTTATTCGAACGTGTTTAAACAAATCAGTAAACAGTTCTTGCTTAATTTTATCTCATTTTAGTTCCGTCAAAGATCAGACTGTTTCCTGTTGATTTCGATATCTTAATTTGTTACATGTATACATATATATATATGTGTGTGCGCGTGCGTGTGTGTATGCGTGCCTGTATATGTGTGTGTGTGTGTGTGTGTGTGTGTTTGTGTGTTTCACATGTTATTATCTTCAGCAACATCCCACTACAAGTATATACACTGCGGAAAAAGAAATATTAAAGCTATTTTAGCTTATGCTTCTTTCGTTGGACATAATATCGGGTGTACAGAGATTTTTTGATCACCTTGTGTGGCACTGTAGTGGTAATTCATTTAGTGTTATGAGGATTCGTCACAAAATTTATAAGTCAAGAAATTACGGTCGTATTCCTGCATACGTTTAAACAAGCAGGCAAGTATTATAAATTACCACGTTACAGTATTTATTATGCTCTTCCCGTCATATGCCACAGCATGTTTTACCTTGACAGTGAAACGAGTATGTCACTAGAGGCCAGTCACAAACTGTTCCACTAGAAGTGCTCGCAGTCCCACTGTGACGTTAATTTTATCATAAATATTATCTCGGCTTTCTCTCGCTGTCAGGGATCTATTTCTTTATTGCGCAGCTGTTGTTAATTTGTTTGCAATGTACTACGTTTAATGATCTATCTTCTATCACCACCAGATCCATTTCTAAACCTCACCTCGTACACAATCAGAACGCATACAGTTGCGATGTCCTTATGTGTGTGTGTGGGTGTGTCAAGTAGACGTTATTAATATGAAGTGTAGGAGCTGAAGTAATTGACGCTTTTTCTGTTGTCGGAAATGACGTCAATGGGTACCTTCAAAGTTATATTTATTTTCCAGATATGAGCTCAGATGAGTACGTAAGTCAGGCCGTAGTAAAAAAAAAAATTTTTTTACTGGAACACGCTAAAACGCAACGGTCAGTATGTTGAGGGAAATGTTGCCTTCATACGTTTTCAGTCTACACTAAATATTGCTATACAGTTCTGGATCCCATAATTATAAGATAATTAATAAATGTTGTCTTAATTACAGTTTTACGACTTAATTTCAAAATTTCGCCTTGTTCTGAATGTTGCATGCTTTCTTCTGGGTAATTCCCCGGCTTCTGAATTCAGACACCGGGGAATTACCCAGAAGAAAGCATACAAACTTAGGACTACCCTCCTTGGTATTCTAATTGCGTATTTCAATTTAATTTAATACTACCTAACAATTGGAATAACGTTATAAACTTTTATAAATTGAAATTAATAAATGATTAACCCTGGTTGTATCTTTTCTAAAATGATCTTATCTGCAGACACAAGAGTCATTTGGAAAATCGAAAGTTACTTGCTAGAAACAATAGCGTGGCAGGATCCTTTGTGTTTCATAGGCAAATGATGATCTGTCACGAGAAGTTTCTTCATCAAGAACCTGTACAAAGAACTATGATGATATGAACTGGTATGTATTATGTGAGGTAGACAGAGCGTGAAATATCCAGTGGGACAGAGCTGCATTCATATGCGTTGTTATGGCCTTCATGCTTTTTAAAAGTACCTTGCGAGTGAGTAGGAACCTTTCATGTGGGTAGCGACCTTCAGAAAGTGGCGCTTGAAGAATTCCCCCCCCCCCTTAGGCATTTTAAATTATTATTATTATTATTATTATTATTATTATTATTATTATTGCCGTATGCCTTAGAATCAGTTACTAAACAAAGAATTAAAAATAGGATTTGAATCACTAAGGTTATTAGGGCCCATAACGTTCCATAAAGAATAATACAAACTAACAAAAAAAAATTAGTTGGGAACCGACTGCTTGGATAACCTGAGAAAATCTGCCCTGTTAGTCTACACTGCAGATAATAATTAAATATCGTGAAATGTGGTCAAACTCGAAATTTAAGGCAAACTTAAATTATTCCTGTTTAATTAAGCACGCATGCAATGAATATGTGGAACAGAAAGGACATATATAACTGTACGAATTCTTAAACTCAGATCTAGATGACAAGGAATGGCCACTTTTGCGCCCTGACCGCTTTACGCGTCAAGAAATCTCCTCCCGAACCTATTGGAAAAGAGGCTGTTTGAAATGTAGGGTCGGTGTAAAGGCTTGCTGACGAGAACGGATTCTGGTACTCTCCGCAAGTTGGACTACAGCTGCTTTAACAAGTAATTTAGGCAAAGTAAAAAGATGCACATAGGATCGAATTAGTACAAGAGCTAACAAGTCAACGTATATTTATAACTGTCGAAGCGCCCCCACAGTAGGGCGTGCACGTGTACCAAGCGTGCTTCTGTGCAGTGTCTGGAATTCATGAATAAGGAATTACGAAAAATCTTCTGTAGTCGTCACAATTACGCACCTTCTAGCGTAAGACCTCCAGTTTGATAAGGAGAGGGGCAGTTCTCCTCTTAGACGTGAGTAACCTTGCGGAAAACAGATGCAGCATATCCCATGCTGCCCAGACGCGCTTCGTTTAGAGAGTGCAGTGTCAGGCACTTTCATTTGATTCATTGGCCACGTTAGGGAAGAAGTGTTCACAAGGAAACTATGCAGTCTTTCCGAAACAAGAGTGAAAATGTGTAAGTGATTTTGACAATAATGTACAAATGTCGGACAAACGTGTTACTTGTTATTTTAATCATGCTATCCAATTCTGCCTCGCTGTTGGTTTATGGCTGATTAAAACTAAATGCGGGCTAATTAAAACTTTCTTTAATTATTTAATCTCACTAGTATGAACCTAGAATTAATCTGAGAACTTTCAGCTGAATCAATTTAATTCAAACAGTTTGTTCGTGTACATTTGCTTGCTGTATCCTGTCACATAATTATCGTTTTGTTGATTTGCTTAAATAGATTCATGGAACATTTTCCCTTGTAATTTTTTATTCTGAATCATCCCGCTGTATCAAACTATATTGAAATAAAACGTATTTTTCAATCAAAAACAACACTTTAAATTTTATATAACAAAGTGCGTGCTACGTGATTCAGTTACCTGACGCACCAACAGTATCATACAAGCGTAGCGGTGAGTGTAAATCGACAGTATTTGCATAGGACACATAGAAAGGAAATAAATAATACATACACAACCAAAACACAAAAGAAAACCCTAAGAAAGCTACAACGTAAAACACGCAACTGCTTTTGAGGAGTACATCTTATGGAATGACGTTCACAAAACAGGAACAGGAGTTCAAAAACAATGAAGAAAGACAAAGCAAAACAGAACAAAGGGGAATGATTTTACATGAGTCAGCATATTCGTCTGAATCGAAATAGAACAGTGAAGAGATTTTACACACAACAAAAAATTGGATTTCGTATTAAGTCACGAATATGACTCGTATTTATTATTTTATTAAATAATAATAAATTAGTGAGATCTCGCTCACAAAAAATTGCTTGTTTCAAATGTGTTACCTTTTTTAAAACTTCTGTAAAACGGGCGCTCAACGATGTGTCTGACGAACCGAAACATGTAGAACGCACATTATTGTGTGGCATTAAATTGTTGTGTTTGACTGCGTCCTTCGTTTCTATTTCAATTTTTTCTTTTATTTCACTAAGTATTCAGCCAATTTAAAACTATTTAAATAAAGTCTTTAATCATGATATCTATGTGTATTTGTGGGTTATTCTTATGTCATTTTATGTATAGAGCTTCTACCTGACCAAGATGTGGACTTTGTAATGGAGTTTATTTTGGAAGGTTGCGCAAAGGAATTTGAATCATTCGACATTAAGTAGAAGCTCCCAGGTAATAGAGTTAGTTGAAATTCGATAAGTAATATCCGCTACAGATAATGTGAAGTATAAGCAAAGATGACCTGAGAATGTGCTTTTATTTATGTTCTTTATGCGAGGAACGCATGAAAATTTGTATTCTTTGAACACACATTCATGGAGACGTTATAAGTTTCGGTGACCCTGCCAAATGAGACATGCAATTACTTTAATTATCAACCAACAAATGCACTTACATAAAATTATACATTAAAACACTTAAAATCGCTCCGACATGTTTCCATCCTAAGATCATCCTCAGGGAGCTACCTTGTTCCTTGCTAAAGTCATTTTAAAAACATTCACAAAATAATTCCCTTATATTAACAGGGTGTTGTGGCAGCATGCCATATTGTGTAATAGTACGTTGTTGAGAATGCGCTAGGCTATGGTGTGCGTCGTGTGTTACACACAACGCACACCATAGCCAATACGACATGCTGCCACAACACCCTGTTAATATAAGGGAATTATTTTGTAAATGTTTTTAAAATGACTTTAGCAAGGAACAACGTAGCTCCCTGAGGATGATCTTAGTATCGAAACATGTCGGAGCGATTTTAAGCGTTTTAATATGAAATTTTATGCAAGTACATTTGTTGGTTGATGATTAAAGTGATTCTACGAAATACACGGTGCAACGATAAAGAGAGCCGTGCAATATTTACATGTGCCGTAGTTACTCCAATAAGGTATACAGTTTGCTGAAATTTATTTATTTGTGGTGTAATGAAGATGAAAAAAAACAAAGTTATTCGAAACGTGAGTTTACTGGTTTCTGTAAGTGGCTGACCAATCTTTATCACAGAGCTGTATCTGGTTCCAGACTGCGGTATTGATGGCAGCCTGTCAGCACCTACATTCCCAGGTTTTGAATTAATAACACTGACGCGACTCTCTTCATTCCATTTCGCTGTCGTACGACTTCCCTGTTTTTATTTTTAACGTACTTTTTGCATCCTTTTCTCGTTTTGATCAATGTTTCAAGGGTCGCGTAAAGCTGGAGTTTAAAGATCGACAACGAAATTCGGACCCTTGATTGAAATATGGCAGGAAGTATTAAGGAATTGCATCTTGCATTATGTTGTGGCTTGCTGACTAGAGACAGCAAATGGCGTTCCTCAGTAAAATATTCAGTCATATGCTTTGTTGAAATCTGCAGAGACTGATAGAAGCGTTCTTCAACATAACTCTTATTGACATGTTCAACGCGAAAAGGACTCTGTGCGGACAGAAAAGCTATGCATTGTGTACTACCATATGAAATTTTCTGGTAGTCAACAATGGAAGTAAGTCCACAACCAAGAAATATTATTTGCATTTTATCGCCTGTCTTAAATTCTTAAGTTCTTAGGCGCGTTGTCAAAAATAGTGAAAAGTGACTTTTGCTTCGTCATGCCTGTCTTTCTACCTCTCTGCTTTTCTTTTTTTGTACGTATGTATCAGCGCCACCCTCACTGCACGGATTTTCTTGACGTTTCATATTGGGGACTTCTACGGAAATTTGTCGAGAAACACCAGATTTATTTAAAATCAAAAAAACATGTCGTGCATTGTACATGAAGTCCTAAGTATTTTTATATTGTTTTCTATGGAATGGGTAAACAAAATCATCAAGTAGAGTCAGGATTTCAGCGCATTTACGTCAATTGAGAGGGGCGCCTATTGGATTCGTTATGTCTGTCAGCATGCAGCGAGACTTCCGCTGGACGGATTTTCTTGAAATTTGACATTAGTTACTCTTATGAACGTCTATTAAGAAACTCCAAATTTTGTTAAAGCAGGACAACAATTTGGAGCACTCTATAAGAAGGCATAATTGTGTTACATGCTGTGGGCAGCGATAAATGTAGCACAAAATATTGAGAACCCATGACTGCGTTTCCATGTCAACATTTTCAATATTTATTACATTGTTGACAGTGACGTCTGTATGTCAGCACCAGAAAGCAAAAGAATTCTTGCATTTCCATGGTGGCAGTGATTAGGTGAACGCGCCACATTTTAACATTATAGTGCATATTGCCATCCTCGTTAATAATGTAGAATTGTATACTTGTTTCTCACTAATTTCTATTAAGAAAACTCAAGATTTTTCAACCTTGACCTGAAAATTGCCTGTTCTGAGAATATTTTACAGGCGTCATCAGTTGCTTATGGCAGTTGACTGTATTTTAAGTTTAGAGACAGATGTCTATTATTCCCTTTTCCGTGATTGAATTGCACCGATATTGAGAGCAATTCTGTGAAAAGAGGAATTAGAATGGAAGACATGACTAAGCTTTCAAAGCTTCGTATACCTGTAAAACGTCTATATATCGTAGATTTAATGCTGATAGCCTGTGCAGTTTATAAGTGTTACAGAACATTTCTCCTTTAACAATATAAAACGGTAAAGTTATTAATTTAAGATGAGTCGCAAATCGCAGTAGCGTTACATGTGAAGCGGCATATCTTGGAGATTAATTTGGTTATTCCCTTTTTCTTCTTCATATTTCATGGATTAGGCTTAATACTATGTCCCAGTTCAGAAATCAAAAAAAAGAAACAGCAGTTTTCTGACATTAAAATCTAGAAATAATTTCTAATTATTTATAGAAAATTATACGCCCTAAAAGCACGCTTTCAAGCGGGTTTCTACTTAGTGATTACATCCAAATTATAAGCACGAAACATCCTATCCGGCTGAAACTCTTCTGTCATATTTCGGAATTCTGCAGGTTTGCACTGCGTGTAGAAGTGTGTGAGAGAGAGAGAGAGGTTCATGAATTTACTATCAAAAGAAGAAAAAGTATTTTTCTTCCCTCCATGATTTCCTGCTTCCCCTCTTGGCAACTTCTACATGGTAGTCCCCCATTCCTTTGAAAAAATCTGCATATTGCTAAAGTATCGAACACGTTGGTGCGATTTATATGGCATGCAAATCCACTGCTGCTTTGCGTCAAGACGCTGGTGACAACGGGAACACTGGGATCTGGGACTTCAGGGAGAGAGACAGAGAAGGAAAACGACACTTTAATGTGTAATGAAAACTTAATTTACTATGGAAATTCTCACTCCGCACGAGCAAGTAATAATTCTTTCTTCTAGCTCTGAAGATGAAGATCGCTTTTCTCTTTTTTCTTAATCTATCCAAATACTTGTCACCAGAGATGAAGTGGAATGGCGGTCAGAATTATCGGAGGAATTATTATCATGCGACAGAAATTTAAAATATCGCTTTAAATTGTTGATATTTTACCGATTTCATAAACAGTATATTCTTTAGGGACCAGCCGTTTGTGTTTAAAATACCGAGGAAGTCAATCATTTCTGATAGGATGTTTTATCAAAGTTTTTGTCTTAGCGAAATGTAAGACATACCGCGCTCCTTGGAGCTGTTCAGTTTGTACGTAAGTTTAGACTAGTCACACTGCTAAAGAAGGAAAGTGAGGACGAACAAGAATCCAGGCCTTAGAATTCGTCCTGCTTTTCACGTGTCGTTGAGGGCGTGGGGCTAGAAAAACCGCTTGTTCTTCAGAAGCATTTTATATAATCTTCTCTGATTAACACTGCTCTTAAAACACCTAAGTGATAAGTTCTCCCTACAACGTGTCTTGAAGGTACAAAGGTGGAGCAGATTTACGGTTGATACTCCGTAAAGAATATTATGTTTTTATAAAAAAAAAGTACGACCTGTACCGTGATAAATAATAACATGACTTAGGTACTGTGTCTGTAGGTTATATTTAACCCTTATACTGCTAAAGTGGAGAATATGGTGAGCTCCTAATAATACCAGCAAATGGCAGATGGGATTTAATTCGGCGTTTAAAGGGTTAAAGTACTAGGGATGGTGGTGGTGGCGGTGGTTATGGTGGTGGTGGTGGTGGTGGTGGTGGCGGCGCGGCGGTGGTGGTGGTGATGATGATGATGACGATTGTCGTAATTCCCTCTCGTGTTACTAACTCGCTGAACTTGCTGGCACAACAGCCGTAAGTCTAATTACAGAGAACGAAAAAACACTTAAAAAAAACCACAAGCTAACACGCTTGAACTGAGGATAAGAATAAATCACCTGCGTGAATAATATTAACATGCTTAAATTCAAAGATTTTTAGATTACGTTTTTGTGTATTTTCTTTTGATGTCTCTACAAAAAATATTTTTTATTTAAAAAGAAGAACATTACGAAAAATATTAAGTGCATGAAGCAGAAATTACTTATAAAGTTCAGAATTTTGTAAGGACATCTTAAATATCAGTACATTTGGTTTACTCGTTTATCAGAATAGACCAGATTTTAAAATAATCCATATTTATAAACCATTCTTAGCTGCTAAAAGCATCTGGCTGAATAATATTAAGTGCAGAGTAATGTGTGATTAACTTAACGTGTATCCGTAAATTGACAGCATTAAAAGTGGAAAGGCAGCTGAGTTATTTTTGAAAGTATTAATAAGAAACTGGGCGTCAGTGTACGACCGCCTACACGTCTACCAATAAAAGTATGCCATGGCCAAAGCTGCAAGTTCTCTTTGAATTTCTTCAGAGTTAAACCTATCCATTCACTTAATGCAGTTACGTACATGCGGCGGAGGCGTGCTCGGTTTAGACCGCACAAGAACTTTTCACAAAACAGCAACACTGTCAACGGAAGAGAAAGAGTAGGTAATGCAAACAAAACCAGTTCCAACATTCGTTATTGCTGGCTGGAAAAAAAATATGATCTGCATGATTACGTGGATAAATCTAAGTCTACGAGTACTTAGAAATTTCAGTGCAATGGAGGCGAGCAATTAGTTTAAAATTTAACTTGAATTTATGTTGATACTGTTACGTAATGTAATATTAAATAGTGTAAGTCAGCACAATCACTTTATTACTCAAGGTAATTATAAGGCTACATGTTTCGACTATAGATTAGTCATCCTCAAGCCTATTTTGTCATGACTAATCTATAGTCGAAACATGTAGCCTTATTATTACCTTGAGTAATAAAGTGATTGTGCTGCCGTACACTGTTTAATATTTTATTACGTTACAAGCACATCGTGATGCTTCCATTCAAAAATGATACTGATACATTAACGGGTACAGTGTATAAAAGTGGTGTTTACGTATATTGATTGTTGTCCCATTGTTGAAGAACAACTGCTACACTGAGTCAATGTAAGACTAAAAATTTTACAACCGGTAGCGTTTTAAACTGCTATAAATCTTCAAATCTTCGGCTGAAGAGAGTTGATTGGAACTGAAAATAAATTCACAGTTGTAGTTAATACAGAATTGAACAATAATAGTAAAAGGAGAAGAAGAAAAGGTACCAGAGGCACTAACTAGTCCGTCAGATAATCCAAAAGCTAGTTATCATAATTAAAAGATGGCATCAAGGGAAAAGGAAAGGACTGAAATACCAAACGCACGGTTCAAATCAAAATATACAGGATAAGTTTACTTTGCCTACCCACACACTTCATTAGAGTGCTGAGGTGTGTCGAAGGCGGACAGATTTTCTGAAATGTGCAGAGAAGAATTACGATCACCCAAAATGAAAATGATAGACAATAAAAACCAAAGTTTTGTAGAAAGGCAGTAATTACTATTCATTGTTTACAGGTATTTACTTACAACAGTACTGCTGCCTTCAAAAAAGTAACAAGCCTTTTTCCAAAGGCAGGGAAAATCGTTGTCAGTCTTTAATTATGAAAGATGGGATTCTCTTAAACACCAGAATTTTAGATAGTTGAAGAAGACCGATGACTCTATTCAGTTCATCATCATCATCGTCGTCGTCGTCGTCGTCGTCGGATTTGGGGCGCAGTTAAACAGTAAGAATCACAAAATGAGGGGGAATGAATGTCGGAGAACCTGAATTATGAACATATTTAAAGTGACTATTTGCAGCATAAGCCGCAGTTTTGAATCGGTAACACTCTGGTCTTGAATTTTCAGTTGTATGAAACATTTTCTCCCATTGTAAAGTTCGTACTCGTAAAATATTTAAATTAGTTTTAAGCCTGTCTTGCACTTATTTCAACCACAGCAGCTTATTACCCTTAATACTAAGTTTGTCTAGTTTAGGGAGATGTGAATAGGCAGGGTAAGTAACTTTTGTTTCCTTGTAGCAGCGCTTAATGAGTTCGCATTTTTCGAGTTAAATGACTAAAGAGTGGAATGTGTAGGAATGAGACCTTTGAACCTTTTCAGCTGTCTGGTTGCTGTCTGTTCCCTATCCACACAGCTGAAACTTCTGCATTTCCGCAATAACTGACAGGTTTTCTCATTATATTAATCTGATGCACAGTGTTTCATCTTCACAATTCCTTCTCTACACGTTTTCAGTGACGAACGGCCAGATGCCATACACTTTAGCTGTTTCGTGCAGCACAGTGGCTCATTGCTACAGGCACTGCGGGTTGCATCCTCCCTAACGAGGCAATAAATTACTTTTATACTTTCCGATTTGCAGTTAGAAGAATATTTTACAAATTTGTAGGTCTGTATGAGTATTTGCTGCTATGAGGGAGAATAAAAAAGTAAAGGCAAAATAAAACGGCTTTAACAGAAGTAACTGGGAGCAATTTTACATATGTAATTTGTTTCTTTTTGGGTAATTCCCCGGCGTCTGAGTTCTAATTGCCGACGTTTCGGAACTCACTTCGGTTCCATCATCACAGGCAGGTGAATGAAATATGTCAGTGGTTGGATTGTGTGGGGTATTTATACCTAATTGAGTTGGAGCGGGGAAGTGGCAGAGCCAATAGGAAGTAGTGTGCCCGTACGGGGCGGGTAGAAGTCCCGCAGGTAGTGGAGGGGGGAGGTGTATATAAGTGCGTGTGCAGGTGTGAATTACTGTTGTGTGTTGGAGGGTTGTCTCCTCCCTTTGAGTTTATGAAGCAGTGGCTTCCATGATTTGCTGTGATTGAAGCCCCCATCTCTGTTAATGTTATTTGGATGCATCTCTAATTCGATGGCTTCTCTGATGAGACGATCCATGTAGCCGGTTTTTGTGGAGAGGGGTTTGGTTTCTTGTAATCTGGTGATGTGATCTTGATTGAAGCTGTGTTCAGCTACTGCCGATTTGTCAGGTTGGGCCAATCTGATGTGTCTTTCATGCTCCTTTATCCGAAGCTGGATGGACAGTCCGCTCTGTCCGATGTGCGCTTTGCCGCATTCACAGGGGATCTTGTATATGTCTGATGTTCTTAATCCTGGTGCATGTAGCTGGATATTTTCTTGGGTGGTAGGGCGACGCTCTTCATATTGTATTTAGCCAACATTCTGCTGATTCTGCCATATGTGGTTTGTGTGTATGGCAGGTATGCTGTGGACGTGGGTTTTTCTTCAGTCTTGTTAGTTCGTGTGGCTGGTTTCATGGCTCATTTTATCTGCTGATGGCTGTAACCGTTTTGTTTAAAGACCTGGGTGAGGAATATGAGTTTCGGTGCTAGAGATCCTTGGTCGCATAGAGCTATTGCTCTATGTACCGGGGATGAGAGGACTGAGTGCTTGTTGGCTGCATGGTGATGGGATTTTTGGTGTAGGTAGAGGTTGGTATGGGTGGGTTTCGATATACTCTGTGTCCGAGGGAGCCGTCCATCTTCTTGTGTGTGTCAATATCCAGAAAAAGGAGGTGTCCATCTTCTCTTTCCATGGTGAATTGTATGTTGTTGTGGATTCCATTTAGGTGGTTAAGGATGTCCGTTAGCTTAACAACAAGAATTTTACGTATCATTTTTCTACATAGCCCCCTTGCAACACAATGCATTTGTTATATCGTTTAACTTGTTTCTGTATTCCTGCGGAGAAGAAGCTTTTCGGCTGCTCTTGTGGTCTTGTGTGTGCGATGTTGATGGCCGACCAGAACGACCTTCATCAGTAACAAGTTTACGACCCGATTTAAAACTTTCCACCCACTCATAAACCTTTCGTTGACTCATGGTGTTCTGTCCATAGTCAGCCAACATACGACGGTGAATTTCCACAGGTTTCACTCCTTCTGTCCAAAGAAACCGCACTACGCCACGTTGTTCTTCGATGGTGCAATCTTGCAAAGGAGCGTCCAT
>Ga0123357_10002157_pt1 | contig 21682 bp, 17 predicted proteins | sample TergutEmb28metaG_FD_89873 | JGI IMG/M metagenome (GOLD analysis project Ga0123357, IMG submission 89873) | Embiratermes neotenicus P4 segment gut microbial communities from Petit-Saut dam, French Guiana - Emb289 P4 | ecosystem: Host-associated > Arthropoda: Insects > Digestive system > Gut ... | reverse complement strand
ATTTCATTATTTAATGCTCAACATGTTTCGGATGTTAATACATCCATCCTCAGGAGCTTGCGACTTATTTGTTGAGTTATTTCATGGGTTGCATTGCTCTGGTTCGATGTGTGTTGGTGTTACATTGTGGTTTGGCTGCATCACAGATGCAATACCGCCGTTTCAAAGCGGCATATATTTGAAAGTTCCTCACAAAATCCTGCATACGGATACCACACCACCCCAGCCAAACCACAACGTAACGCCAACACACATCGAACCAGAGCAATGCAACCCATGAAATAACTCAACAAATAAGTCGCAAGCTCCTGAGGATGGATGTATTAACATCCAAAACGTTTTGAGCATTAAATAATGAAATAATAAATCAAGTGACATCAAGTTGATCTCTCTTTATTCAATATCCTGGCACTTTTGCGAATCAGCAAAGAGTTTACTGATTTTGTTATTTGTACGGATTGCAGTATTTAAGCAACACAACTCGTATTGCTGCTTTTTGCTGTTAGGCAAAACGTTTTAGATACCTCCATGGATAAAAATCTAGGGCGTATGTGCAGTGCAAAATTCTGATTCGGAGGTCAGGTCTAGCGGAAAGGTACACAATGCTGCATTGTACCGTTCTGCTAGGCTTGACATCCGTCTAAGGATTCGCCACTGTTTTGAGGTCTGGAGATCTGTGTGGCCAATATTGTAGGCCACCACGACCGTTCCATCGATCAAGGATATGGTCATCGAAAAGTATGTTCACTGCACGTTTGCAATGGGGAAAGCTCTGTCGTGTTTCCAGAAGGGTTTGTTATAGTACGTACGGCAATTTGTTGTGCGGCAATTTGGATTAGATGTCACCTGTGACAGGACACTTCTTAGCACCACAACGTTTGGCAATCGGACCTATATTTATATATCTGACTGTGTGCAATCTCAGGAAATACAGCCGAATAACTTTCCACAGAAGAGTGTGTGTAGTTTAGTAATGAATTAGATTATTTATTTATTACTCACTTACTTACTTACTTGCTTAAACCATGGAGCAGAGTCTTTCTTGAGAAGCTAATCGGTTCTCAGCTAGTCAAGAAGTTCCGCCCACTTTGTGGAGCCCAAAAGTTCATTACCGCATTCACAAACGCCCGCCACCTGTCCTTATCCTGAGCAATGAAGCTATTACCAGAAAATAAGTAAGTGAATATTCAAGTATACTCCCCTCTTGTTTAGAAATTTAGTTTTGTATATATCTCAGTATCGTAGGCCGGGTAGCTCAGTCTGTATAGCGACTGAGCTACGGGCTGGATGGTCCGGGATCGAATCTCGGTGGGGACGAGATTTTCCGCTTTTCCAGGCCGGTCCTGGGGCCCACCCAGCCTCCTATACAATGGGTACCGGGTATTTCACGGGGGTAAAGTGCGGCCGGGGCGTGCTGCTGACCACTCACCCCTTCTAGTGTCGCGGTCATAGAAGAGTAGAGCTATAATTCTACCCACCCTCTGGGCCACATCGGGCCTGTAACGGGATCATTTTACCTTTACCTTTATATATCTTAGTATCATTAGCCTTGTTTTATGATGATTTTGTTAACAATTATTACTGAAATACAGATTCTGCTTTTTTTTAATATTGTCATATCTACACGCAAGAATTCGCTTCGTTGAAATGGTTGTAATAATTGGCTTACAAACATATCTCGTTACATCATTTAGGTATGTTTGTGTTCTACTTGTACCAATTTCCACGTCCTGAGATACAATGGTTTTTTAGTTTCCACCACAACATCGAAAAGCAAAGAAACATTTCGCATACCCGCCATTTTATTTAAAAAAATGTAAAATATAACCGTAACAAAACCTTCACTGTTTACAGCCTATATTATCACATGTCTTTCGAGGACCATCAGTTACTTGACACGTGTCTCTCCCACCCTACAAGTTCGCATATACGCCGTGTTGTTATTACCAGTCGTAGGGAACTAAAATGTACAGCGTTAAGACGCTTCACAGCGGCTTAACATTCATACAATATTTTGAAAATATTGGTGACATGCTAGTAGCTGAATGGTCGAAAAAGAGACACGTGTGTAGACACAGAGATCGCGGTCACGCCGTAAGACACTTTCTCAATTTTTTGAAGGGGAGTGTTTTAAAGTGTGTCTTAAAAGAACAGATTATGAATGTGTGGATTAGACTTAATACGCTTGCGATAAAACACATTTACTGGCCCTTCGTGTAAAGAAAATCAACTTGAAGCAATATTTATCCTCTGTTTATTTCGTCAGTCAACATCTACATGTTTCGGGCATATTTGTAGCCCATCATCAGGAGGTACACTGTATATATACAGTGTACCTCCTGATGATGGGCTACAAATATGCCCGAAACATGTTGAAGTTGGCTGACGAACTAAACAGAGCATAAATAGTGCTTGAAGTTGGTTTTCGTTAGGCGGATGTATCGAGATGCACGGTCAACAAAAACATAAAATCCCTGGCCCTTGTGACGAAAGGTGTGGCATGACGTAACTAGCTGAGTTTCATTATAAGTCTATAGAGAGTGTTGTGAAAAACATCTTAAAATGCTAAATATAAGAAGTTTTTGCTGGCGGTCATTATTGAGTCATGGTAAATTAGATAAACAAACAAACAGCTATAAATAATAATGGAAAAATCGGTGTGATTGCAGCGATACCTTATGAACAAATACTGCAACGAATAAAGCACACAAAATCAAATATTTGTTCACTCAGGTTGAGAAACAGCTGTTGTATTGTTGTAAATATCCCATTGTAAAGGTAGGTGAAGGCTTTAGAGCAGAAGAGATGCTCACGCACAAGTTGGGAAACACCCTGACACAGTTCGTGATTTATCCGTAACTCCTTGGGCTAGATTACAAAGTTTAAATGGCCCATCCGCCTGTTAGGAATGCTGGCACCGTGCAATTATCAAGACAGGCTGTTTTTACTCTCCGATCAGGAGAGTTTAAAACCCAGTCGTAGAATCCGAAGCATCATTCACGCGATAAGAACTGCCTGTTCAACGCCAAGACTCGGTTGCTTTCCCAAAGAGGTTCATGTGTTATTTGCGGTGGTGAAGTTGGTGGTGAAAACGCCTATCGTCATACTTCAGTACCACGAGTTTAATCCTTTTTCGCCCATGTTTGAGCAATTTATTTTACTTATAGACCATTTAATGATGCTGCTATAAATCTGCAGTTTCTAATTTTAGAACATTTGTTGTGTCAGGCGTAGCAAACAATATATCAAGAGGCGTTCGTAACCTCTTTCGAGGTCCTGGCTCGGAATTTGTTTGGAGGGACTGAGAAAACCACGAGTGCGAGAAAGTAATGTCACTCGGTCTACTGCGAAATTGGGTCAGCAGTTCTAACATCGTTCTGAATAAATCTTTCCGAAGGGCAGGAACGTTTGTAACACGGGAGTGGAGAAGTGGGTAAATAATTACCTTTTCCGAGCAGATGCCTTTTTCAAAAGCTCTCTCGTCTTCGTTCCTGGTCAAGTAATGAACTATAATATACGGAACCCGAACGTTAATTGCCATGTTCACAGCAGCCCGCTGCTGGACTCGTCCACTTTATATACTCAAGCTTTAGTCCTTTCTGGTCCTTTTTACTATTATCCTCCCATTTATGCCTAGAGATCCCAAACCGTCTTTGCCTTCGGATTTTACAATCAAATTTGTGTCCATTTCCCATCCCTCCTCCATTTTTTACATTTCCTTTTGATCTCACCCCCTATGATAGCACACTTCACTGTGGAAATTTTCCTACATAAGGAGCTTACAAAGAAGTCATTTGCAATTTTAAAATGAAATAATAGTAACAATAATAATGATAATATCATTTAGAAAGTGTCTGAGCAACACACCTGCAAAGCATTACGTCGAGGGAATATCACTGACATGATTTTGATATATTTCCATCGTCGCTGCCAATAAAATACACTACTCAACGTTTCAAAACCACACTGCTTTCATCTTCAGTTGGAGCTTCACCCGAGGACGAAAGCAGTGTGCTTTTGAAAGCCTGTGTAGTGTATTTTACCCGGGGTGCTGATAAGTCCTTAGCCCGACCAGGAAGGAAACAAGCTGCGCCTGTCAAAATTGTGATGGGCAGAGGAATGGGTTGATTTGGCTAGGGTAGGGACAGGTGGTGGACTCTTTGGACCTCCAATTCCATAAAATGCGGGGAATGTAGCTTGTTTTCTTTTTGGTCGGGCTAAGGAATTATCAGCACCTCTTCATTTGCAGTGACGATGGAAATAATTCAGAGTGATGTCAGTGATATTTCGCATGTTGCACCATTGTCAGAACGCTACATGGTACAACTATGAAATCAAGGAATTACAGAAAACAGTCATAATGGACACTGCACACGTGCTTCTTAAACTACTAATATAAAAACACAAAAACTTTTGTGATAGGAAATAACATTATTTGTACCATAAACTGCAGCCACAGGACAGTTGCAAGACTTTAACCCTATAAACACGGTTCGTTTCGGACATACAATTACAAATACCTAGCATAGATCATGATAATGATGATGATGATGATGATGATAATAGTAAGAGTAATGTGGCTGTTACAAGGACCTTCTTATGAAATGCCTGCAAGTTGTGTTCCAGGTTCTTGATCTACAACTACAAGCTGTAATTTTAAATTCTAATGTGATTGCTTTCTTCCTCTTTACAAACAAAGCGTTGTTCAGAAGAGCACTTCGCCTCTTTTGACAAAGATTGGCTGCTGTCATTGTTGGACGTTGCCAGACATGAACACAAGCCCCGCCCTCTGATTGCGTAATCTTAGAGTCCGTACTTAACTCAAGAATTAATTCTTAATTTATCTGGCTTTTAAAATAAACTCTACTAAAATAAAGTAATAGCTTATTGCTAGTGTCAGATATCCTTAATCTGCAATTACATGTAAATTGCTCGTATCCATCTACATAAATTTGTAATAAATTCCTTAAAGTATAACAAGTCTTTTGATTATTATAACTGACACATAAAGGTTTGTGCTGTGCAACGAAAACATTACTCTTTCTTAGGGAACCTACGATTTGATTCAGCGCCTAAAATCGTCACAGCGTTACACCGTGTGCCTTTCCTGTTTTCACCGTAGTGCAACTTTGTGTGATATTCCTTGTAAATACCAAATCGCTTTATTTGTTAAAATCTGTAACGTTGCTTGGCGATTATGCAAAGTTCGTGGATCGTTTTAAAATTAAACCTCCAATGATTGTCTAACAACTATCAGGTAGGCAGGACGGCAGTAAACGGAGTTCTTATGTGCCATCTATCGATAATACTGGATGCCACATTATGTAATATTCTACACATTTTGTCAAATGAATTTTAATCATCGGTGTTAAATATATATTCGAAAATCATGTTCTGAATTTTGTGTTTTATAACACCGTACGTTTTAACCTAAAATCTTCTACGGGTACATAAAAAAACATTTCCTACTCTTTATAATAATTTCTGTATGCAGTGAAACTAATCAACCCAACTATATTAGGGTGTGTATACTGTCTGACACAACTACTGGTAGTAGAGAATATGTTTATTACATAGGGGTTCTACTACATGTTTCGGCCTTTATCTTTGGCCATCTTCAGGTAGGTATTGAATAAACGTTTGTAAGCAGTTATACTTAATTTATAAATTAAGTATAACTGCTTACAAAAGTTTATTCAACACCTACCTGAAGATGGCCAAAGAAAAATGCCGAAACATGTGGTAGAACCTCTATGTAATAAACATATTCTCTACCACCAGTAGTTGTGTCAGACAGTACACACACCCTAATATAGTTACTGTAAAACACAACGGGGATGACAAACCTCATGATAATCAACCCAATACTGCACTTGCTAAATAGGCCAAGATCTTTTAGTACTTCTGCGAAAACTGCTTGCATGTCATGACGTTATGGCTTTTACGGTTTTGGACGGGAAAGAGACGCAGCACTTTCTCGCTCTTACGGCAACGGAATTACAGTCTCGTTATATTTTAAGGTAAGTTAACCAAGCATCTTGACACAATATAACGTTCTGGATAGGAGAAGAAACATATGTAATTACGCAAACTGTACAAAGAATAGAGACACGTAATCGGACAGAATGTAACACGAATCAGGAGGAAATTCTTTAATGAGGATTGTCATGATTTATACAAAATCCACCGACCAGATTCCTTCTCGTCAACCTAATTGTACTCCGCAGCCAGCCAAGTAATTCTTCGTATTGTGTGGCATTCAGAAGTTTCTTTCCTGGTCACAAGAACCCGCCCCTTGTCCCTCTCTGGGGTTAGATAAATCTACACCACTTCCTTCTATCTCTTCTATTACCTTAAAATCTATTTTGATTTTGCCCACCAATCTATGCTTATCTCTTCAAAGAGATCCCTTTCCTTCATGTTTCCTCACCAAAATCCTGTATGCATTTCATTTCCCCCTACGTATCACATGACCCGTCCCTCATATTTTCGTTGATTTAAACGCCCACTAATTATAGTGAAGGGTAAAAATTTCATCACTTCTACGTTGCATCAAAGTCATGTGTATAACCCAAAAGTGTGGGAACCGAATGCTGCGCCCGAGTGGATTTTCCACATTTTAAATCTCGAAAGGGAAATCAGCTAAACTGACTTAAAATTTCGTTGGCGTTCTTTAGACACACAGTCCTAATACCGGGATAACAAGTTACGTTAGGCCACGACTATTTCCTTTTGAAATCCTTCGGAATAATTATTAACTGGAAGAGAAGGGAAACCCAGACGGAATTGTAGTCGGAAAACGTGGCAAAAAGGGAGGAAAGATTTTGGCTTAGCCGAGGGGGCGGTAATGCAGTTGATCTTAAACGAACGAAGGGATAGGATTTGGATTGGATTTGTCTGAATCAGAATGGGATTAGGCGAACACTGTTATTCCTGCTGCACTAAACCCAAATTATTTACTTTTTAAAATAGCTGATCCACTAACAGGTACACAACAGGAACACTGCACAATACAATTGTTGTGTTAGATGATACTTACGAAAAACTAAACTAACTCCGTACAGCAGAGTCCTTTTTGAGAAGCTAATAGGGCCCCAGCTTTTCAGGAAATTCCCCCCCCCCATTTTATGGTACCCCAAGCTTTAGTGTCTTGTTCACTAGAGCCCTCCACTTCTCCCTATCCCAAGCAAGATCATCAAGTCCACGACCTACCATACCATTTCTTTAAGACCTATTTCAATATTATCTTCCCATTTACTCCTAAGTCTTCCAAGTGGCCTTTTTTCTTAGGTTTTTCAGCCAAAACCTTGTATGCGTTAGATGAAGCAATTGATCTTATTAACTTTTAAATTAACCCTTTAAAGACGAAGCGTAGACTGCTTTATTTAAAGGCCCAGTCCGTACCGCGCTGTAAACACTTTTCATCTCGGTTATAAAAATCAATCAGTTTACGATGTAAATGGCACAAGTCGCTGTTTGCTCTGAGATAGATAAGAGAGAGAGAGAGAGAAAAAACTGAAATACAGTGTGAGCAGAGCGTACAATTGGCGAATGTTAAATTTGGTGGTGCATCACGTAACCAGTAGGCTTTAAAAGGTTAAGTAAAGTAGGACGGCAGATAGTTAATAGACGTTAGGGGGTAGAATGTGGGAATGAGGTGGTGACCTATTTTGATAGTGTCAGAACTTCCTGGAGGGTACAAAACCATATGAAATTTCCTACGGGCTGCAGGACTCGAAGCAGATGTTCTGAATCATCATCACCCCTGTAAGCAGCAGGGTAGGCCTACCGGCCACTTAACCGCTATGTTCGATATATGTGTAAAAGAGAGTAGATCCAGGATATAGGCAAAAAAGTACCTAATATTTCCAAGTATTATTTTTTAAAATCAAGTTTTCTCTCTAAGAAAGAATAAAGGTGAAACAATCCTTTTATAGGCCTGGACAGGTCCTTTGAGTTCCCGGGGGATGAGGCAACCAGAATTTCCAGAAAATCGGCACATGAAGGTGCCAAGGTTATCAGTCCTGCGACCGTGCCGCCTTTACCCCTCAGGAGATATCCCTGATACTCGTGTCTGTTAGAGACTGAGTCGATCCCAGGGTCATAGTGGGGCTGACAGGATTACGACAAATAAAAATTCCAACAACCCCATCGGTAATCGAATCCACGACCTTCCGGTTTGTAGCGCAGTGCCTCGACCAACTGCGGTACTACGCACCCACACTAACAATAAATAGGAAGGGAAATTAAGGAAATCACGGACCATCTTTCAGGATAACCGCCGTATTAACGTCAGAGAACTTGATTATCCCCACATTGTAATTTATTTGAAAAGATCCTTAAGAACGATGAATTCGAAGCGATGAAACAGGCAGAAGAGGATATGAAGTATTTAAGTTCTTATTAGGATTTGTGAATGAACAGAAAGTAAGCTGTAAAATCATTTGGCTTACCTCTGGGCCGACCTGCTCTGTGGGTAACAGAAGTACCAACCATTATATGCATTTATTCTGAAAGTCGCAATGACCTATGCTTTTCTAACTAGAATAGGCTGAGAAGAAATAGTGTGGCACTGCAGCCTATGTCAGCACTCAACATTGCGGGTACTGAACACTGGTAGAATGTAACTGACGGGGGAGAGATGAAGTACTGGAAGAACACTGCACCAGTGCCACGTAGTCCACAAGTCTTTTGTGAGCTTTCCAAGGTTTCAAACCGACCCTTAGCCGGTGATTCGCGAGAGTTGCAGTATATCCGCGATGACCGGTAAAAAACAAACGGATTGTGGCGAAATCAATGAGGATGGAAATAACGGTATGTTACCGGCAAGGGAGATGGGGAAACGGACGCATTTTAATTGCAAAACCGCAAAGGAAACGTAAGCTACTTCTTGCAGTTCTGCTTGTATGTTGGCCTGCCGGTAGGTCATGACTTCAATCTAGAATCAGAACAGAAAGCACGAATATTGTGGTGCACCTCTTTCCTACAGTGCGTACGAACTGTGATGACGTGACTGTGATGTCACGCCGCACAGAACTGGTCCATCCCGTTGCAAAAAAATACCTTCACTCTGGATTCCGGTCATGCAACCGTCCTGGTTCGAGAGAAAGGGCTGCAGCACCCGGACACAGTCACCAGGTGTGTGTATGTGTGTGGGTTTGTGTGGGTGGGTGTTTGCTGGAAGGAGAGAGAGAGAATGTGTGTGCCAGAAAGGTGACATCCAGAAACAAGTAGATTATTGCTGGGAGTAATAGCAGTGATGATGATGATGATGATGATGGTAGTAATGATTATGACAGCGAAGGCGACAATTATATTTAGAAGGTGTGCACAAATTACAAAAACTAGAAAGCATCTCAAAATTCTAGGCGCCAGAAGAGTGACATGAAGAAAGTTCCATTTTAAGGACCAACCAATATTAGGCGCCACCGTACACAACATGTTAGTAGCCTGGGAGACCTGGAGCCCGGGATACGTAGTATGTGCACCCCTGGCGTACCGCACAACAGTTGATGGTGACAGTGATGATTATAGCATTTTCTCTGCAGTGAGTTTACGAGGAATAACGAAACACAGATTTTTGGTTTAGATTTATACAAAAGCAGCGAATTTCTTAACTAGCCAAACATCGAGTGTAGAAGCAAATTTTGCCTTAATCAACTAACCGCCTGGAGGGGGGGGGGGGAGAGACTGGGATCCGTATAGCGACTAGACTACATGCTGGACTTCCGAAAAACGTGGTTCGATTCCCGCTAGGTGCAAGAGAATGATCTTTTCTCAAAAGAGTCCGATTCGGCTTGATTCCAGGTAGCTTCATATTCAATGGGTATCGGCTCCATCTAGTGCAGAGATTAAGAATGACGGGAGCCATAGCTCCACTCCTACATACGCAAAAGTGTGTTTTACGTTTTATGTTTTTCTCTGGAGAGAGAATTTAATAATTATACATTTGCTAAGGAATTTCCAGCCTCTTTTATACAGAACCTTAAGTCTCTTTATTGTGTAAGAGTCGTCACTGGGACACCTGAGCCAGATGAATCCACAATATATTCAAAACACTTTCGTACGAGGTCCTTAGAGTTAAATGTCAACTGGCATTTTAAGTCAGTCATTAAATCGAATAACTTTCGCCGTAACTAAAGCGTGTATTAAGACAGCTAACACCTGCGCTACACCACAACGGTCTGACACATAAACCATTCCTGCCTGTTGTGACCTTCAAACTTGCGTTGTTCCCATCACGAAGCTGCATTCTTCTGTTCTGAATATTTTCCTATGAAACCCGATCCCCGTTGTTGAAAATGAAGGTTTTGGTCTATAATGAAGTGTAAAGTGGGCTACCATTTTGCACTCAGAGTTTTCTTAAAATGAGCCGTATTGAAATTATAAAGGTTACACTTTTTAATGTAAACTCTACAGTGTGTGGCTACGTATAAATAAGTGTGCAGTAAACTGAATGTTGTGGTTGGAAACGAAATACATTTTTTGGAGCCCAAGAGTGTCTGCTCTGTTTACATGGTTTAATCATTTCCAACTGCAATCTTCTGTTCGTTTACTTAATGAATGTTACCTATTCCACACACTTGCGTTTCCTAATTTTTTTAACTCTTGTACATTGACTAAAATTTGAAATAGAGAATGTCATTTAATTTCTGTGTCTCTTTTTTCCTAACGTATTTCTCGTTAATAAAATGTGGCTTCCCTTTGACAGCGTAACGATAGCTACTACTGTATGGATACCACTTTCACCTGTTCCCTTATTTACTATTTTAAGATCTGTTCAAACTCCCAACTGTTCATTATTACTGATGTGCCATTCATCGTCCCGTCACAGCTTCGTAACAAAAAATTCTACTCCTTCAGCAGATAAAATGTGAAACTTGCTTCGTAATCGAAATAAAAGAACGGCTGTCTAGGACGCTGGATGTTATCCTTAAAAGCTGTTACCATTGTGGGCTGAAAGACCGAGGTTTGATTCCGGGAAGGAGATCTTCACCTTTACCTACAGACCAGTCTTAGCGATTCCGAGCCTCTTTCGTGATAGGCGCATACCGTAGATTCTCGTTTACAGATCAAGTGGCTGGAACTTGAAGCTAACTCTTTGCTTCGATCCAGTGCACAATTTGAAAGTTCTCCATGTCACATATGCATTCATGGCGCAGACCTTATTAAGAACACCCTTAATTTTTTTTTTTCTTGAATTTGCTTATCAAAATTTACCTAGGTTTTTTAGGATATTGTTATGAGGTTGCCTGTGTAGTTCCGGCTCAAATTTATGAACATTAATTTATCAAGAATATTTAAAAGTCAGACCAACACAAGAACTGTAATTTTCTTGCGATTTCATGCATAGAATAATAAAAGGTAAAGCAGTCCCATTACAGGCTCGAGTGGCCCAGAGGATTCCAGGAAGTTCAGGTTCCCAGATTACGTGACAACGGCGCAGGACGGTGGTAAGGTTGTCAGCCTTAGGCACCGGCCGCTTTTTACCCCCAGGAAATCCTCCCGGTACTCATTTCTGTCAGAGGCTGAGTCGACCCTAGGGCCATAGTGCGATCGGAAGGATTATGTCAATGAAAAATTCCAATGACACCATCTGGAATCGAACCAGCGACTTTCCGATTTGTAGCACAACACCTTAACCACTGTGCTACCGCGGTCCCCGCATAAAATAATATTTTACAATATTATATTAAAAAAATTCTGTATTTAATTTTTCTTTCACCCCTCACCCTTATGAGTTGTGAACTTGTAATTCCAACCCACAATTATATTCTTCATCACAGAAATAACAAACTGGCTTTAACTCCCCGTTATGTGTTACTGCGTTATCAATTACGCCTTATTACAGGGATGCTGATAAGTCCTTAGTCCGAATTGATAATTCTTACGTGAAAATTAAACATATAATTTGCCTTTCATCCCTCTAACGTTCTAGAGAGTTTGCAGCAAGCATATGTTATTTGATTTGAGCAGTAGATTAACTTCCGACACTATCGATTCCGTCCTACGACATCGGGAAGTAGGTCGGGCTAAGGACTTATCAGCACCCCAGTAGGTTGGTAGGAATATTTCCCCAGCACACTGCAAAAAGCATGTGCTAAATTTTCAAGTTTATTGTTTATCTACACACACAATAATTACATCATCAGCGTGTCCCATTCCTTCGTAGCCCGATGTCGCTGCTCTGCTCCATCGCAGTGTTGGGGCTTGCCGTCAGACTGTCCGCCAGCCACACCCAACACCTGCACCCTCCGGTGGAGATCGACCCTCTACCCCCCATTCCACAAGTCAAGATGCCTCATATGCAGCCGGCAGACATGACAGCCTTTATCTCTCAGGCAGAGAGCGCCATGTCCGATCGCTTCGAAAAACTTGAGCCAGCCATCTACAACAAGGGTAAGCAGTGTTTTGTTTTGCAGGGACAAGAAAATAGAACGAAAACTCATAGAAACGGATATTATAGTAAACATCTAATACTCAGTATTATGCCCCCTATGTCTAAAGATGTGTACCAAACTGTAGGGAAAAATTCTCATCAGGAAATACTTGCATAATGAGCGCAAGCCGACGTCTTTTGGTCCATTTAGCCATATCTGCTGAACGAATGGATCGCTGGGCTTGTGATATGGAACCTGATAACCGTAACTGGGTTGTGCTTACGCTAACGGTTTTCAAATCTTGGCACAGGATCTTGAGTGGCCACACTAAGGACTTGACCTGCAAGTGACAGTATGTCCCTTTGGGGTGAAAGAGATCTAGCTGAATCAATATACTTGCAGACTTCTCCTGCTGAAATTCACCGTCCCGATGTTTGTGCTTCCAGGGGTGATGCAGGTTCCTGGTACACCCGCATGGTTCATGGCGGCGTCACACTCTACATCTTCCTCGGCTAGGAACCTGAGTCGCGTTGCTCTCATATCTGAAGAAGCTACAAAATACATTGCACACGCGTAAGTTCATGCGCTTCATCGAAAGATCGCGTCTTCCGTGTTTCAGTTGAATTAATATTATAAAAGTTCATAATTTGGTGCATAATGAATTCCCTGATAACAGTAATGCCGTACACTTTTTTTACTATAAAGTGCTAATAATATGGGCGTAATTTACAAGTCTAATTCTTTAGGTAATTTCCGGTATGACTTCTTAATCTTAATACATTGTAATACCGACAAGTTTTGGGAGGTTGAAATGTTTTATGTAAGGTAAAGCCAACCCATTACAGGCCTGGACAGGCCTTTAGGGGTCCCGGAAGTTGAGGCTCGCACAATTTCAAGATACCCATAACATGAAGGTGGTAAGGTTGTCAGCCCTATGCACCGGTCGCCTTTACCCGCATAAAATATCCCTGGTGTTATTTTCTGTTAGAGTTTGGGTCGACCCCTGAGTCATTGTACGGTAGGAAGGTTTAAATCAATTAAAAATCCCAGTGGCCTCACTGGAAATCGAACCCGCGATCTTTCGGCTTGTAGCAGAGTGTCTAAACCAGCAGCGCTACCGCGTCGTGTAGAATGCAAGATTCCAAAATTATTTTGTTGCTGTTTATGAAAATTACTTTTAGCCTTCCTATCCATTTCTGGTCTTTTGTATAGCTGACTTTATGTTGGATTAGTACGGCTGCATATCGGGACTGCCCGAAAATTCTTAGTGTAAATCTCCCATATGAAACTGGGAAAAGAGCAGTTCAAAATTGTAGGCTCTCTATTAGGTCACAGACGTAAGCATGAACACATGCGGCGCTATTTTTCTGAATAGAGTACGCCTAAAAATTGCAAGGAAGAAACAGTGTTTTGTCTACTTTAAAGTATTGTAGCAGCATTCACCAGATGAGAAAAAATCGAACGTTTTCAATGGGGATAGTTTTGTTTTTCATTCCTAGTATAGAAGTGTGTGGGGCCCTAACACACGTATAGAAGTGTGTGGGGCCCTAACACACGTATAGAAGTGTGTGGGGCCCTAACACGTATAGAAGTGTGTGGGGCCCTAACACACGTATAGAAGTGTGTGGGGCCCTAACACACGTCTAGAAGTGTGTGGGGCCCTAACATACGTCTAGAAGTGTGTGGGGCCCTAACACACGTATAGAAGTGTGTGGGGCCCTAACACACGTCTAGAAGTGTGTGGGGCCCTAACACACGTATAGAAGTGTGTGGGGCCCTAACACACGTCTAGAAGTGTGTGGGGCCCTAACATACGTCTAGAAGTGTGTGGGGCCCTAACACACGTCTAGAAGTGTGTGGGGCCCTAACATACGTCTAGAAGTGTGTGGGGCCCTAACACACGTATAGAAGTGTGTGGGGCCCTAACACACGTATAGAAGTGTGTGGGGCCCTAACATACGTCTAGAAGTGTGTGGGGCCCTAACACACGTATAGAAGTGTGTGGAGCCCTAACACACGTATGCTGAAAGAAATTTCTCAGAAATTTCCAAGACTTTAATGGGAAGATCTAAGCAGCTGAGCACGAAACTTGCCGCCAGGTTCAAGCTCTCCCGTGACCAGGTGAGCTACGGTCTGCCGATGATGGACGTGAGAGATACCTCGCTGGGCGACAGCTGTCCGCTAGAGGTGGACTTCCCCTGTCAGCCGCGCAAGTACCGTGCCTTCTCTGGTTACTGCAACAACGTGCAGAGCCCGCACTGGGGCAAGGCCAACACGCGTTACTTGCGGTTTCTGCCCGCCGAGTACAGCGATGGAGTGAGCTTGCCTCGCGGTATTGGCCACAGCCTCCTGCCCAGTCCACGCGAGGTCTCGCTCTCCGTACACAAGGACGAAGATCTCCCTCACCCTCACCTCATGGCCATAACAGTGGTCTGGGGCGAATTCATCTCCCACGACATGGCACACACTCCACAGATGACAGGTATCAAGACCTTGGTGTTGACCTCATGTTTCTACTTCAGTAAACAGAACGGTGCTACAGCACAATTTTATACAAGCGGAAAGTAACGGAGTTAATTTCATTAAAAATACTTGTACTTCCGTAAACGGAGATTCAAGGTCAATTAATGACGGAACGGATTTTTAGAATGAATGTTGTGGCCTTCTGTCATAACAGTTCTTATATGTTGAGAAGTTTTACTGCAACATGTTTCGGCTCATGTATAAAGAGCCATCATCAGGGTGATAAGGTACCAAAGAAAATTTGTTGTTGTCAAGTGTAATAATGAAGTTGTTGTACTGTAAATATTTTATTGTCCAACTTATGCACAATTATATAACACGTACACACAATTAAAATCATAAAATATTTAAAGGTACTCCAACATGTTTCGGATCGCAGAGCATCCATCAACAGGGAGCCTTGTACAGTGCTTGGCTAAAATAACAAGAATGGTTCTTTCGTGTCCGTTGACATGGACGTTGTTGGTGTTATGGCGGCATATGGTAACTGTAATTAAATAAAATAAGGGCTGTCTGTTTCTAAACAGACGGTCCGCCATAACACCGACCACGTCCATGTCAACGGACACGAAAGAACCATTCTTGTACTTTTAGCCAAGCACCGTATAAGGTTCTCTGATGATGGATCCTCTGTGATCCGAAACATGTTGGAGTACCTTTAAATATTTTATGATTTTAATTGTATGTAGGTGTTATATAATTGTGCATAAGTTGGACAATAAAATATTTATATGTTGATGATGCACGGTGTAAATATGAAGATTGTTGTACTGTATATCACTTTTCTGTTGTACATTTTCAGCCTGATGATGGCTTTGACACAAGAGGTAAAATTTTTCAACACATGAAAAATTGCTGTAATTGACGATTACAACCCTTATCGCAAAGGGATATTCCACTTAAAATTAGAAATGAAATTTGGCAGGCCTCGGGTGTCTAGCTACTCACCGTTCTGTTACCCCTCCAACACGTTGTAACGTGAGATTCAAAGTAGTTTTTTTTCCATCTTTTTTAGGATTCCAAGGGAAGCGCCTCAAGTGCTGCAGTGTTAACTTCAGCGACTTCCACCCGGAATGCTTCCCAATTCGTCTCCCAGACGATGATCCTGTTCACGGGAAGAGAGGAGAGAAATGTCAGGAGTATGCGCGGTCCGGGACAGCCCCCCGGATAGGCTGCACCTTAGGTTAGCTCAGGTTACACGTCATATGCTAGTACTATCTAGAAGTACTAAGTAGAGATCTCGGCAGGAATTATGTAATGTCAGTCCAGAGAACGTCTCCATTTAGACCTTCAGAGTTCTGCTTCCTTTGTTAAAGGCCAAAAGTTTCATCTGTGTCCGGAGACAGGCCGTCATAACTAGAACATTTTGAGATTTCCTCACCCCCTCCAGTCGCATCCTGATAGATTTTAAAACGGACGATGATATCTTGAAACAAGCTATTTTTATTTATATTCACATTTTCGGTTAATTATGTGGTATTCAGTTGGCATAACATCAATAAATAAACACTACAATTAACAATATCTTAATATTGTTTAAAAAGTTTAAAATCCGCAGGAAATAAATAAGAGTTGCATTATTAGGAAACAGTTTGCGACAAATAAAATAAAAAATGCATATCACATTTATATTTATTAGAATTTGAGTTTAATGATATGAAAAAATATTCCATGAATGTTAATTCCATTCTCATGAATCGGCTACAACGTTAAAAGTGCCTCAGTGGCTCACAGAAGTGTGGCCTGCACAAGTATTATTGCGGAGTCGCATTTACTTTGCAATTTAATTAACCCTCATTATTAGTACTAACCTGGTTTTAATAATGTTTGCTATAAATTTTGCCTGTCAAGTGAGTAGGGTACTTGATAAATTTTCAACTGGAATTACCTTAGTATTATGAATATTCTAACTACGGGTTATGTGCGGCAGGACCTAGAGAGCAACTGAATCAAGTGACGTCATTTCTTGATGCGTCTGTGGTTTATGGGAGCTCCAGGGATGAAGCAAGTTTGTTGAGAACCTTCAGTGGTGGTCGGCTGAAGACACAGACTGGATACGGAGGAGGAGAGTTGCTTCCTGCTGAAGATAACAGTGCCGACTGCAGGCTGAATGGCACTAACAGGTGAGAAGGGCAAAGCGGTGTCTGCCATTGCGGTTTCTAACCCTCTTTAGCTTCGTACGCACATCAATTTTCTCTACACATTGTCGAAAATTCTCAAATATCAAATTTCATGAAAATCAGTCCAATGTGAGTCGAGTTTTTGCATGCGGATAGACGGACGGACAGGCATGACGAAACTAATAGTCGCTTTCCGCAATGTCTGAACGCGCCTGAAAAGATTCAGGATGGAATTTCTTATATTCAAAGCCCTCAGCAACTATTCTACGCGAAAATTTCACGGTTATAATTAAATTTATAAGACCCTACCCATTATTCAGAAACCCAGTGCATGATAAAAAATACAGTTTTTTAACGCCGTCATGTATGAACGTTTTCGAAGTAATATCTGCGCTATTGGTTAGCTTTGTGAACGGTGTTTTGTATTTCCAATATATAAATTTAAGGACGAAATATTAGGCAGTGCCATAGATCATAATATTAATGGGCGGCCTCTAAGCTCAGAGGCAGGAGTTCGGTCCAGAACCAGTCTCTGTGGGATTTGTGGCAGAAAATTGAGACTGTAGTAGATCTTATTCTGAATTCTGTGGTTTCTTCCTGTTCGTAATCATTTAACCAGTACTCTGAACTCATATTGCACGTATCAACCCCCAACGCTATATAATAGTAGCAAATCAAGACGTCTGTAAACAAAATCTGTTTGTTGCTTCTCAAAAGTAGTAATACAAAATAGCATGTAAAATGCAATCCAATCCAAAATGTAAGTCGTCTGTTTTTCGAACATCCTTTTTGTGTAATAAAACTGAGATACTCGCTGTGTTGTTGATATAAATGTACTTCGGATTTGCCTTTGTAACAAACCGTCAGTATGTCTGTTTTACACAAACCCTAACATTTCAGCGGTTTTTTGAATCCCTGGTCTCCTTACCACTAGAGACGTCTCTGGTGTTAAACATTCCAGATACTGAGAGAAATTGCCGTTCAGGGCGCTCGAATATGAAGTCCAGTTGGAGTACAATGTAGTATCCATTCGCTTCAGTTCAGCCAACCTGATTTACTTTTTTTTATATACATGGGTCCGTGCATCTTGAATCAAATTTAATAATTGTCCAACAAGATGCGAGAGTGTTCAGTTTATTATATTTCTCTAGGCAGCTCTACATGTTTCGGGTGTTGACACCTATCATCAGGAGCTTAATTACAGCTTCTGGCACTGGTCAACCGGATCTACTACCATCAGCAATCGTTGTTGAGTTGGAACAACTCAACAACGAGAGCTGATGTTAGTAGACCCGGTTGACCAGTGCCAGAAGCTGTAATTACAGTTGTACAAGCTTCTGATGATGGGTGTCAACACCTGAAATATGTAGAGCTGCCTACAGAAATATAATAAACTGAATACAGTCGCATTTGTTGGACAATTATTAAATCTGATTTACCAACTCCGTGGAAATAATTCTGCTTAAGAATCTCACGGTACCTCAGTTAATCAACCATGGAAACTGAAGTTAATACGACGTTCGCAAGAATCAAGAAATGGTCAGTATTCTGAAGCTGTAAAATCAAACTCACCCGCTTACTGTATATTTAACTTAATGTCATCCTCTCTTCTACTCATAGGTCTCTGAAGTGGTCCACTGTTTTCACTTAAAATTACCCCATTTCTGGAATTTTTCCATGTCTCCTATTTAATAAAATATAGTGTTCCAAGAAGATATTCCATTTTCGAAAGTGAGTGTTCTTTCTTGATGAGAGTGAGATGGACTAAGCCCACAACTTCAGTAACCCTAAGTTTCATTCATCGTTGTCAGAAACCTTCGGAACTGATCTCTTCCTTCTCTGGCCACGACTAACAAACTGTTACCATTTTTCACTTGCTGTCGCCAGACTGATGCCAACTAATCTCCATGTGTGTGCTTGTCGTTAGGTGTTTCAAAGCAGGAGACGTGCGTGTCAATGAGCACGTAGGGTTGGCTACGTTACACACGTTGTTCCTACGGGAACACAATCGACTGGCCTCCGCCCTGCAGCGTCTCAACCCTCACTGGGGCGACGAGACTCTGTTCCAGGAGGCACGACGCATTGTGGCGGCAGAGCTGCAGCACATCACGTATTCAGAATTCCTGCCTGTAGTGCTGGGCCAGGTACGTCTTCTGCGAAAACGTCGGGAAAATGCAGCCTTCGCTTATATTCACAAAAAAGCATCGGGCTGTGTGGAATTTTTAATAATAGGCAAATACAAGGAGAAGTCAGAAGTAAAGTAATTTTTCGATTACCTCATCATCAGCGGACTGAAAGTCGCTTTCGAAAGATTAGCCGTGTGCTTCACACTGGGAAGTTTCCGGTTCAATTCTCGAACCGGATACAGACTACTCTGACTGAGAATGCTGGTGGTCTTCCTCAGAAGCTCCTGGTAAAAGCTGGAATTGTACCTTGAATTGGGCCACGCCAGCCTTCTTCCGTATCCCTTCCTGTTTATTATTCACTAATCCCATTATTCGATGCTATACGCAGTTGGCAGTTCAGTGTGTCACTGGCGAAAACAAGCATAAATACATTTAATCTGTAGGAAAGGTGGCAACACTGGACATATCTTTCATGTAACAGCCATTTGTCGTAACCCAACGACATAGTTTTACAGGAGGCACGATAAACTTGGCCGATCCTCAATAAACAAAAACTTAAGCATGCTATGATTTTACGGTAATATAAGGAGAAGACTTTTTTTGTGGACACAGAATTTTGGCAGGAGATGTGTTTGATACCGAGCTGTCCATAAAGCGGGAATCTCAATTTGACGATTTCTATGGGTTAAGAAAAGTTGCTCTTTTCATGGGCCATATAAACACGAACCTAATCAAACTTAAACATTTCAGTTCTCATTGTTATCTAACATGGTTGGTCGATTGTTATCTTACACTGCAAAATAACAATGATCAATGACAAAATTTGTGTGGTCACTAGGCTAAAGAAGTGTCAAATTCATACGAAAAACAGTTCATTTTCATGGCAACATTACGACAGGGGGGGTTTGTGAATATATGGAATGCTCCAAAGTGATGTACCTTCTAGATCACTGGCGAATCCTGATCCGGATTTCAGGTCTAGAGGAACCGTAACATTCCTCATTATGTCCCTTCCGCTAGACGTGTCCTCTGGATCAGAATTCGCCACTGTTCTGAATATCCATTTACCATAATATGTGTTGAGGTTAAAGCGACTTATTACGTATGTGTTTGCAGAATAGGATGGACCAGTATGGACTGCAGCCTCAGACTTCAGGTCACTTCACAGGATATGACATCAATGTTAATCCCGGCATCGCCAACAGCGTGGCAGCAGCTGCGTTGTGGTTTGTTGCTTCTCTCATACCAAAGAGTCTCACCGTCTTTGACACGGTGAGCCCCTCCTCTTTCAGCCTGCTATAGCATTATCTATGGGGAACTGATGGTCCGGGATTGAATGCTTGACGTTTCTAAAGACACAGAACAGCCTTCTGGTTTCTGTAAACTTTAGCATCAATTTCTCAGGTCAATTTACAAAATAAAAACCCTGTACAATGAAATTAGGATCTTAACCGGTTTGGGCATCATTTGGGCAGCTGCCGAAATAAACACTATTACGAAAACAAAATATATTCTCAGTTTTTTAAGCTCATGGTTCCGTGCACCGTAATTCAATATTAATAAAAATCCAACTAGATGCAACAGTATGCAGATATTTATTTACTGCAAAATCACTCTATATGTTTCGGGTGTCACAGCACCCATCATCAGGAGTACTAAAAACTGTAACCGCAGCCTCCGGTACAGGTCATAATATCGGTACAGCTACTTCCCTCCAACGTGGTCAGATCGGTCCCAATCCGGCCACGTTGGAGGGAAGTACCTGTACCGATATTATGACCTGTACCGGAGGCTGCGGTTACAGTTTTTAGTACTCCTGATGATGGGTGCTGTGACACCCGAAACATGTAGAGTGATTCTGCAGTAAATAAATATCTGCATACTGTTGCATCTAGTTGGATTTTTATTAATAAAATATTCTCAGTCTGACAAATATTGTGTCCATCTTGACACTACGTTTTCTGTGGCTGAAACTGACGGCCTCGACCTTGTACTGCAGATGTCAGATTTCTGAAAACACTCATTTCAAGGGGCATGAGGGTAATTAATATTTCTATAATTAAGATCTATACTTTAAGAAAGAAAAGCGCAACTAAAATAAGTGATTTTAGAAATAAATTTATTTACGGTCACATTCGAGCTCAGAACCTTGAACTGAAGCTAACTTTGAATACAATAAATTGAGGAAGAATAAAAAAATGTTTTAAATAGTGTACGTCAGCATAATCACTTTATTACTCAAGATAATTATAAGGCTAGATGTAGCCTTATAATTACCTCGAGTAATAAAGTGATTGTGCTGACATACACTATTTAATATTATATTACGTTACAAACACATCGTGATGTTTCCATTAAAAAAAAAGTTTAATTCCACAGCACCTGAACTTTTTGCCAACTCGGAATAATTTGCCTATTATATATATATATATATATATATATATGCAAAATCTAAATGCGTTGAAGAATAAGAGACCAACTTGATGTCAAAATTTATTAAGTTTTATTTCACTTCTTCTATGCTCGACATGTT
>Ga0123357_10002156_pt1 | contig 21687 bp, 21 predicted proteins | sample TergutEmb28metaG_FD_89873 | JGI IMG/M metagenome (GOLD analysis project Ga0123357, IMG submission 89873) | Embiratermes neotenicus P4 segment gut microbial communities from Petit-Saut dam, French Guiana - Emb289 P4 | ecosystem: Host-associated > Arthropoda: Insects > Digestive system > Gut ... | reverse complement strand
GCGCGGTTGGGGGGGGGGGGGGGGAGAAGAGTCCCTTAAGTGGTCTCGAAATATCCGACATTTTACAAAACCCAAAGGCTCATTATCGTGTTAACAATCGCCAGCCCCCAGGGGTGCAGAAACCCCAGGCGACAGGTCGTCGTGTTGACTAAATTTTGTACGGCGGCATCGCATAATATCTGTTGGTCTCCAGTACGGAACTTGCTTCATGTAACCTTCCTGGCGTCTAGAATTTTGAGGTGCCTCCTAGATTTTTGGAGAATATGTGCAACCCTGATCAGACCTATGCGGAACGACATACGTACATCGTATTTCTGTTCGATACACTTAGACATCGGTCTCCGCAGGTCCGCCTATGCCTCCCCCGTAACGTATTCGTGTCAGGTTCCCGAATAAAATTTCTTATGCATTCCCCATATTTTATTCCGTTTGTTTCAAAATTTGTTTCGCATTTAAAATATTCCCTTCCCCACATCCCGAATTTTTATTTAAGTTGTTCAGATTGCCTTCGATTCTGTAACCAATATAATCATGACACACTTTCTTTGACAAACGGATTGTTGTTTGTCGTAACACGGCATTGCAGCAGGCCGGTGTGTCCACGTTTCGGAGATTACTGCACTGACTTCAATGTACAATTAAAAATCACGGTGTATACCAAAGTCACAGATATATCCTGACACAACATGCATCACCCATAACAGTAAGATACTGCTTTAATGTAAACCAACTTCACTTATAAGAGTACAACTAATTTTATGACACTACCAGCTAGTCCATAACGATCACAGGAACAATGATAGAGGAAGGTCAGTTTAAAACACAATCCAGACGCACGGCAAGCTTAAGCCTTACATCTCCTCACACAGCACGCATAATATATAACGTCCGGCATGTTACAGCAGGTGCTGAAAATGACCGCCAACTCTCAGACATGCTCGACAACTGGTGAACAGATTATTTAAGACTGTTTGAAGTTCTTGTCTAGAAACTGCCGACACTGCACGCCTGATGAAATGACCGCCACATGACTCACAAGACCAGTCGTATCGTCGCGCGTCCGGTTACAATGAATCATCAGTCATACCGTCCAGGCTGTTGGACAGGGGTGTGAAGCAACGTGTAGCGTAAGTTCGTTTTGTTCATGAGTACGAACTGCAGTGTAACACAAAGGATTTTCATTTCTGAAAACTATGTAAGGAAGAAATAACGCAAAAAGTGCCGCAGGAAATTGAAATATGGTTTCCAGGTGTTTCATTCCCTTCGGAAACAAGCAAGTCTGAGAGTTGAAGATCACTTCCAGCACCTACTTTAAAATGCGGTAAGTTATCTTACATACTCTAAGAAGAAGTGTAAAGCGTTTAATTCTGCCGTGCGACTGGGTTCGCTTTCCGACTGCACTCCCTGTAGAATCCCTTTCACATCACGAAGGACCCATAAATTAACTTAGGAACAAGACATGCAATTCATCGTGACGAATTCCAGCTGATGAGCAATCTGGGGTCACACTAGTTGTTTTTTTTCAGCTCAAGAGACATGCGTATCAGCTCTTACGTCCCACCCCCACTATAACAGCCGTCATCGTGACAGGAATAGCTCTTGATGGCCCATCTACAGGACACTCAACCTACTAATGCTTAGGCCTATATAATGTTGAACACCGACAACAATACTAACAATGTTAACGTTTTAATTACCACGTACTTGCAGGTTTGGCTGTAGAAACCGATTGATAGTATACAATTAAAGACACGCTAGGCGATTCGACAAGCAAAGGGATAGAACTTCCCAAGACGAAACTACACTGATCACAAACATACCGTACTACTAACTTTCAAAGTAATACATTCAGTAAGACAGTCTGGTTAAGTGCGCTGTTTAATCGCCTTTATGTACGATCTGGGAAGATACAAGTCTTCTGGGATGTTAAGGCTATGTCGGTGGGTAAATACTACCAGACGTTTTGAACGATCGCATTGCCTTCATTTTCAGGGTCAAGATGTCCAATAGTTCCGATCCTGGAGGAAAAAGCATTAAGATCCTCAAAATTGACGTGAACTATTTATCCAACGACAAAACGTAACAACCCAGGAGACTGGAGTCTTCAGTGCCACTGCTGCGACAACCTCAAATTTTGCAAGCAGCGTCTATCTAAACCTAACACACCTACAACAATGTAACGGAATATACTCCATGACAAATGTGATAGTTATACCACCACAATTAGGTTGTCCTGCACATCGTATGGCACAATACCTATCGCAGTAACACAACTGACGGAACCCCAGGATGCATCCAGCGAAGGTGCGCTGGGCGATACCGGAGTTCCAGACACACGCGTCCCATCATTTGCAATCCAAATTTCAACACATCAACTCAGTGTTTCTCAACGTATGCATCGCAACCCACACATCTGTCACAAAGCATTCTAAGTGGGTCATGATACTATGATTGCCATGATAATTTTCCAAAGTCAATCAATTTGAAGATAAATTTATCGAATTGCACAGTGGACACTACGTTAGAATTACAGTGAAAATACTAAGTCCCTCGGTGCACTGCGGCTGAATATAAGAAAAAATCAGTCCTGGCAAAAGGCTAAACGCATTACTCTCCTTTAATGCAACACATATGTGTGTCACGCTTTCAGCCCTTACAGGCACAAAAACCGATTATAGCTAAAACAAGACGCTAAAAACTGATTATGAATTGTTTACGCATTTGTAAGAGTTTTTAATTTCACTATTCTCTGGTTAAAGGATTTCTTTCTACGAGAAAACTCAAACACGTCTTCATTTCATTATATCAATAAAATGTCACTTCCGTTGTACCGATTCTTATTTTACACCCACCTTTATTTCCGACTTCTGGGGTAGAGACACAAAGCCATTGACCTCACATGGGTCGTGGTTCAAAAATGTTGAAAGACACTGCACTAACTTATTGCTTGTTTTATTTAATGACGCTCTCAACTGAGATTATACGTCGATGGCAAATGAAATGTGAATACGGCACCGGCGTAAGGACAACATGGTAAACCATAAGTACTCGGAAAAAACCTCATCCCATATCCATGAAACAGGCTTACGTTTCTTAAGGCCCACAACTGGCAACGCGATACAACACCTGTTTTTTTCACACAATAAAACATTTGAACTAAATATCGTCTTATCCAGGTGCCACTTCCAAATTTCAGGCGCCAGAAGGGTAGCATGAAGCATTTCCTTATGAGAACCCACAATTCTGGACAGACTTGTGAACCTCACTTACATCTGGCGCTTTCTGCTCGGTACCCATGAACCGACACACATTTCTGCCCGTCAAGAAACCCAACAATAATAATACTGAAAACAGCAGCCGCCACCGTACAAAATTTAGTCGCCCGGACGACCCGGTGATCGAGAAATGTGCACCCCTGGTCTTACCTTTATGAAAATATAAATTGACAAAGAATTTTCTGTTGAAACTCAAGTGCACCAGAAACGTCAGAATTTAGTTTAGTGTCAAGACCTCTCACTCCAGTGTTGTAAGACCCACAAACTTAAGAAGACGCGTAGTTATTAAATGTTATAATTTGGCAGTGTGGCCCACCAAATTCATTTAAAATGACAATTGTTTTTTATGGCGGAAGGGCCCCTAGTGGGACAGGTCCTCCTCATTACCGAGGCTTCACGATCACAGACACATCATATTCGGTAAGATACCTCCGGATGAGCGTTCAGCCCGACGCAGACACCTCTACCTGACAACACACAACACTCGCGAGAGATACATCCAGCCCTCGGTCGAATTCGAACCCGCAAACCCAGCAAGCGAGCGGCCGCAGACCTACGCCTTAGACAGTGCGGCCAATGGGATCGGCTTAAAGTGTTCATTCCATACCATTAAAATATCTTAATGGGTTTTACGTAACCAAATGGTGTCAGGATCATTAAATCTGTACACATGATTATACTGGGCAACTCTTAACGTCACACTGGAATGAGCTTACATGCATTAAAGAATAGGCCTAAAAAATCCTCTATAGCCGACAGCGGCAAACATGACTAAATCCAAGCACAAGTGTCATGAGGTATACACGGATAAGAATGAAGTGCGCCAAATGACGCACGCGGGAGATGACGCAATTATGTCCCTCCGTCTGTCCGTTTGTGTATTCGTCTCCACAAATACTCAATGGATTTCCAGTTTGGTAGTGGGGGTTGTGAGAATTTCAGTTCGGTTCCTATCATTCCATATTACCCTATCTTTACATTTACCACAAATAGAGCCAGCTGTATGCGAGATGTTAACCCATCGTTTTTATTTCCACCTTCCCATTCAACGCTATAAGCAAAATGCACATAGCATATAAAATGTCATTAACTGAATCATCAAACAATAACGTAACTTGGAGAATAGAAAAACGCCAGATTATTGAGCATGTTGTTTATGTAATTAATTTACTGCTTATTTTTCACTAAATTCGTTAGGTTTTACAAGTCAAAATATCAACATGTCGTGGTTCGATTCCCGGCAGGGGCAAGAGATTTTTTTCTCCTCCAAAGTGCCCAGACCGGCTTTGAGGCCTTCCAGCATCCGCTTCAGAGAGCATCGGGAGCTCCTTCCCACGGGAGAAAGAGGATGGAGCGTGAACCAGACCACTCACCTGTCTAGTGCCGAATTTAATAATACGTGGAGCCATGCCTCGACGCCCCCACATGCCTTCATGGTGTGCAGCTTATTATTCGCTGGGTTTTATAATTTAAATGCAATGATTTCGACAACAGGTCACCTACGTCAACTATCTTACACCAAAGGTCTCGGTGTACAAACTGCATGAAAACCGAACAATTTTCATATTTCCCCAAAACACGTGGATTCCGGTTCAGGGAATGTACTTCCCCTTCTTTAAATGGCAGAGAAGGAAAGAAATCTATGCCAACAGATGAAAGGCCCCAGCTACATCTAAACTACACGTGCAACTTTTTCCAGGATAACACGTCTGTGTGGCAATCGTCGGGTTCGTCATTCCGTCGACGCTGCTGGGACTGAGGAAGGTCACCTGAACTATACAGGGACGATCTCTGACCGGACAGACATTAGAATTGCTTGGTTGCCTTCAGAATTTCTTAGTGTCTGTGGCAAGTGTTCATAAGTCACATACGATAACAGACTTAAATGTCCAACTTGGTGTCGACCTGTCAGTGCCACCAGGGGGACAGAGACCAAGACACATCATTCAACAACAAAAACTTGCCATTCATCATTGTCCCACCAACATCCATTCCACAACCCTTCTTAAAAACAACGGGGTGGAAACCGAAAGAAGAAGAAACAATCAACCCCTTATCGAAGTCAGGGACACCCCACTGTGGAACCCATCTGTCTTCTCTTTATGCACCGCCAATGAACTCGTCTCGTCCACATGAAAAGACACTAACAGAACGGTCTAATGCATATGGAAATAAAACTCCCATTCTACCATCATCACTTAATGTTAAAGCACTCTAAGCATGCCCCGAGGAGAAGCAACTCTGCTAGCTTTGTCAATACAGTCGACATAAATGCGGATGAGCAACTGGATGTGACACGCAGAAAGCAGTCCGAGAGGAGCTGACACTTCGAAGGAGGTGGACCATCTCTAAATGTAACGCGTCACAAGTGGCCGTCATCACTACCACAACGACAATAAAAATATGATTTGGAAGCTACTAACCCAGGATCTGCATGGAACTGAGAAAACCACGAAACGCCTGTCAGAATAGCCTATGCCCGAGAAAGATATTCGAGCCTTGAACTCACAGAACACGAAACACGATACCCCCCCTTTTAACTACAACGTTCGATTAAATTTACAGTTCCTACATGCGATATGACATATATACAAGGTACAGGCACCTACTTATTTCTCTGCGAAGAGTAAAGGGGGTGGTGAAGGTGAAGCGCCATGTATTATTATTCATGCGCCATAAAGGTGAGAGGTCAGCGTCAAGGTCCTGTCGCTTGGGAAGGTGGCTGGATGCATGGTTGACCTCCACCTTGTTCCGACTCTGGTTGGGAGGACCTCAGAGCTGATCTGGTCGTGACGCCGATAGACAAATCCCTGCCCCTGACAAGAAAAGAATCCCCGCCATCCAGCCAGTAGTACAGACACTTTATGATTAAGCTGTCACGACTTAAATCACACACGGGCCGGTGTAAAAGCAAATAGTACCATACAAGTACACTGCGGACACTTACGAGGCACGTTCACTTTGAGACAGTCCGTAGAAGTGCATTAGATCTAAATGTAGTCTCCGCTTCGATGATGATACTGCCGCTGGACCTCAGTATATTAAATTCAGTATGACGATACATTAGAAATATACCAACAGATTATGTATGAAATAATGTTTTATCAGTCAACAGTCACAAAACATGAAGATGGAGCAGAATTTCGAGGTTATATCAGAAGAAATTAAGGTACACTAACTGTGGACTTCCGTAACAGATCCTTGCCGGAAAGAAAGAAAATAATGAAAATTATAAAACTATGTAGGCTTATAATACATTTGCGAACAATACAAAATTCGGACTCTATTACGATTCGATCGTATGTGTAAGAGCCAACACGCTAATCAGCGGGACACACTGATAGATTCTAAACTGATTTAGGCTACCCATATACGCCATAAACAACGCGAGTTTTGAGCGACTATAAGTCCTTGTACATATGTTCAGCGTTCTGGAAAAAAACAAGAATGATTTATTGTCAGATCTTCGAAAATTATGTAACTTTCACTAACGTAATGCTTTGGGTAAATAAAAAATAACTATGTCAAATACGTTGGCACGAAAAATTTTTATGGTTCCATCCACTACAACTACAACGTCTATTAAAACTTAGAAAGGACCAATCCTTCAGAACTTTATAATGCAGAATGCCAACAGCAAACTCTTTTACTGCTTGTTTCATTACTGCATAATTATCATTACAAGACGACAAACATATTCAGCCACATTCCGAAGTGGACAGACCATTTACATTCGAGGTGTAGCAGCCTGGAACTACCGTAAGCGTCGTCTCTATTTGGCAAGTAACAATATGCTGTTTAAATACCGCTATTAACATTAGCTTAGATTCACTTCGAGTGTCCGATTCCAGTGCATGTATAATAAAAAAAATGCTGGGTACCACAGACGGGTGACCTCCCTTGGCGTGGAACTTCAGGGGGCGCTAGTTTCAATTTATGTCCAGCATAGATCACAGTGAAAAGAACGCCTAGTCGGCGCTTCTGATCTCAACCCTCATACTGCCTATTAGCTGAATCGGTCAAGTAGGAGCTCATACCTCTAAGTAACAGTCGATGTGAAATCACTGACAGCGCGAAAACCATCAGTATACTATCACTCTTAATTACGACGCCTGATTTTTACGGCTAACACCACCGATCGGTTCTTTTATCGCCGCTTAGTCTGCCGGATCAGCTGGTTACGACATACGGCCTTAGACTAGTGATTATGACCCGCGAAGCCTGGCTATAAGGTCTGCCAAATTATTTTTGTCTTCCGATTGAAGTCAGAAGGAAAAAAAAAATATTGTACTGTATCATTTGAATACTTAATAAAATTTATTTACCTGGAACAATGGTACAATACAGCGTAAATTCTGCTCATTATGCATTTTTACATCGACCTAACCAAGTTTCTGGAGTTTAAGTACTTTCGTTGGTAATCATTCGAACTGTAAATATTACAGTGACTGTGACGATGAGATGCGCGAAATGAGTTAATTTCGCGGTTGGGGTCCGCAAAATTAGCGAGATTCTGTAAGAGGTCACCGGTACCAGAAACACTGCCTTATGCAATTAATCCGTCTCTTTTTGTCAGGCTATGAAGAAATATAAGATTTACATATGTAATAAGAACCAACAAAATGCACACCTTTTTCATTAATGATTTAATTCAATTATACTGTCTTCGACATGTTTCGAACAACCAAGTATTCATCCTCAGGAAGACTTGTACTTGCAGTTTTATGGTATTTTTCATGCTGAAATTATAATAATAAAAGGGTATATTAATTGTCTACAAATAAAATATTAAGTTCATACAATATCAATACAAGTTTAAATTATATTATATACTTACTTACTTACTTAGTTACTTACTTACTCCATGGTGCAGAGTCCTTCTTGGGAAGCTAACTGGTTTGTAGCTAGTCAAGAAATTCCCCGCATTTCACGGAACCCGAAGGTCCATTACCGCACTCAAAAGCGTCCGCCACCTGTCTCTATCCTGGGCCAGCCCAATCCAGTCCATATACCCACATCCCACCTCCTGGACATCCAATATATTATTATAAAATATATATATATTTTACATATTATAAAATATATATTATAAATTATATTATATATTAATTATAATTTCAGCATGAAAAAATACCATAAACTGCAAGTGCAAGTCTTCCTGAGGATGAACACTTGGTTGTTCGCAACATATCGAGGACAATATAATTTAACTAACTCATTAATGAAAAGGTGTGTATTTTGTTTGTTCTTACGACATATGTATATCACAATGCACGGTTCAAAAAACGTAAAATAAGATTTACAGTAACGTAATCTCCAATTTCCAAATAAACTGACGAATTTTCATGGAAGATGATATGGACATCATACCACCCGTCCACTCTGACTTGGCTACTTTCTACAGTAATGTCCGAAAGTAGGGCACGGCAGAATTCTAAGGCTGGAGCAATACAAGAAACGCGTAAATGCAACTTGCTGAAATTCCGCGTGGTACGTTGTACGGTCCTGTTCCACAAATACCTTAGGTCCATACATCTTTTTGAAGAAAGGCTTTCTGTATAAAGTAAAATAGCCACGTGTCTCTCCTTCTAAGTCTCTGGATATATTCACATTTGCGTTCTATAAAAACAAAGACACGCAATGTACGTGTAACGTAACACTGTGGCGCGTTCGCACAATGTCTGTACCCGCTCAGCTATCCTAACAGCCTGATATAATTTCACTGGACGAGACAGCCTTCATGGTGATTACTGTCGTCGGAAACTCATGTAAAGTGCCCGCTATTTTTGTACGATTTTAACCATTTCGGACTTTCTCAACAGAATTTCACCAAAATTCCCCAATATCACGGAAATCCGCCCAGTGGGAGCCGCTCTGATTCGGACGGACGGACAAGACGAAGACAACACGCGCTTTTCGCTGCTATGCAAGCACGCCTAAAAACACCAGGAACTATGGTAAATTATACATAATATATATCCATACAAATACGTATATGTATATGCATATTTATTTGCCTATTATCGTTCTCATCATACGGGGACAAAAACCTCGTTAACCGTTTATTAGAGTTCATATCATATCACTATAATCTCTGTAAACAACACATAAACTTTTACAAATGATAGCTGTTTCAGGTGCTGTCACATCCCTGTGGAGCACCTAATAAAACTCCGTTCGGTCCGCCTGCACACAAACGACTCCATACCCGCCGAAAGGATACGGCTTGCATTTCACATTGGAACTTTTTACGATAAAATATGAACAACCACTGAAATCTCAGTGTACACCGAACAGTTCTAACGACCACTTTAACTGAAGACTCACCTGAGTTGCTGTACGCATGGTCAGTTATCACGCTTGGACCTATACACAAGTCACAAAAATATAATTTAACTTCATATCACTTGAATTTATGGCGCCAAAAAACGGAAATATGCTGCTCCAGATATTTTTTACACGTATCCTAGCGACATCGCTAAATCGACAGTAACAGGCCCTGTGCATCGACATTTGTTTCGACTTATGAAGGAAATGACGGGCCTTAACATTTACGTACTGTATGCGTCTTCAAACCCGCTTGCTGTTAAAAATGAGAGTCAGAATCGTAAAAGTGGAACACAAAAATGCCGCAGGCCACCTGCAGCCCGACAGTCCTGAAAATGTCGATTTAATAAACCAGATACAAATACAAGGCGGTTCAATTATGACCGGGACTGTTTGTGTGTAAATCTGGCGACATCAGTCCCGGTCATATTTGAACCACCTTGTATCTTCGAAATTTACCTTCTACAGTGTTGAACTGATATCACTTACACTAACCGTGGGAAATAATCCTAACTCAACTGACTTAACACATCCCCAAAAAAAGAATATTAGCAACAAAATATTCTATCCAATTAAGACGTAGTAAGATACAAATAACACAGCTAGTCACAGCACAGTATCACACATCTGAAGAGTCCCCGTTTTTTCCTACACTCCTTCAGCCAGTTCAACCCAACTCAGACGTCAAACCATGGAGACGATATATTTTCTCATGTTATTGTGGACTGGCACAAAATGAACAGTAGGACACGTGTCAAAGGTTAACTGGCAATAAAGAATATCCAGCAGGTATAGGAATTTGGGTTTTAAAAAAAGGCCAAAAGAAATATTTCACACAATAAGACTCCTCTAAAGGGGGTGGAAATAAAATTAAATAATGCTATTCCGTTCCAAATACTTATGAACAGAATGTAACGGTCAACCATCTCACATACATTTTGAGACAGAAGAGAGGAGGCCTCTAGCACCCATAAATGTGAATCAACACTCATGGCAAAAACTAATGTCTGCATAAGGATCTCCAGGCAGAATACACAGACACTATTTTTATACAGCACAGATTTATAATCCTAGCGAAATTGTGCCGAAAATGTCATACCGAAACAATGCAACACTCCTACTAAGAAAGTGTAATAACTGAAACAATTGTCTTTTTGAATTAGACACATGCAAGTTGAGATCTTTTGCTCTTACAGACAGAGAATGCAGCACTGTGAAGGAAACGGGACTCACACAGACGGAAAAAAGGGAAAGTTCTTCACTTTACTTTAAAAAAAAAAGCACTTTGTACCTACCACAACACTGCAGTATGTCAGATTATGGCAGTATTTTATTTACAGTAATGAACTGCAATAGCTTACGCTTACCACCTCTTTGGCACATACCCACGTATTAGTCTTTAGTTAAGAGCCAGCGTTCCTTTCTTACTCCATGGAGCTGAGTCCTTCTTCAGAAGCTAACAGGTTCTCATCTAGTAACGAAATTCCCCGTATTTTATGGAACCTGAAGTTTCATTACCGCATTCACTAGTGCCCATCACCTGTCCCTTTCCTCAGCCAGATCAATCCAGTCTATGCCCCCACATCCCATTTCCTGAAGCCCCACCTTAATATTATCCTCCCATCCACGCCTGAGTCTTCCAAGTGGTCTCTTTCCCTCAGGTTTTCCCACCAATACCCTGTCTACAACTCCCCTCTTCCCCCATACGTGCTGCATGTCCTGCCCATCTCATTCTACTTGATTTTATCACCAGAACAATATTGGATGAGGAGTACATATCTTTAAGCTCCTCAATATGTAGTTTTCTCTCTCCCTTGTTACCTTGTCCCTCTTAGGCCCAAATATTCTCCTCAGCACCCTCTTCTCAAACACTCTCAGCCTATGTTCCTCCCTCAATGTCAGTGATCAAGTTTCACACCCATACAAAACAACATGCAAAATTACAGATCTGTATATCTTAATCTTTGTATTTTTGGAAAGCAAACAGGAAGAAGAAAGATTCTGCACCAACTGACAGCAAGCATTCCCAGACTTCAATCTGGTCTTAATATCTTCCTGACTAGAATTTTGATTTGTTAAGGTTATTACCAAATATTTGAACTCTTCCACCATTTCCAAGGAGCTCTTATCAATCTTTATATTGTGACTTCGTCCTGTATTTTGATATTGATACAAGACCATGCACTTAGTTTTATCAGCATTCACTTCTAGTCCAGTCTCCTTACTACTGACTAACAAAGCTTCTGTTTTTCTCTATAGTATGTATGCTTCCGCCCACTAGCTTATATTAACATCACAAGCATAAACCAAAAGCTGATGTGTACATTCAATTTCTAGCCATCCTGGTTTACCTGAACCCTCCTAATAACATACTCTAAAGCAAAGTTGAAGAGCAATGGCGATAAAGCATCTCCCTGTTTCAAACCATTCTTAACAGGAAACATGCCAGACAAATGCTTGCATACCCTCGACTCTGCTATAGGTTCCATACAGACACGTTTTTATTAGCCTTAGCACTTTCATGGGGATACCAACATAAGGAAACAATTGTGCATGGACATGACCATCACAACTATATACCAAACTCAATGAGAATATTATATAAGACCTCCCTCCTAACTGTATCACAAGCTTCCTTGAAGTCTATAAACAGCTGATGCACTGCTTCATAGTATTCCCGTTTCTTCTCAAATATTTGACGAATGCAGAATATATGATCAGTAGTTAGCCTGCTGTGTCAAAATCCACAATGATGGTCCTCAATAATTTCCTCTACATGTGGAGTTAATGTTGACAACAGGATGATGGATAAAAATTTTGTACGTAGTTGTCATAAGTAATATGCCTCTATAATTACCACAATCTGTTTTATCACCCTTCTTACAGATAGGTACAATGAACAACTCCATCCACTCCACAGGCAATTCCTCCCTGTTCCAAATAGAATTAGTAAGTTTATGGATCTCAGAGTGAATTGTTCTACCCCATGCCTTAATCAATTCTGCTGGGATTTGATCAATACCCAGTGAATTGTGTCTTTTTAGCTTTCCAATAGCCACCTCAACCTCACAGGCGCTCGGGGCAGGAACTAGTGGTTCTGCTGTGTGTATTTCTGTCTATCTAACATCACTAACCCCATGTACACTGAACAGCTGAGAGAAATGGCTCCTCCACCTAGCCACAATACTGCGCCAGTCTGCAACCTAATAACCCTTCTCATCCTTTCCTGTATTAGTTTTAGACTGGTAACCTTTCTTAAAATCAATGACATCCCTATACAATCTTAAGATGTGTCATCCCTGTTGTGTTAGGTCAATAATACAATGCTGTAGTGTGTATATATCTATATATCATACAGTCATGAACACAACGATATTGTTGTGTTCATGACTGTATGTATATACAGATATATACACACTACAGCTTTGTATTATGTCCCTATACAAGTCTCTGATATTTTTGATCTTACTGTTAGGTTAAAGTTCATCAATTTTAGCCTCCAGATATTCCTTCTTTTTGTTCCTGAAATGTCTAGTAGCTTCACATATTACATTGTTTTGATTATCTAAATTGCTTTGGTTTGGATCCTGTAACCACTGCATTTTAGCCTGCTTCCTTCGATCAATGAAATATAAACATTCTTTATCAAACCATGACTTATGCTGCTTCAGTTCATTAATACTCTCTTTAGCTGAGGTTTTGAGATTCTCTTAAATGTTCTCCCAAGCCCTACTTATGTCCTCACTATCACTTAAGTTCTCCAAAGCTGCAAACTTGTTTGAGATCTTAATCTGATACTGTTTCCTAACCTCCAGCTCATTTAGCTTCCTTAGATTAAAACTTACCACATCAAAATTCTGTGCTGCTTGTTCACTTACTGCCATCCTTCCTAACTTTTTCAATCACTAGATAGTAATCAGTATCACAGTCAGCTCCCCTAAAAGATCGTACATAAAGTATACTCGAATGCCATCTCCTATCTATCAATATGTGATCAATCTGGTTGTGAGTCTGCCCATCAGAAAAGGTCCAGGTGTATTTATGAATGTTTCGGGTGTGGGAACATCATGCTCTTAACATCCAAATTTTTTGATGTGGTGAAGTTTACTATTCTAACACCATTATCATCACTATCCTGATGTAGACTCTCATTCTGAATTGTCAGTCTGAAAATGTATTCTCTCCCCACTTTTGGATTAAAATATCCTAACATAATTTTCATATGGTAATTAGGAAAATCATTGAAAACCTGCTCTAATACCACATAAACACTCTCTTTTGAATCGTCACTTTTCTCCTCACGTGGTGCACACACATTAAAAACAATTATATTACACCAGCGAACTCTCAGAACTACATTTGACATCCTATCACTAACAAGCTCTGCTCTCATAAATGATGATATTATTCTGTGGTGTACAAAAAAAACCTATTCCCAACTGATGAATTTCATTTCCTTTTCCATTCTAAAAAACATAATCCCCTACTCTTAGCGTGTCCCCTTTGTCCCACCTAACCTCCTGTACACACACTACATCTAATTTACATCTTGTTAATTCCCTGGTGGCTGTTGTAAGTCAGCCTGACCTATACAGGCGAATTTCATGTCCCTTGTCCATTGCTTAAGTTGTACCAAAGGATCAGTTCAGGTGCGAGGCCTTTTTCAATGTTTCATAACATGATACATTCTTATGATGAGAAGTTATCAGCACCTCACCCAACCCTAAAGTTGGAGGACCAACACTGCTTATTCAATACATTCAGAGCTACCCTCCCTATTGGAGGCCGTCCTCCATCCGCAACCTGAGGGCAAGCCATGCTGTGGTGACAGGAACCCACTTATCATGGGCCTACTTTCCATTCCTAACAAAAAAGGATGTTTATGAAATTGCCATACTATTTTGCCTTTTCAAAATCACCTGAATGATTTTCATGAGACATGACACTAGTGATATGCTAATCAAGGTAACACCAACCTCACATTTTTCAGTAACAACTATATAACAGATGAACTAAGTTTTGAGGCAAAAGTAACATTATTGTCACTGAACAAGAGGATCCTGAAATGATGAATGGTAACAGATCTTCAAAAAATATACGTGTGTTATGGCAATTTCTTTGCAGCATGTAAAACAAAACGCAAAATGTGTAAAGCTGAAATTCAGATTCCACATTTTGATTACAATAATTAAGAAACGTATGGTGCTGGGCACATAAAATTTGAGACATTAGGCATTTGCTGATAACAAACATGCCTACATATACACAGTGTATCTGAGAGGTCGATACAAACAATAGGGGTGAATGCTACACAGCAAAATGATACATACACTTGATATGAACAAACATGGCACACAACACTTCCTTTTCAAGTTGCAACCTGGCAACCTGGCAACAGGCAGAAGGCTAGGAAACTCTACCAGGAAACTTCCCCACACAGACATCTTAAAAATTATCCAACATTCAGACTGCTGATAGCAGGAAGATACAAACATTGCAGCCATATGGACACACACACACACACACATACATGGTATAGCAATCCCATTACAGGCCTGGACAGGCCCTGAGGGTTCCAGGAGGTTCAGGCTCCCAGATTTCAAGATAGTCGGCACCTGAAGGTGGTAAGATTGTCAGCCGTATGCACCATCTGCCATCCCCCCCACAAAATATTCCAGGTGCTCAGTTCTGTTCGAGGACACCTTACATGGCACAGCATATTCTCCACCACATGGACAAGCATCCTCAGGAGAGCACAAAGCACACAATGGCAATGTTACACATTGCGCCCATGACCATGTGGTGGGTCCTACAAGAGCAGCTATGTCCCTGTAACATTTATGGCCAATCCACTGTCTTATGTAGGTTGATATCAAGCATGAGAAGCATTCCGTCCATTTGGTCCATATATTATGATATTTCAACACATTTAAGCCATAAACAACACCTACACCTTCAGGAAGACCCATTATGTGGCATCCATGCTCAACTGATTTCAACCATCTAGATTTCTATACGTAAGGATGTTAAGCGCCCTTGTTTATGTATTTTATGTTAACATACACAATCTTCAGAAGCCATCACACCATCTGTGACAACCCCAGCATCTGCAAAATGTATTTATAGTGATCTACAATAAGAAAGTGTCTAGGCATGTGCCAAATTTTGACAATATTTTCAGCATCTCTTGTATCAAACAGCTAAAAGCTACTAAAATCCCTTCAGGGCTGTAACACGAAATGTAAGTTTTGCAGAATGATGTTCACATGACCTTATATAGTTTTGCTATGTAGAACTCAATTCCAACATTTACACAGACTTTAAGATACACCCTGTGTACAGCACATACAGTATGCTGATGAAATATGGGTACCAGAATGCAATGGCAAAGTGATAATGGCACATGAATTCAGGCAAAGGTAAATTCAGAATATAGGCTGGTTGCAGTACATAATGGTGGCTACAATGGTTTCCCTCCCAAGACATAACTAGTATTCAAGGATGGTTGTACGAAGATTTTTAAGGTGAAATAAATCGTTGCAATCTTTAAAATGGTTCAAAATATTTTCCCCAATCTTCCACATAATAGTCATTGTTTTGGATAACACATCATATCACTGCATCCAGACTCACAAAGCTACTAAACATGTCTATGCCATAACATGAGATGAAAACATGGACACACAAAAAGGCAACTGATGCACCAAGGCCATGTGTAATGAGGATCCCTGCAACCTCATCCTTCCAATGACTTCCAAAAAGAACAGTTACAAAAATGATAAAATTTTGTTGGGCCAAGGGCAAAATGTTGTTCACCTTCCTTTATAACTACTCACTAACTTCACGAAGCAGCATCTTCCTTGAGAAGTTAACAGTTCCACAGCCAGCTGAACAACACCCTGCATTTTATGTAGCCAAAATGTTCATCACCATGCTCACAACAGCTCACCATATGTCTCAGTCATGAACCAGATCAGTCTAGTTCACACCCTCTCAACTTATTTTCTGAAGATCCATTTTAAAAGTTTCCCCCTTCTACACCTAGGTCTTCCAAGTGATCTCTTTCATTCTTTCCTTACCATATCCCTGTACATATGTACACACTTCTCCTCTGTCCCATACACACCACATGCCACCCCAATCTCATTCTACTTGATTTGATCACCCAAACAATATTCAGTGATAAGCACAAATTGTAAAGCCCCTCCACATGTAATTTCCCCCAGTCCCATGTTACCTCCTCCATCCTAGGCCCACATATCTTTCTCAGCATGAATACATCAGTCTGTGTCCTTCCCTCAGTACAAGAGACCAACTTTCACACCCATACAAAACAACAAGAAAAATTATAGTTCTCTATATTTTGATCTTAACATTTTTGGATACTAATCATGAAGACAAAAGATCCTTAACCAAATGGCAGCAGGCATTCTCTGTGTTCAATCTACTCTCATTTTCTTCTTGCATGAAATATTATTTACATATGACCTACATTCGATTTGAACTTCAATGGGCCAAAAAAGGTGGAAAATGTCACAACAGATATGTCACTGTGCAAGTTACCTGTGATGACATGGTACAACACAGGACAAAAGACAGGAAGACTGGGATGGTTTCAGTCAACATGCAGCAGAACTTGAAAAACAATATTGTGAAAAGGACGAAGTTGCTGCAGATGTTGCAAAGTAATATTCAGCCTCGAATGACAGGGCATGTTCCAGTTCCACTGTGACAGGGCATGTTCCAGTTCCACTGTACAATCTGACCAAATATTCTCACACCCAAGGGACAACAAAGTAGGAAATTTAATATTCTTATAATAAAACCAACGAGATGCACTAATTTCTCAAATTTATTTTTAGAATAGGAACCTACATGTTTCAGACAGTTCCTCTGTCCATCATCAGGAGACCAGTACTGTACACACAGCAATAGGTATGTCATACAGGTTATGCTGACTGCTTGCTAGTGGGATCAGCATAACCTGTATGACATATGACAGTACTGGACTCCTGATGATGGACAGAGGAACTGTCCAAAACATGCAGACCTCTATTCCAAAAATAAATTTGAGAAATTAGTGCATCTCATTGGTTTTATTACAAGAATATATCATGATGCATGGTCCTCTAAATATCAAAGTAGGAAATGTAATTTGTATTCACTGAATTCAACTGATAGCCAAGGTAAATCCACCCACGCTATTCAGCCACAATTTCAATTTGTCAGTCATGAGTCTAACTTCTTATAGTAACAAAACTGCACGTGAAATCACAATCATTGAATTAATAAAACAAACATTCGCCTGCAATCTGTTGGTTAAATCACATAATATTCCAGCCTGCAAGTACGAGTCAAATTGACCTTCTGCCCATTCAAGAAATGTACTTTTGTTTTTACTATGGCATTCCTCATTCTTTAATCCATGGCAATGGTATAAATGTGAGGTACTACATACACCACATTCTTCACATTTATAATATTCAGCAGCTTTAAAATGAGTTTCAATGCACAATGGCTGTATATGTATACACTATCAAATCTGGGTGCACATACTTTCTCAAATACGTACTCAGCAATTCTGCATACATGACTATTCTCAGGTTCACTCAGTAATTTCCAATATAAATGTATTGTTACAAAGTTAATCACCAGTACAGATATTACATACATTGTGCCATGTGATGAACATTATTTTGACCAACACTACTCAGCAGCAGATATAATTCACTGATTACAGACATCTAGTTTTCATCACCTTTACACCATACAAGAGTTCTGCATGGAAAATAAGGGCTTTAATGAAACCTAAAGTGGTATTTAATAAAATTAAGAAACTGTAATTGCATAAAATGGCTACATAAAAATCCCTTTTGTATATACAGTATTTTGAAGTAACTGGGTAGAAAGTTAAATTACTTACATCATTTAATGGCACTTTGAAGGAAATGAGTTTGGTCCCCGCAATAGGCTCTCCTATTGGGCTGTAAAATAACCACCTGTAATAAAAAATGGTGTCCCATTAAACACAGTAATACTGGTTAATTTGTAGTTCTCAATGCTGTATCAAGTGCACGACTGGTTCAGCAGTAAACCACATAGCAGAATGATCACACGCTCCACCAGTGCACATACCACCGAAAAGGGAAACATATATGCCTTCCTTGAAATGCAAGAGTGTACACATTTTATTCACTTATGTCTTTGCTATTAATACAATCACAATGGGAACTACATTTCCAAAATTTATACATTCACATCACAATGTACAGACTCATAACAGGTATAATGAACGTTTTGCAAACAAGTTAAAAAAAACAGCATGGCTACTGAGACTGCAGAAGCTCCATTGGCCTGGGTCTCAACATGCCAAAGCATGATTTCTCAAACTGTGGTTATGAAAGTTGCCAGTCTTTCAAGAACTGAAGACATTTAACACTGTGTCAAAGGTAAACAGCTACTGACATTTCAAAGGTGTGTAATGCCTCCAAAATGACAGTGACCACTTAGCATTTGATATGGCATAACATCCCAGGCTTCCTTTGACAAGTCTGCAAGATTTAATACAGGTACTACATGAATATGTAGCTGCAGCTACGAAAACATTTTTGACAGTACTGAAACTTTATAGCTTACTGTAAGCACAGAAAAGGTGTAAACACATTTTGGGCTATCTGCCACCACACAGCCTAACAGCAACACTGGAACAATATCCAGAAGTTCATTTTTTGCTTCAAGGCAAGGCCTTCTTTTATGCCGCCAACATAAACACAACGTGATGTAACCTAAAATTACCCTATACGTTATCCCAGTCTGTCCTTCACCAACCTACACTATCCCAACCTTGCCACCGCTTTCATAAACTACCTTAACGACAACTAACCTAACCTATGCCAACCTAAACCATCGTAATACCGGAGTGATATCAAGTAAAATGAAAGAAACTCTATGCACTTCTCAGGAGTGCAAGCGTTAAGGGCCGACACTTGGCACTACGAGGGGAACGATGTGTATATGTATATGTCCATAGTGTAAATGCACTGTAAAATACACACATCTAGTTAAACAAAGGAACGAGATTATAATCATTCAGTGGCACCATAAGCGAAATGTGAAATTGAACCCGGCTAAGCAAATACCGTCGTCATTGACTACGATCGGTGACAGTGCTCTAATGCACTACAACAACTAGTCTTTCTGTCGTAATCATAACTGAAATATTAAACTAAAATATAGTAATAAATAAAGTATTAGAAACTAGGTCTGGGTACATGACAAATGTTTAAATAAATCATGACGTTACATCCTTGCTTCGTCCTATGAAAGATCCATGGAATGGAAGCAGTCTACTCTATTCACGTATGCTTCACGAAATGCACGGTAATTTCTAAAAGACTACAAGACTCGCGTGTGAACATGATTTCACTGCTCGAAATTAAAATGCGGCCACGTGCTAGAACACAATTTTGGAAACCCGACCGTGTAAACGCTACAGCACCGAAGCCCCAGCAAAAAAAAAAAAAAAAAAATCCTTCATACATCCACTTACTACATGCATAGACACTTATATCTGTTCACATAAAGACTTGCCTGTCTGGAATCCCCGGCATTTCCTATTTCAGTTCTTTACGACTCCATATTGCCAAACCAGTTAGCTTTCAGGCCGCCATAAGTTCCTGGTGCGTTCAGAAACTTCATGGAGGTTCTTCTCTTTCTCCACGTACAAGTCTCGCTCGCTCACTAAACTCCGTTTGTCCAACTAAAATATGAAAATTTGTATTAAAATCCGAACGTCACAATTAACCCACAATCCAAATCGTACAAAAGATGTACAAAATGATTTACCATTACGAATACACTCTTCTCCTCCTCTGCCACAAGTACACATACTAGCCTAGCAGAATAAACCCTGGTTTGATGAAGAATGTTTAGGTTTTTTGGATCAAAGGAAGCGGACTAAAATGCAGTGGATACAGGATCCAAGCCAAAGCAATGTAGATATTATGAACAATGTAAGACGTGAAGTTAGACATTTCAGGAACAAAAAGAAAGCATACCTGAGAGGGGACTGTATAGGGGCATCAGTAACCGGAGGGAAAGAGACCACTGGAGAGACCTAGGCGTATATGGGTGGATAATATTAGGGCAGATCTCCAGGATGTGTGATGTGGGTATATGGACTGGATAGGGCTGGCCCAGGATAGAGTCATGTGGCGGACGCTTATGAGTGTGGTAATGAACCTTCGGGTTCCATGAAATGTGGGGAATTTCTTGACTAGCTGCAAACCACTTAGCTTCTCAAGAAGGACTCTGCACCATGGAGTAAGTATTGGGGCATCAATGACTTTAAGAAGGGGTACCAGCCTAGATGTAATATAGTAAAGAATGAGAAAGGTGACTTGGTGGCAGACTCCCATAGTATTGTGGCTAGGTGGAGGAACTATTTCTCCTAGCTATTCAACGTGCATGGGGTTAAGGATGTTGGGCAGGCAGAAATACACACAGCAGAACCACTAGTACCTGAGCCAAGTGCCTCTGAGGTTGAGTTGGCTATCGACAAGCTAAAAAGTCACAAATCACCAGGTATTGATCAAATACTGGCAGAACTGATTAAAACAGGGGGTAGAACAATTTGCTTGGAGATTCATAAACTTATTACTTCTATTTGGAAGAAGGAGAAACTGCCTGAAGAGTGGAAGGAGTTGATCATAGTACCTATTCATAAGAAGGAGAATAAAACAGATTGTAATAATTATACAGGCATATCACTTTTGCCAACCACTTAAAAAATTTTATCCAACATCCTGCTCTCAAGGTTAATTCCATATGCAAAGGAAATTATCGGGGATCATCAATGTGGCTTTCGACGCAACAGGTCGACTATTGATCATATATTCTGCATTCGCCAAATACTTGAGAAAAATAGGAATAAAATGAACCAGTTCATCAGCTCTTTATAGACTTCAAGAAAGCTTATGATTCAGTTAGGAGGAAGGTCTTATATAAGATTCTCATTGAGTTTGGTATCCCTAGGAAACTTGTAAGGTTAATAAAGATGAGTCTGACTGAAACATATAGCAGAGTC
>Ga0123357_10002155_pt1 | contig 21692 bp, 17 predicted proteins | sample TergutEmb28metaG_FD_89873 | JGI IMG/M metagenome (GOLD analysis project Ga0123357, IMG submission 89873) | Embiratermes neotenicus P4 segment gut microbial communities from Petit-Saut dam, French Guiana - Emb289 P4 | ecosystem: Host-associated > Arthropoda: Insects > Digestive system > Gut ... | reverse complement strand
CGCATCGCCAAGATCGCCTTCACCGGCGAGACCACCACCGGCCGCCTCATCATGCAGTATGCCAGCGAGAACATCATCCCGGTGACGCTCGAACTCGGCGGCAAATCGCCCAACATCTTTTTCGAAGATGTCATGGTCGAGGATGACGCGTTCCTCGACAAGGCACTCGAAGGCTTTGCCATGTTTGCCCTCAACCAGGGCGAGGTCTGCACCTGCCCGAGCCGCGTGCTGGTGCAGAAATCGATCTACTACCCCTTCATCGACAAGGCCGTGGCCCGGGTCAAAAAGATCAAACAGGGCCATCCTCTCGATTTCAGCACGCAGATCGGCGCCCAGGCCTCCAGCGACCAGCTGGAAAAAATCCTGTCCTATCTCGAAATCGGCCGGAACGAGGGCGCCGTGGTGCTGACCGGCGGCAACCGCGCCCATCTCGATGGCGAGGCTGCCGATGGCTATTATGTCGAGCCCACCATCCTTGCCGGCCACAACCGGATGCGCGTGTTCCAGGAGGAGATCTTCGGGCCGGTTGTCGCCGTGACCACGTTCGACACCGAAGAAGAGGCCCTCGCCATTGCCAATGACACGCTCTATGGCCTCGGAGCCGGGGTGTGGACGCGCAACGGCAGTCGCGCCTATCATTTCGGCCGCAATATCCAGGCCGGGCGGGTCTGGACCAACTGCTACCATCTCTATCCCGCCCACGCCGCCTTCGGCGGCTACAAGCAGTCCGGCATCGGCCGCGAGAACCATCGCATGATGCTCGATCACTACCAGCAGACCAAGAATATCCTGGTCAGCCACAGCCCCAAGGCGCTTGGTTTCTTCTAGACCTCGATTGTGCCGGGCTGGCTTCGCTCCGGATGTCATCCGCACTCCCGCCCCTCCACTCTCGCGTCGAAGGGCGGGACCGCCGAAACCCGCACGGCGCCGGAGGGGTGCGCTCCTCCCGGCCTTGGGGGTTTTCGCCGAGCGCACTGCAACGAAAGCAATTCTGTATGGAGAATGTCATGGTAGAAAGGGTTGTCGTCACCGCCCCGGCTGCCGCCCTGATCGAAAAGCTGAAAACCCGCCACGGCGCGCTGATGTTTCACCAGTCCGGCGGCTGCTGCGACGGCTCGGCACCGATGTGCTTTCCGCTTGGCGAGTTCCGCATCGGCGCCTCCGATGTCCGGCTCGGCGATATCTGTGGCTGCCCGTTCTACATCGGTGCCGCCCAGTACGAAAACTGGCGCCATACCCAGCTCATCATCGACGCCGTCGAGGGCCGCGGTTCCGGATTCTCCTGTGAAGCCCCGGAGGGTTTGCGTTTTCTTACCCGCAGCCGCGTGTTCACCGCAGAGGAGCGCGCCGAACTCAATCCGGACGCCTGACCGCGGCCTCCGGATTTCGGCTTCGCTGTCCCCCCTCCGTTGTGCCGGCCACATCACGCCAGTAACGCCCCAGTATTGCCTCACTTTCGCATCATTACTCCGCCCCTGATCCGCCCTGTTGTCTGATTTGCCGATTCAGGACATTATCCGATGGCCGCATACGGAATTTCAGAGTGGATGGTTCTGTGATGAAGAAGGTCCCGTCGTCTGTGACGAGCAGCCTGTTGCGGCACCTGACCCTGGCCCTGGCGGTGATCTCTTTTGCCGGCGACGACAAGGCCGCCGCTCAGCCCGCATCGTCAGCCACGCTGCCCAATCAGACTGCCGGTCCGCATCACTACATCGTCTCCACGCTGGCAGGTGGCGGCAGCCTCCCCCGCAGCTTCAGACCCGCCGACGGTTCCGGCACCGAAGCCGGTTTCCTCTCCCCGGGCGGGATCGCACTTGATGCAGCCGGCAATCTCTATGTTGCAGACGAGATTGATAACACCCTTCGCAAGGTTTCCCCCGCCGGCGTGGTCAGCACAATCGCAGGCCAGGGTTTCGAGGCCCCCGGCCATGAGGATGGCGACTGCAGCCATGCCACATTCCAATGGCCCAGGAACATCGCAGTTGACAAGAACGGCAGCCTCTATGTCCCGGACTGGGTCAACAGCGTCATCCGCAAAATCACATTTGGCGAGGCTGGCTGTCAGGTCAGCACACTCGCCGTCCATGGCGACGATGCCGGCGCCAAAACAACAAAATTCGGCAGCCTGAAAGGGCTGGTTGTGGATGAAACCGGCACAATCCATGTCGCCGACGGAGCCTCCGTCCGCAGGATCACTCCCGATGGCGTCCTCACCACCATCGCCGGCAGCACCAGCGGCATCGAAGACCGCAACGGACGAACGCTGAAATTCGCGGACACCACATCTGCGAGCGCGAGCTTCACCCCCCTTCATGGCATCACGCTGGATGCTGCAGGCAACCTCTATGTCAGCAGCCGGAAAAACCGACGGCACAGGCAGCACCGCCGCTTTCGCATCCCCGCGGGGCCTCGCAGTGGACAGGGCCGGCAATCTTTATGTGGCCGACACCACTAACAATGCGTTACGCAGGATCTCCCCCACTGGCGAAGTGACGACCATTGTCGGTGGAGCGCCCTCCCCGCCAGGGGCCGATGGGGATATCTGTCGCGACGGGCCGGCTGACCAGGCCACGCTCCCCATCCCCAAAGACGTCGTCGTCGATGCCAACGGCGTCATCTTCGTCACCAGCGCAATCTGGATCCGTAAAATCACCCCGGCTCCTTGAGACCCCCACCCCGCGCCCTTCCCAACGGGCCGGAGCGGACGCGCACAGCCTGCACCGGGCGCCAGAAGCAGGCGTCATTACCTCCCTCGCGCAAATCAACATACCACCAAACCTGAGGCAGACGCCGCTGGCAGCCCCGTTGCAGCCGTGTACTTGCGACATCTGTAAAAATCGCCTTCCCTCGCAGGTTCACCAGGACCGGCAGGTTCTGAAAGACGCAACCCACGCAGACATCACGATTCCTGCCTCGTGCATGCCCTTTGAGCACATTCTGACAGGCCTGACTGAAGGTGTCAGAACTCCCGCCTGCAAGGGACACCAGCGGACGCAACCCACCCGCGAAACAGCGCCGGGCCCCCTGCCCCAGGAGCCCGGGCGCAAAAGCATCACCGTTCCGTTGCCGCTAATGCCCCTCGAAACTCATCAGGCTGCGCACCGGTACATCCATCGCCCGCAATTTGGCCGCCCCGCCGAGATCGGGCAGGTCGACGATGAAACAGGCCGCGACCACATTGGCGCCGATCTGGCGCAACAGCTTGATCGCCCCCTCCGCTGTGCCCCCGGTGGCAATCAGATCGTCGACCAGGATGACCCGCTCCCCGGGCTGAATGGCATCGACATGCATTTCGATCTCATCGGTACCGTATTCGAGCGCATAGGCCATGCGCACCGTGGTGTGCGGCAGCTTGCCTTTCTTGCGGATCGGCACGAAGCCCGCAGAAAGCTGGTGAGCAACCGCACCGCCGAGAATAAAGCCGCGGGCCTCGACACCGGCGACTTTGTCGATCTTGTTGCCAGCCCAGGGATGGACCAGTTCGTCGACAGCGCGACGAAAGCAGCGCGCGTCGGCGAGCAGAGTGGTGATGTCGCGGAACTCGATGCCGGGCTTGGGATAATCCCGGATGGTGCGCACGCTCGCCTTCAGATCGGTATCAAACGTCATCTTTTTTCATCCCTCATTCAATTTCCGGACCAAGCCGGAACGCGTTCTCGATAATGCGCAGGCCCACCTCGCCCTCCAGGGACATCAGCGACTCCGGATGGAACTGCACTCCGGCGACCGGCAGCGTCCTGTGTTCCATCGCCATCACGATGCCGTCTTCGCTTCGCGCTGTCACTTCAAGCACATCCGGCACGCTGTCGGCGCGGACATGGAGCGAATGATAGCGGCCGGTGACGATTTCGTCGGGCAGATTACGCATCAGGCGACCGCCATGGACGCTGAGACGCGACGGACGGCCATGGACCGGATGGCTCAACTGGTCCAACCGGCCACCAAAATACTCTCCGATCGCCTGCAAACCGAGACAGACCCCGAAAATCGGCAGTCTGCGCTCCAGAGCCAGCGCGATGGTGTTCGCGATCTTGAAATCCTCAGGCCGTCCCGGCCCCGGCGACAACACCACCATATCCCATTCCCGGGCCTCCAGCATGGCGCCCGCATGGACATGGCGCACCACGGTGACAGAAGCCCCGGCCTGGCGGAAATAGTCGGCGAGCATATGGACGAAGCTGTCGTCATGATCAATCAGCAGCACCCTCTTGCCCGAGCCCGGCGCATCCGGTGCAAAGCTCGACAGCGGCTGCGGCGGATCGCCACGCAGCGCCTGGAACAGGGCTGCGGCCTTGACCTGGCATTCGCGGTCTTCCGCTGCGGGGTCGGAATCGAACAGGCAGGTAGCGCCGACCCGGACCTCGGCCAGACCGTCCTGCATGCGGATGGTGCGGATGGTGAGCCCGGTATTGATGCTTCCGTCGAAATTGAGGCCGCCGATTGCGCCTGCATACCAGCGCCGCGGCGAGCGCTCATGATCCTCGACAAACTGCATCGCCCAGAGCTTCGGCGCCCCCGTCACCGTCACCGCCCAGGCATGGCTGAGAAAGGCATCGAGGGCGTCAAAGCCCGGTTTGAGCCAGCCCTCGACATGGTCGACGGTATGGAACAGTTTCGAGTAGGTCTCGATCTGGCGCCGCGCCAGCACTTTGATGGTGCCCGGTTCACAGATCCGCGCCTTGTCGTTACGATCGACATCGGTGCACATATTGAGTTCGAACTCATCCTTGGCCGAGTTCAGGAGCTGCCGGATCTGCTCGGCATCGGTAATGGCGTCGACCCCGCGGGCAATGGTGCCGGAGATCGGACAGGTTTCAACCCGCCGCCCATCGGAGCGCACAAACATCTCGGGCGACGCCGACACCAGAAACTCGCCGCTTCCGAGATTCATCAAGGCGCCATAGGGCGACGGATTGATCCGGCACAGGCGCTGGAACACCTCGGCAGGCGAGCGCTCGCAGGGCTCGGCAAAAAGCTGACCGGGCACCGCCTCGAACAGGTCGCCGCGGGCAAATGCAGCGCGCGCCGTTGCCACCGTGGCCTCATAATCGCCCGGGCCATGATCGGCAAAACCCTGACGCTCCGACTTTCGATAGGGGCAGTCCGGGGTCTGGCGTGGCAGGGATGATGTCGACACCCCCTTCCAGGTGAAATCGTAAGCCAGCACCACCCCGCGCCCGCTGGCGCGGTCATAGGCCAGCAGAAGATCGGGCAGATAGAGCACGACATCGCGCTGGTCGGGCTCACGCGGGCGGCGCTGGATCAGATCCTCGACCTGGAACACCAGGTCGTAGGCAAAGGCTCCGAACAGGCCGAGCAGCGGGTCATCGGGAGACGAAAATGCCGCGATGATATCCCGCACCAGGCTGATCACGCTGGCCCGGCGGGTGCGCTGCTCCTCATCAAGCGGGGCCTCATCGCGCAGGATATGGCCGGCAAGCTGCGACGTCTTCCTTTCCGTGAACACGACGCAAGGCGAGCGCAGCGTGTCGTTGAGAAAGGCGACCAGAACTTCCCCGCGCGCGTTCAACGCCGACAGCGTGAAATTGCGGCCGACGGTCTCAAGTTTCAGGGGCGGGTCGGAGAAGCCGAGATCGAAACTTTCATAGCGGCCCGGAACCGTGGTGCCCGAGGACAGCACCACCCCGCAGCGCGCGTCGAGCAGATTGATGAGATCATCAAGCCGGCCGGCCCCTCCGGTGAACGGCTCGACCACACGGCTGACGGCAATACCGCCAGCGCTGCGATATTCGCTCCTCCCCGGGAGAGCAAAGACTGTCCTGTTCATCCGGCTTTCCTGTTCGTCGACGTGACACTGCCGCCCGTGGCCTCAATCACGACAGATCGGAGGGACCGCGGCTGGTCATCGCCCGGGCATGACGTTGGCAAGAGCCTGGCAGGATCCCAAAGGCTGACTTTGGATCAATCCCGCGAAAAACGCCACCGGGAACCACCGCGGCACCGCGGCGGCCAGCAACAGCACTCCTCCAATAAACATCGATTCCCGTGGGCCCCAGCGAAAGAAGAATCGTAACCCTGCCGCCTTGACTTCAGTCAGCGCCGGGATGACAGGCAGCCCGCAGCCTGGAATTCAAGGATTCACCTGGCTTGTGCCCCCTTGAGGCGGAGGAATCTGAGGCACCAGGCCCGCCACTCGCCCGATTTTCGCTTTGTGTGTAACTGCCCCAGGCAGGACTGCCCCGGCCCAGCTCGGACTGCCCAGTTCGGACTTACCTGGTCCGACTGACTGGCCGGACTGACTGGCCGGACTGACCTGGTCGCACAAGGGAGGCAGCTCACCCGGCTCGAAATCCGCAAAAAATGCGCCTCTCCAGCCTGCGATGGTCAGCCATTTGCCGCCCGTCACCTCCATCACGAAAGACGGCTGAGCCTCGCCAACGTCAAAAAGGGGCCACCGTCGGTCGCATTGCAGAAATGGACCGTGGGTGGAAACCTTTGCGCTCCTGCACGTCCGTCGTCACCCGCAAAAAGGCCCCCGGGGCGACAGAGATACCCGGGGGCCTTTTCGTTATCCGCAAAAATGCCGTCCTCAGTGCGCGTCGGACCACACCGCCCGCTTGGTGAAATACATCAGGCCGGCAAAGATCACCAGGAAGATCATGACATAAAGACCCATCGATTTCCGAGCCTCCATATGGGGTTCGGCGGTCCACATCAGGAAGGTGACAACATCGTGGGCATATTGGTCCACGGTCTGCGGCGTCTTGTCCTTATACTCCACCTGTTCATCCGTCAGAGGCGGCGGCATCTTGATGGCATGCCCGGGGAAATATTCGTTGTAATAGGCTCCCTCGGGAATGGTCACATGCTCCGGCGGGCTGTCCTTGTAGCCATGAATCACCGCGGCGACATAGTCCGGCCCCTGCTCCTGATACTGGGTGAAGAAATCGGTGATGAACCAGGGGAAACCGCGCTCATAGGAACGCGCCTTGGTGATCAGCGACAGATCGGGCGGGATCGCTCCGCCATTGGCGACCATCGCCTCCTGGTCATTGGCGAAAGGCGACGGGAAATGGTCCGCCGGCCGGCCCGGACGCTCGAACATCTTGCCCTTGTCGTCGGGGCCGTCCTTGACCTTGTATGCCGCCGCGATCGCCGCCACCTCCTCTTTGGACAGAGCCGGGCCACCCGCCTCGCCAAGGTTGCGGAAGGCGATATAGGACAGACCGTGGCAGTTGGCACAGACGTCGCGATAGACCTGCAGACCGCGACGCAGCGCCGCCTGATCATATTTGCCGAACGGCCCTGCAAAGGACCATTTCTGCTGCGGCGGCTTGGCCTCCGCGGAGGAAGCCTGTGCGCCCAGCGTCGAGGCCGCCAAGAGCGCACCGACCCCGATCAGCGCCACCGCGATCGCGGCAACCGCTTTCACCCCCTTCCGGCTCTTCGCCAGCACCGCGTCAGCGACCGAATTGGGCACCGCACGCGGCTTCTCAATCCGTGCCAGCAGCGGCAGGATGACGAAGAAATAGGCGAAATAGAAGAATGTCAGGATCCGGGCCTCGGTGATGAAGGGCTCTTCCGCCGGCTGGGCACCGAGATAGCCGAGCAGCAGACACACCACCACGAAGCCCCAGAAGGCGATCTTGGCGAGCGGCCGGTATTTCGACGATTTCGTTCTGGCCGAATCAAGCCAGGGCAGGAAGCACAGCACCAGAATCGCCGCGAACATCGCCACCACACCGCCGAGCTTGGAGGGGATCGAGCGCAGGATGGCGTAGAACGGCAGATAATACCATTCCGGCACGATATGCGGCGGCGTCACGCCCGGATTGGCCGGGATGTAATTGTCGGCTTCACCAAGATAATTCGGCATGTAGAACACCAGATAGGCGAACAGGATCGCGAACACGGCGACACCGAACAGATCCTTGATGGTGGCATAGGGGGTGAAGGCCACCGTGTCCTTCTCGGTCTGGGCCTCGACACCATCGGGATTGTTCTGCCCGGTGACATGCAGCGCCCACACATGCAGCACCACCACGCCCACGATCACGAAGGGCAGCAGATAATGCAGCGAGAAGAAGCGGTTCAGGGTCGGGTTGCCGACCGAGTAGCCGCCCCACAGCAGCGTCACGATCGAGTCGCCGACGAAGGGAATGGCGGAGAACATGCTTGAGATGACGGTGGCGCCCCAATAGCTCATCTGGCCCCAGGGCAGCACATAGCCCATGAAACCGGTCGCCATCATCAGCAGATAGATCACCACACCGAGGATCCACAGCACCTCGCGGGGCTCCTTGTAGGAACCGTAATAGAGGCCGCGCATCATGTGGAGATAGACCGCGATGAAGAACATCGAGGCCCCGACGGCGTGCATGTAGCGCAGCAGCCAGCCGTAATTCACGTCACGGACGATCAGTTCCACCGACTTGAAGGCCAGATCGGAGTTCGGCACATAATGCATGGCCAGAACCACGCCCGTGACGATCTGGACCACCAGCATGAAGGACAGGATGGCCCCGAAGGTCCACCAGTAGTTCAGGTTGCGCGGCGTCGGATAGGCGATGAAGGAACCATAGGAGAAGTCAAGAATGGGAAGGCGCCGCTCGATCCATTTCAAGACTGGATTGGTTGGCTCGTAATGTGCGGGTCCGCTCATGATGCGATCCTGAGAAAAAAGGCGATGATGACAGGCTCAAGCGTGCTGTTGGGAGGGCTCTAGCCGATCTGGATCCGGGTATCGGAAAGGAAGGCGTAGGGCGGAATCTCCAGGTTCTTCGGCGCCGGTCCCTGGCGGATGCGCCCCGAAGTGTCATAGACCGAGCCATGGCAGGGGCAGAAAAAGCCCTTATAGGCGCCCTCATGGGCGATCGGAATGCAGCCGAGATGGGTGCAGACGCCCTTGACCACCAGCCACTGTTCATGCCCGGCCACGACCCGTTCAGCATCCTTTCCCTTTTCCATGTCGGGCAGGCCGCTGTTGTCGGCCGCCCGCGCTTCCTCGATCTGCTGTTTGGTGCGGTGGCTGATAAAATAGGGCTGGCCGCGCCAGAACACCTTGATTTCCTGGCCCTCGGCGATGGGGGCGAGATCGACCTCGATCGGCGCCCCGGCGGCGATGGTCGCCGCGTCCGGATTGAGCTGCGAGATGAATGGCCAGGCCAGAGCCGCGACACCTGCTGCGCCAACGACTCCAGTGGTCAGATAGAGAAAATTACGGCGTGTCGGTTCTACCGCCAAAGACGCAGTCGTCACGATGGCAACCCTTTCCCTTGCAAGAAACAGGCAAGCCGCTCCCGGGAGAGTGTTGAGAAATCCCTGAAAACAGATTGCCGAATGCGCGACCCACGGCCCCCAACCAGCCGCAAAACAACGCCTGGACCCGCAAGCGAAACAACCCGCGCCAGTCCAACGGTTCAAGTCTGACTATTGGCACCCTTGCCGCACAAGCGCAAGCCCGCTAACGCGGTCCGCACACCACAACAGGTGTATTCCCTGAAGGCCCCTCCTGCCGTGCTGCGACATTTTCAGGCACGCCCCCTCGGTTTCCACCCTCATGCAGATCGCGCTGTTCCAGCCCGACATCCCGCAGAACACCGGTACCATTCTGCGGCTCTGCGCCTGCCTCGGAGCGGCCGCGCATATTATCGAACCCGCCGGTTTTGCCTTTTCCGACCGCCTGTTGCGCCGCGCCGGCATGGACTATCTCAACCATGTCCGCCTCCAGCGCCACGACTCATGGGCGGCATTCGAGGAATTTCGCGCCGCAGCGGGCAGCCGGCTCGTGCTCTTCACCACCAGAGGCGCCACCCATTATCTCGATTTCGCCTATCGGGAGGATGATATCCTGCTGTTCGGCCGCGAGAGCGCCGGCGTCAGCGACCAGGTGGTTGAAGCCGCCGACGCCCGGCTTATAATTCCGATCCGGGCCGGGCTGCGCTCGCTCAATGTCGCCATGGCTGCGGCCATGGCGACCGGCGAGGCGCTGCGCCAGACCCGCCGGCCCGCCGCCCCCTTCAGCTGACTTGTGGCGCGCGGCAGCACAAAGAGAGTACAGAGATTGCCACCGCAGCAGATTGCCGCGGCAGAACAGCTTCCTGGGGGCAGCGAGCGGGATGGCCGGTTACCAGGTCAAAGAGATCTTTCTCACCCTCCAGGGTGAGGGCGCCCAAACGGGTCGCACCGCGGTGTTCTGCCGCTTTGTCGGCTGTAATCTGTGGAGCGGACGCCCGATCGATCGCAGCCGCGCCGTCTGCCGCTTCTGCGACACCGATTTCCACAGGCCCGACGGCGTCCTTGGCGGACACTACGGATCGGCTTTGACGCTCTCGGCCGCCATTGCCAGCCTCTGGCACGGCAGCGAGCGCCGCTATGTCGTGCTCACCGGCGGCGAGCCGCTGCTGCAGCTCGACCGCGCGCTGATTGACGCGCTCCATGACGAGTGCTTCGCCGTCGCCGTGGAAACCAACGGCACGCTGCCTGCGCCCGGGGGCATCGACTGGCTCTGCGTCAGTCCCAAGGGCGGCGCCGAACTGGTGCAGCGCCATGGCGACGAACTCAAGCTGGTCTATCCCCAGGCCCAGGCTGCCCCTGAGGATTTCGCCGATCTCGCCTTCAGCCGCTTCTCGCTCCAGCCCATGGACGGACCGGATCGCGAGGCCAACACAAAAAGCGCCATCGCCTATTGTCTCCTGCACCCGCAATGGCAGCTCAGCGTTCAGATCCACAAGACAATCGGAATCCGCTGATCCTCCCGCCCGGGAAGTACAACCACAGCAAAATCTGCAGAGCGGGCAGTCACAGCGCTGCTCCGGCAGCCATTGCCGCGTCTCTGATTTCCTCCAGCTGCTGCCTGTCTGAGGGAAATCCCGCCGCAATCCAGGCCCCTTCCGCTGCCGCCAGCGCCTGTCCGAGGGCTGCGCCTTCCGTCATCCCGCAGCGCATGAAATCGCCGGCCCGAAGCGGGAATTTCGGCACCGGCCAGCGTTGCGGCAGCGTCGCCAGATCGTGCCAGCGCACTGAGGTGGCATCGTCCCCCGCCCGCACCCAGGCCAGCAGCACCCGGTCGCGAAAGGCATCGGCGCCGAGCCGGTAGAGCAGCTGGCGGGCGAAAGCCGCATCCTTTCGGCCCAGGGCGCCGGTGCACTGGCCCATCGACTCCAGCATCCTGGTTTGCGCATTGCTGAGGCGCAGCCTTGCCGAAAGGCGCGTGGCATCCTCGGTCACGGCGACGCTGAGAGCGGCGAGGCGCCGCATCGGATGGCCGGCCAGACCGAGTTCCGCCTCGATCCGTATCATCCGCGCCAGCCGTTCGGGACAGGCCACCCCCGCGCCCAGCTGCAGCAGAAGGCCGCCCTCGGCCATGGCAGCGGCCACGGTCACAGCTCCCGGGGCGAGGAGAAGCTTGACCATTTCGTTGTGCACCCGCTCGGCCGACAGCAGCGACAGTCCGTCACGCCCGCGAATACAGGCGAGATAGCTCTCACGATCCACCGCGCCGATGCCGAAAGCGGCATGGATGCGGAAGAAGCGCAGGATCCGCAGATAATCCTCGGCAATACGCTGATCGGCGTCTCCGATGAAACGCACCCGGCGCAGCGCGGCATCAGCGAGCCCCCCGACAGGATCAAAGACCAGCCCGGTGGCATCGGCCGACAAGGCGTTGATGGTGAAATCCCGCCGCGCGGCGTCGCGCTGCCAGTCGCGCCCGAATACCACCCTGGCCTTGCGGCCGAAGGTTTCGGTATCCTCACGCAGAGTCGTCACCTCATAGGGCTGGCCGTCGACGATCAGCGTCACAGTGCCGTGGTCTATGCCGGTCGGCACGCTGCGGATGCCCGCCCCCCTGGCGCGCCGCACCACCTCCTCCGGCAATGCCGTGGTGGCAATGTCGATATCGCCGGGCTCAAGCCCCCATAAGGCATTGCGCACCGCGCCGCCGACCACCCGCGCCTCCTCGCCCCCGCTATTGAGGAGGGCAAGAACCCGCGCGGCACCGCCGGACTTGAGCCAGGCCACATCGATCCGCTGCGCTGCGTTCATTGTTCCCTCGCCGCAGGAGGCGCAACCGGCAGGCGCCGATGCCCTTCGTGAAGATTCGAAAACAGCTTTTGAGATAGTCGGGAGCCCGGCGCGGCCGCAAGAGGGATCGCCTTTGCCCGCCCTTTACCCCTTCCCTTGGCCCGCCCTTTGCCTCCTGGCGAGTTCCGGCTTGCCGCCAGGGCCGCGAAATTTCACAGAAACACAGTTCCTGCAAAAAAGGCGCCTTCCTCAGGATGCGACGAGGTGAATCGATCGGCAGAGTTTTCCACCCCCTGGATGAAACCCCTTGCCCGGTGTAGCGCCACAGCCTGCAGTCTGGCGGCAGTTTCTTCCTGGAAAACCACATCACGACCAAAGAACGCCAGGGCAAGGCAAACCAGGACAAGGATGGCAGGACAGCGGTTCAGACCGCCCGCGCCCGACAGGACGGATGAATGCAGGGCCGGCCGGCCCCATCACCCGCAAGGCCTGCAAGCCTCCGCAACAGGCAGAGAGGCTACCTGCGCTCGCCCCGAACCAGAACGCCGTTTTCCATATGCGCCGGCACATAGGTTTCGCCGGGCGGTGCCCCCGAGAAATGCGCCAGCCCGATCAGGCTGCCGATTACCAGCGCCAGCGCCACAAGGGTCAGCCGTGCCAGGGTGTAGAGCCGCCAGGACGAGGCGGCAAAGACGCCCGAGCGGGTGGCGAGCAGAACCAGGGCGTAGACCGCAAACGGACTGAGGAAGATTGCAAGCTCAAACAGGGCCGGGCGGATCATGATCTCCAAATCCGTTCATAGAGCATTCGCAGCATCCCGGCGGTGGCGCCCCAGATGTTCCAGCCGTCATAGGGCATGGCATAATAGAAACCCTCGACGCCCCGGAAGTTCCTGCTGTGCAGTTGATGGTTGGCGGGATCCATGAGGAAGGAAAGCGGCACTTCGAACGCATCCTCGACCTCGCAATGGTTGATCTTGAGTTCAAAGCCCGGCCGCACAATGGCAAGCGTCGGCACAACACGAAAGCCGAAGGCCGTGGCGTAGAGATCAAGATAGCCGATCGGCTCGACGAATTCACGCCCCAGTCCAACCTCCTCCTCGGTCTCACGAAGCGCGGTATCAACCGGCGCGGCGTCGGTGTCGTCGATCTTGCCGCCCGGGAAGGCAACCTGCCCGGCATGGCTGTTCAGATGCGCCGCGCGCCGGGTCAGCAGCACAGTCGGCTCCTCGTGATCGACCACCGGGATCAGCACCGCCGCGGGCCGCACCGGCTGCTCGCCGATCACCGACTGCAGAATGCGCGCGTTGTTGAGATCGCCCGACACCGGAAGGATGCTGCGGTCAAACAGCCCCGGCGGCACCGCAAAGCCCAGGCGTTGCCGTGAGCGGGCGAAAAATTCCGCCGCGCTGAAGCCCGCGGTTTCGTTCCCCACTCCGGCTTCGTTCGACCCGATTTCGCTGAGTCTGGCTTCGGTCAACCTGCCGCCCTCATTTCCTGTGCCGGCGACATCGGAAAAAACGCGCCTCTCGAGGCGATTCCGAACATCTCCTGCCCGGCAATCCTGCGCTCCTCACCAAGTTCAACCAGATCGTACCAGAGCGCACGGGTGACTTTTGCCCAAAGACCGCGGCCGACATGAAGATAGGGTGCCAGACCGCCGCTTGCCACAGCTTCGAAACGCAGGGGATGGCTGCAGTCGCAATTCACCCAGTCATCGACATTGGTGCGGAAGCGCAGGGATCGGGCGTCTGCGTCCCCCTCTGTGACCATCTCGACTGCCAGGAAGGGGGCGTCATCCACCTGGATCCCGACTTTTTCCACCGGTGTGACCAGGAAATAGCGCTCCCCCTCACGGCGCAGCAGGGTCGAAAACAGCCGCACCATTGCCGGTCGGCCAAGCGGCGATCCCAGATAATGCCAGCTGCCGTCGGTTTTGATGCGGATGTCGAGATCGCCGCAAAAGGGCGGATTCCACTCCGCCGCCCCCGCGCCCCTGACGGCGGCTGCCTGCGCGGCCGCGCTCAGCCCCTCAAGACCGAAGCTTCGGTTCTGCCCCTGGTTCGCCATGGTTTGTTCTTCCCCGGCAGCCACGCCCGTTAAAACCGGCAGGCCTCCATAACACACCAGGCGCTGGCGCAAGAGATGTGCCATCCCTGACCCGATCCCCCGCCAACCGCGCCGAAAGTCATCGAAGGCATCCATTTATTCCAATAAATACATGCGATTCCTGGAATTCTTCGGGGCTGCCATGCTATGACCGCGGCACGCCGTGCTCCGGGCCCGGCCTGGTGAGGAGTTGAGCGATGGTGGAAAATGTTGAAACGCCTGCGGAGGTCCGCGCCGCCGAAGAGGTCTGCGGGCAGCTGCGCGCCGCCAGAGCGGCGATCGCCAGCGTGATCTTCGGCCAGGACAAGGTGATCGAAAACACCCTGGTGACGATTCTCTCCGGCGGCCACGCGCTCCTGATCGGCGTTCCCGGGGTCGCCAAGACCAAGCTGGTGGAGACACTCGGCATCACGCTCGGCCTTGACAGCAAGCGCATCCAGTTCACCCCCGATCTGATGCCCTCCGACATTCTCGGTGCCGAAGTGCTCGATGAAAGCGCAAGCGGCCAGCGCTCCTTCCGTTTCCTCCCCGGCCCGGTATTCACCCAGCTCCTGATGGCCGACGAGATCAACCGCGCCAGTCCCCGCACCCAGTCGGCGCTGTTGCAGGCGATGCAGGAACAGCACATCACCATTGCCGGCGCCCGCCATGATCTGCCCCGGCCCTTTCATGTTCTGGCGACACAGAACCCGCTGGAACTGGAGGGCACCTATCCGCTGCCAGAGGCCCAGCTCGATCGTTTTCTGATGCAGATCGACGTTGACTACCCCGACCGCGACGCCGAACGGCGCATCATGTGTGAAACCACCGGAGCCACCGAGACACCGGCCCGCGAGGCCATGAGCGCCGCCATGCTCGGCGCCGCGCAGCTTCTGGTGCGCCGCCTGCCGGTCGGCGACTCCGTCATCGAGGCCATCCTGTCACTGGTGCGCGCCGCCCGACCAGGGCCCGAAAGCGGCGACATCGGCAGGCTCATCGCCTGGGGTCCCGGCCCCCGCGCCAGCCAGGCATTGATGCTGGCGGTGCGCGCCAGGGCTCTGCTCGACGGCAGGCTGGCGCCATCGATCGACGACGTGCTCGACCTCGCCGAGCCCGTGCTCAGCCATCGCATGGCGCTGACCTATGAGGCGCGCAAACACGGGATCGGCAATGTGATCGCGCAACTGAAGGCAAAGATCGCCTGATGGTGGAGAACCGGCCTACCCGCGAAAAGGCGGCCATCGGCCGTGCCCAGGCTGCCAGTCAGAGCCTTGCCGCGGCGCTGCCGCGGCTGGTGTCGACCGCGCGGCGTATTGCCGCCACCGTGGTCCACGGCCTCCATGGCCGCGCCCGGGCCGGCCGCGGCGAAAATTTCTGGCAGTATCGCCGCTTCGTCTCCGGAGAGCCGGCACAGCGGGTCGACTGGCGCCGCTCAGGGCGGGACGACCAGCTCTATGTCCGCGAACAGGAATGGGAGGCCGCCCACACCGTCTGGATCTGGCCCGACCGCTCGGCCTCGATGGACTTCGTCTCAGACCGCAATGGCTGCTCCAAACTCGAACGCGGCCTCATCGTCACCTTTGCGCTGGCCGAGCTGCTGGTGAGCGGTGGCGAGCGCGTCGGCATTCCGGGCCTGCTGCCTCCGACCGCGAGCCGCGCCGTCATCGACAAGATGGCGCAGGCCATGCTCCATGACCCCGATGACCGGGTCAGCCTGCCGCCTCCCGCTTTCAGCCCCGCGCCCGGCAGCGCGGTTGTGGTGATCGGGGATCTGTGGTCGCCGATCCCGGCAATTGAAAGCATGCTCGCAAATCTTTCGAGCCGCGGCGCAGGAGGCACACTGGTGCAGATCGTCGACCCCGCCGAGGAGACCTTCCCCTATTCGGGGCATATCGAATTCGTCGAGCCGGAAGGAGCGGGCATCGTTACCGCGCGGCGCGCCGAAAGCTGGGTCGAGGACTATGCAGCGCGCCTCAGGCGGCACCGTGACCAGATCCGCAACGCCTCCTCGAGCCTCGGCTTTCTCTTCACCACCCATTCGACCGTGCGGCCAGCAAGCGAACTCCTGTTCTTTCTCCATGCTGCCATGAGCAGGCCCCCGGCCGCCCCGATGATCCACTACGGGAGCGCCTGATGCCCGGCCTGCCGCTCGCTTTCACCGCCCCCTGGCTGCTCGCCGCACTGATTGCGCTGCCGCTGTTATGGTGGCTGCTCCGGGTAATGCCGCCACGGCCGCGCCGTATCGCCTTTCCTCCCACAAACCTGCTCCGTGACCTCGCGCCACGGGACGACACCGCCAGCACCACACCGTGGTGGCTGACGGCTTTGCGCCTTGCCGCCGCCACCTGTGTCATCTTCGCCGCCGCCGGCCCGGTATGGAATCCGCACCCCGAACCGGGCGGCAGGTTCACGCTGGTGATCCTGCTCGACGATGGCTGGAGTGCCGCCTCGCGCTGGGACGTCCTGATCCGGACCGCCGACGAACTGATCGCGGGCGCCGACAGCGACCGTCGTGCTGTGGCAGTGGTGCCGCTGTCGCAATCGAACCACGCCATCGGCGTGATGCCGGCGGGCGCGGCACGGGTGGCGCTGCGCCAGCTCAGACCCCAGCCCCATATTGTGCCCCGCGTTGACACGCTGGTCCCCCTCGCCCGGTTGCTCAAAACAGCAGGCGACTGCGAGATCGTCTTTCTCTCTGACGGGGTCGACGATGGCCACGGCGAGGAATTCCTGCGCGGCCTCAGCGAGAGCGCAGGCCCCCGCCCTTTGACGGTCTATGAAGGCCTGCTGCCGCCTCCGCTGGCCCTGGTCGGGGCCGAAAATGAGGCGGCCGGGATGACGGTGACGCTCCGGCGCGTCAGCACCGGCGAGGCCCGCGGCACCTTGCGGGCGCTTGATCGCAAGGGAGCGACGATTGCGCAAGCCGCTTTCGCCTTTGCGCCTGACGATCGCGAAACCCGCGCCTCGTTCGCGCTCCCCGTGGAACTGCGCAACGACATCGCCCGTCTCGAGATCGCCGGCGAACGCTCCGCGGGTGCCGTCCAGCTCCTCGACCGGCGCTGGCAGCGCCGATCTGTGGGCATCGTCTCGGGCTCGGCCATCGAAACGGCGCAGCCGCTGCTGGCGCCCGGTTTCTACCTCAGCCGCGCCATCGCCCCCTTCGCCGATGTGCGGCTTGCCACCCAGGGCGCGCCGCAACAGGGCATCGCGGATTTCCTTGAGCAGAATCTGCCGATGATCATCCTCGCCGATGTCGGTGCCATTGCTCCCGACATCCGCGAGCGGCTCTCCCGCTGGATCAATAATGGCGGTATCCTCCTGCGTTTCGCCGGACCGCGCCTGGCCCAGGCCGACGACGACAGCTTCCTTCCGGTCAAACTGCGCCGCGGTGACCGCAGCCTTGGCGGCAGCCTGACCTGGGAAAGGCCGCAGCATCTCAGTTCCTTCTCCACCGACGGACCCTTTGCCGGATTGACGGTGTCACCGGATATCACGGTGAGCCGCCAGGTCCTCGCGGAACCCGATGCTGGGCTCACCGCACGAAGCTGGGCTTCGCTGGAGGACGGCACTCCGCTGGTCACCGGCGAACACCGCGGCAAGGGCCTTGTCGGACTGTTTCATGTCAGTGCCGATATGCGCTGGTCGGATCTGCCGATATCGGGAACCTTTGTCGAAATGCTGAAGCGGATCATCGAGATGTCAACGCAGGGCCGCAGCGGCGACAGCGACGGCAGCAGGGCCCCTGAGACGCTGGCGCCCCTTCTCAGCCTCGACGGTTTCGGGGTTGCCGGCCCGCCGCCGCCAAATGCGCGAGCCCTCACCACGGCCACGCGCGCCAGCGCCGATCATCCTCCGGGTTTCTACGGCAGCGCCGACAGCCCGCGTGCGCTGAACACGCTGACTTTGAGCGACAGACTGACCGCGCTCGACAGCGCTCACCTCAACGCCCGCCACTCCAGCTACGCCCAGACCGCGCCCCGCGACTTCCGCGGCTTTCTCCTGGCGGCTGCTCTCGCTCTGTTCCTGATCGACGCGCTCATCATCACCGTGCTCACAGGCACCTTTCCCGGCCTCCGGCACCTTGCTGGCCTGCGCCGCTCCGGCATCGCGCCGCTGCTCGCCACTGCGCTCCTGGCTGGCGCCACGCTCGCTGCCATGCGCACCCCCCTCCATGCTGAAGCCGTCGAGCCTTTTGCCATGCGCGCCGTGTCGCAGACCCGCCTCGCCTATGTCATCACCGGCAACGCCGAGGTCGACGATGTGGTCAAGGCCGGCATGGCCGGACTCACCCTGTTCATGGCCCAGCGCACCTCGCTCGAAGCCGGCGATCCGGTCGGCGTCGACCTCCTGCACGACGAACTCGCCTTCTTCCCCCTGATCTACTGGCCGATCGTGGCCGGCGCCCCCAAACCGCCCCAGGCCGCCCTCGACCGCGTCGACGCCTATATGAAACAGGGCGGTACGGTGATCTTCGATACCCGCGACGCCATCGAGGCCCGCGGCGACGACGGCGCGCTGCAGACTCCGGCTATGCAGACGCTGCGCAGTATCCTGTCCTCCCTCGACGTCCCGGAAATCGAGCCCGTGCCGCGCGAGCATGTCCTGACCAAAACCTTCTATCTCCTGCATGACTTCCCCGGCCGTTTCGACAGCGGCCAGACCTGGGTCGAGGCCCTGCCCCGCGACAGCGATGAGGAGGACAGCGCGACACGGCCGGCGCGCGGCGGCGACGGCGTGTCGCCGATCATCATCACCTCCAACGACCTCGCCGGGGCCTGGGCGCTTCGTCCCGACGGCGAGCCGATGCTGCCACTGACGCCGGACGATCCACGCCAGCGCGATTTCGCTTTCCGCGGCGGAGTCAATATCGTGATGTATACCCTCACCGGCAACTACAAGGCCGACCAGGTCCACGCCCCGGCTCTGATCGAACGGCTGGGACAATAGACGATGAATTACGGCATCGCCTTCACCCCGCTCGTCCCGGCACCGCTGCTCTGGCTTGCGCTCGCAACCGTCGCCCTGTTTGCGATTTTCTTCGCTCTGGCCCGCACCCGCGGGGCAATGCTGCGCATCCCTGCGCTCTTCCTCTGTGTGCTGGCCCTCGCCAACCCCTCCTTCACCAGAGCGGATCGCGATGGTCTCGACTCGGTGGCCGTGGTCGTCGTTGACAACAGCCCGAGCCAGAATTTCGCCAGCCGCGCCGGCGAGACCGAAGAGATTCGCGCCGCACTGGTCGCTTCCCTCAAAAAGATCAAAGGCCTCGAGGTCCGTGTCGTCAATGCCGGCATGGCCGACGGTGAGACCGACGGCACCCGCCTGTTCCGTGCCCTGACCAGCGCCTTGTCCAATGTGCCGCTGGAGCGCGTCGCCGGCGCTTTTCTGATCACCGATGGCCGCGTTCACGACATCCCGCCGGACGCCGCGGCGCTTGGCTTCCAGGCTCCCCTTCACGCCCTGATCACCGGCGAGAGCAGCGAGCGCGATCGCCGCATCGCCATTCTCGCCGCGCCGCGCTTCGGCATTGTCAGCCAGACCCAGACCGTCCGCTTCCAGCTCGACGATCAGGGCATCGACGCCCAACAGGCCAATGTCACCATCCGCCGCGACGGCGAAGTGATCGGCCGGCGCCGGATGAAGAGCGGCGACAAATCCAGCGTTGATGTCGACATCAAACATGCCGGCGCCAATATCGTCGAGATCGAGGCCGACGCCCTCGAAGGCGAGCTGACGACCGTCAACAACCGCGTGGTCACCATCATCGACGGCGTGCGTGACAAGCTCCGGGTGCTGCTGGTCTCCGGCGAGCCCCATGCCGGCGAACGCACCTGGCGCAACCTCCTCAAATCCGATCCCGGCGTCGACCTTGTGCACTTCACCATCCTGCGTTCGCCGCAGAAGCAGGACGGCACGCCGATCAACGAATTGTCGCTGATCGCCTTTCCGACCCGGGAATTGTTCCAGGACAAGATCAACGACTTCCAGCTGATCATTTTCGACCGCTACTACGCCCGCAAAGGCGTGCTGCCGACCGCCTATTTCGACAACATCGCCCGCTATGTGCGCGCCGGCGGTGCCATGCTGGTGGCGGCCGGTCCCGACTACGCGTCGGAGGAGACCATCTGGCGCACGCCCCTTGACGCCGTGCTGCCGGCCGAACCGGTCGGCGTGACGGAAAAGCCGTTCCATGCCCGTCTTTCCGAGCCCGGCAAACGCCATCCCGTCACCAGAGGCCTTGAGGGTGCCGGCTTTGATCCGCCGCACTGGAGCCGCTTCTTCCGCATCGTCAACACCCGCAATGCGCTCACCCCGCCGCTGATGACCGACGAGGACGACAGACCGCTTCTGCTTTTGTCGCGCTTCGGTGAAGGCCGGGTCGCCCTGCTCCTGTCCGATCACATCTGGCTGTGGGCGCGCGGCTATGAGGGCGGCGGCCCCTATATCGATCTGTTGCGGCGCATGTCGCACTGGCTGATGAAAGAGCCCGACCTCGACGAGGAATCCTTGCGCCTGCAGAACCAGGGCAGGGAACTCCTCGTGCTGCGTCAGACCATGGCCGACGCGGTATCTGCCGTCAGCGTGACCTCCCCCTCGGGCAAAACACGTGAACTCACCCTCACATCCAGCGCACCGGGTGAATGGCGCGCCGCGCTCCCCGCTGACGAACTTGGTCTGTGGCAGGCCACCGACGGCACGCTCAAGGCCCTGATCAATGTCGGCCCCACCAACCCCAAAGAGTTTGCAGAAGTCACCTCCACCACCGCGACGCTTTCCCCCCTGGCGCAGGCGACCGGCGGAGCGGCGCTCCGCGTCATTCAGAATCACGCCGTCGCGTTGCCACGCGTGGTGGCCCAGCGCGCCTCCTCCACCGTATTTCATGGCGACGGCTGGCTGGGGTTGCGGATGCGGGAGGCCAGTGTGGTCAAGGTCGGCGTGCTGCCGATCTTCGCCGGCATCAGCGGCCTGCTGCTGCTGCTCGGAGCCTTTGCCGCCACCTGGATCCGCGAGGCAAGGTGAGCACGCCAGACTGACCACAGCTGTCGCCACATCACCTCACTCCATGATCTACCTGATGGAACCGTCAATAAGTAATTGAACTGGTCGATCCGCAATCAGTCAGCCGTCGCGGGATAATGGCGCGGCGGCGTCCTGGGAGCCCTTCATCTGCACCAGTTTCGTTCCCGGCCAGAAGGTTCCGAAAAAATGCGGCTCTCCATGCTCTGCGAAACAGATGACGATCGGACAATCGTGCGCCGCTTCCTCCGTCGCAGGTTTCAACGCGGTTGCCGATGGTCGATCAGCGCTCCTTGTCGATGTCGGCGGGACGCCAGTGTTGAACACCCGCAGACCCGGAATTCCGGGCGTCTCTGCCCTCGACATTGCAGCACCTGTCACCGGCTGCACCCCAGGGCCACGGTGCGGGCGACTGGACCTCCCCCGCATCGCCATGGCCGGCAAGAGCCAATTCTCAATTCGGCACCATTGGCTGGGAGCCGATCAGCGATTCTAAATGCCCCCCAAGCTAAAGAATTTTGACGGTCTCCCTCCCCCCGCAGTCCTGGGTCAAGAGATGCGCTCGTGAACAAATGGGAGTCGGATGCGGAACGAACAGGAATCGTT
>Ga0123357_10002154_pt1 | contig 21700 bp, 20 predicted proteins | sample TergutEmb28metaG_FD_89873 | JGI IMG/M metagenome (GOLD analysis project Ga0123357, IMG submission 89873) | Embiratermes neotenicus P4 segment gut microbial communities from Petit-Saut dam, French Guiana - Emb289 P4 | ecosystem: Host-associated > Arthropoda: Insects > Digestive system > Gut ... | reverse complement strand
TTTGAGGCAAATTTAGACTCGCTTTTATCTTATGCCGCTCACAATACAACTTTTTCAAGCGACGTAAAATATGACCATAGAGATAAAATAATTGTATTGTCTACATGTTCCTATGAGTTTGACGGGGCGCGCTACATAGTGATTGGCATTCTAAAAGCGAGTTATGATTTATAATGAAGGCTTGCATATTTTTTATATATCAATCCTGTTGTTGACCAACGAGCGTTTATCTGCGAACCCGTCATAACTATCTGCTCCGAATTCTCAAAATGCAGAATCATCGGCAGACATTCGGCATAAAACTCGTCAGTTGTTTTCGGGGTAAGCTTTTTTTCATTTCCGTCCGGATCTATTATCATTAAGCCGTCTACAATAATTTCATAGTCAAATTCTTTGTTTCTATAAACGCCATTGGGCGGAAAAAACTCAGGGCTTGGTATACGTTCAACCTCTAAAAAAGAAAGCATTTTGTTTTCATAATCCGTCCAGTTTGCTTTAGATATTTCAACAGATAGTTTTCTGCAATCAAGCGAATCAAATAATAGTTTTGCAGAGGTCGCATAATCCATTAAAAATTGCTTGAATCCCTCTGTGCCCTTAGGCTTGTCCTGATAATAAGGTCGTGCTTTATCTCTTTCCCACCCCTTTGCCAAACACTCTGTTCCGCGGTCTTTTTCAATATATTCTATCGTATCTTCAGTATTTTCCCGATATAGATATATGAGTGACGGATTCAAGGGTTTCACAATTTCGCACAGCTCATTAACGAATCTTTCAAGCTTTTCGTAAGAAGCGTTATCCCACAAAAAAGTGAAAATTTGCGCTTGAAAAATACTGCTGTCCAATATATAAATAGTATCTTTATCCCGCATGGCTTTTTCAGCAAAATGCTCCCATTTTTCCAAAGCATAATCTGCATATTTTTCAAGTGTGGCATTCCACATATCAAATTCTTGCAGCGCTTTATAAACGGATTCGCTGATACTGTCTATATAATTCCATTGCACTTCGAGCAAATCTATCCCTACCGTGCTTTTTCTGAACACGGCAACGCTATTAAGAATATGAGCGGCTTCTGGATAGGTTTTCAAAAAATCTTCATACTCGCTGCGGCGAAAACAAGCTTCTGAAAAAAACAGGGTAAGGTGCGGACGCGCAACCTCATGTATCCATTTTACTTTTTTCCCGTTTCGTTCGAGTTGCATTCGTAAAAAGTCAGAATTTGTGGATTTGCCTGTCGACGGTAAACCCTCTAACATAATTAATCGCGTATTTATCATTCATAAACTCCCATAATTATAAAATACGATTTATTTCTAACATCTCATGTAATCTCCGCTCTATAATTTTCGTATTATTTTTATTTCCGTCTTTTTTTGAATCTTCTAAATCCCATGTAAGAAACTCAACGGCTTTTTTTATCAACGCTTTTTCATCTATTTCCCCATATCCTTTGATAAACCTGCCGAAATACTTTTTATCGGCAGAATATACGTAAAAATGCGCTAAATCATAATATACGGATCCTCCGTTGAAATCGCCGAAATCTATAATTCCGTTGATATTGTTTTCCCCGCATAATATATGGTCGCAACGGTAATCTCCGTGACATAATACCGGCGGTATAACGTCGTTTTTATTTTCAAACAAAAACTGCAAACCATCCTGACGGATACCATTTATATCAAAATCAAATTTCCCGTCCTCATGCATTCGCCAGAATCCGTTTACTTCTATACTGTGGATTTTCCTAAGCTCCGCTCCGGCTTCCTCATATAAATCGGGAGTAAGCGGAGTTCCCTGTATTTTTTCCTCAATCATAATATCTAAAAGTTTATCAGAATCTGAAATTTTACCGCAGTAAATAATCTCAGGTACTTTCACGCCAACTTCCCTGCATTTGTCCGCAGCCCATTTCACGCAGGAAAAATGATTTGGGGTTTTCCGCCGTATTTTCACTATGTATTGCCCTATGTCATATATTTCGCTGTCAATACCGTTTGTGATTTTTTTGAACTCTGCAACTTTTATATTTGTATTTTCGCAGATATAATCTTTAAGCATATCCAGAGGAAAGTTATATTCTTTTTGTATGTTTTTTATTTGTTCGCTTCTATCCATTTTCCTACCATTTTCCTATTTTCGCCCCTTATAAAATCTCTTTTGTGAAGAAATTCATGCTTTTCGAATATCGACCCGCTTTTTGCAATACCTTACACGAAACGATATTTTTAACGGAATGCTTCGCTTCGATTTTTTCTATGCTCACTTCCGTGAACATATATTTTTTCTCCGTTTATGCTCAATTTTCTTCTTCATCTTTCATTAACAAATATAAATCATTCGCTTTTTCAGTCATAAAAGATAAAGAATCTGCAACTGCTTGATTGTAATAATATATCCCAATATTTTTAGTAATGAAATCAAGAAAAATCTCAACTTGTAGATTTCCAATTTCAATTTCAAAATTTTCCGCCGCATATTCTTTAATTTTATTGATCGCATTTGATTTTTGTTCTTTTGTAAGTGGGATAACATCACCTTTTTTATCCTTTTTTCTCATAATATATCTGTACCTCGGATATTCATGACATTTTCGCCGATATTTACTTTGTTCAGATTATTTTTGATATTTTCAGGATATGTATTGCCGGAAATTTCGATATTCTGCGCGCCTTGAACATTGATAACAGGCTGAGTATTATTCAGCCGTTTAATTTCGTCCGACGCTTTTGGATTAGTAACGCCGAATTTGTTATTTGTAATTTTCAAGCCGTCAATACTGTTTGCGGTTATGCAGTATTTAGTGTAACGACCTTCAAAGACATTTTTATCTATCAAAATATTGCCGTGATTGTAATATGCCGAGTCTTCCAACGGAAATTTATCCCCGGTTATATTTATCGGGCTGTGAAGTTCGCTTCCCGTAAAGAATCCCCCGTTGATAATTCGGTTATTGGTTATTTTAATATTCCACGTAAATCCGCATTCACCCCAGTTGTCCGCTATTTCCGGCGAGATTAAAATCGAGCTCATGCCGTTGTCTTTAAGCGTACAGTTTGTGATTGTGCCATCAGGCGATTTTATTAAAAATCCTCTTGAGCGGTTATTCTGCACAAGACAGTTGTCGTATAAGAAATTATTGCCGTTTGCCGAAGCGTTTTCTATAATTGTTTTGACGGTTGAATCATAAGCGAATGATTTATCTAAAATTAAGTTCCTGCCGTTTAACGACGATACAGTTGCATCACAGAGGAGTTTCCCGTCAATAGCATATATAAGCGCTCTGTCGCCGTTTTGGAATACAGTTCCGCCAGTATAAATCAATTCTTTTGCACTGGAATTAAATTTTGTAACAGTGCCGTATTTTCCGCAGTTGTTTGTCGCGTCGTCCGTCATTTTTTCAAACAGGCAGTTGGTGACTTTCATTCCCTCGCGCATACTTACGGCGTGGGTGGCGTCGCATGTTGATATAAGCCTTTCCTCCGTTCCGCCGGGCGGAACCGGTCCGGGAGTAAATGCCACGCGGTTAAGGTGTGAATTCCCACCGCCCTCTGACTCCATAAATCCGAAACCGCTGCCGGCGAATACAGTCACATCTTCGTATTCTATATTTGTACAACCGCTGAACAGATTGACGTGAGCAAATCTCCCTCTGAAAATCATCTTCCCACCGACTTCCAAGCCGGACTTGACGGGTATCGTGTATAAACCTTCGCCTATCTTTTCCATTTCGGATTTATTCGACCATGTGTCTGTATACGGAACGTCACTGCCGGGTCTGTAACCCTCGGCGACATTTCCGCCGAACGAAGTATATTCAACTAAACTGTCGTCCCATAAATCTTGTATATATCCGTCGTCCGCTTTCCAAGTCATTCTGCCTGCTGAAATATCAGTTATGATTCCCTGCGGATTGGGTACCTGAGAATAATCCATTGTCAGACCTTTTAGCGATATATCCTCACAGTTTACAAATGAGAACGCCGTGCCGTTTATACGTTCAAACTCGAAAAGAACGCCGTAAGCGTATATTGTAAATTTCCCCGTACTTTTCATGTTAGTAAACACCATATGGGGCTTATAAAGTTCTCCGCGTATAAAGTATGTGCCGGGCGGTATTATCACAGAATCGCACTCGTTATTATATGCGGTCATAATGTAATCATAAACACTTTTACCGTCGATTTCAGTTTTGCGGGTTATACCGACAAATCTATTTTTATCGGTTTGCGGAAGCCTTGATTCGTCAACACCGACTTCGCCGTGTTTTAAACCTTTTCCGGGTATTTCATTTCCGACTATTTGTGTTGCGCTGTCGTCGATATTAAGAACGGCTTTTTCTGTTCCGCCTTTATTTTTATAAATATTGTTGTTGATAATAGCTATTTTAGTGTTTCGTAATTGTATCGGATAGTCGTCTCCGCTAAATTCATTATCTATTATAGAAAGCGTTTGAGTACCATCGTCATATAACGCAGTTTTACAGTTGTTAAAAATATTTTTTATTATCACTATATTTTTACTTCCGGCTATGGTGATTCCGCTTCCAAAAATCGTCAATCCTTTTATTGCGGTATTCCTTACTCCTTCAATTACAACTGCCGGATAATCAGAATTGTCCGGCTCAATCACAACGCCGTCGGCGATTACCATCTTATCCGAAAATTCGCCGGTTATTCTGAACGGGCAATCGCTATTCATTTTATATAATCCCGCAGGTAAAGTGATTATGGAATCGTTTTTATGTTCGTTCATATAATTAATTAAAATATTGACATCCAAAATAATATCCTCTTTTTTTATTTATTTACGGGATTACCAATCCTGCACGGTTCCGTCCTCACGACGCCAGTGCGGGTGTTCGTATGTGGAATATGGCAGACACTTGCTCTCGTCGAGCGTTATACCAAGTCCGGGCGAATTGCCGAGGGTGAAGAAGCCGTCTTTATATTCGGCGTCAATAGTCAAATGCGGACCGATTTCGCCGTAAAGCCCGCTTTCCTGCATAAAGAAATTAGGCGTCGCCATATCCGTGTGAAAAGCCGCCATCATTCCAACCGCGCTGGGTAAACCATGCGGAACCATTTCCATGTAGTGCGTTTCCCCATATGCGGCAATTTTACGCATAGACGTTATTCCTCCGCAGTTGCATATGTCGGTGCGCAGATAATCAATCAAATCTTCTTCTATGAGCGTTTTGTAATCCCATACGCCGCCGAATTTTTCACCTGTTGCGAGCGGCACGTTGGTATGCGAACGCAATACGCGGAAACTTTCGGGGCTGTCTGAACGCATCGGGTCTTCCACAAACACCGGTTTGTATTCGGCGATTGCGTTGGACAATTCTATTGCGCGCGCCGGAGAAAACCGCGTGTGACACTCGAATATAATATCGACGCCGTCGCCGACTGCATTGCGCAGTGCTTTCATAAACTGCACGCTTAAACGGACTTGTTTGCCCGGCTCGTAATATCCCTCGCCTCTTACGTCGTGCGGACAGATACGAAGCACGGTAAATCCGCGTTTTATAACTTTTTCGGCGTTGCGGCACAAATCGTCCGGGGTATTGCCGCCGCAGTGACTGTATGCACGGATTTTATTCCTGCATTTGCCGCCGAGCAGATTATAGACCGGCGTATTAAGAGATTTGCCCTTGATGTCCCATAATGCCGCGTCCACAGCCGACAGAGCCGACATAAGTACCGGTCCGCCGCGCCAGAACGTGCCTCTGAAAATATCCTGCCAGATATGTTCAATGTCAAATGGGTCCTGTCCGGTTATCACCGGCTCGATTGCCTCAATTACGGCGGCAACTGCCGCTTCGCGCGAATTCAATGTGCCTTCGCCGACGCCATGTATCCCCTCGTCTGTTTCAATTTTGGCGTATATATTGTGTCCTGAGAAAATACGTCTAACCTTTGTGATTTTCATTTTTTTGCTACTCCTTTAATTACTTTTTATTATGTTTAAATCTTTAATACCCATATTTTGCTTTCAACTTTTCTATATTGTTTTCAACCGCATCTTTATTTTTATCATACATTGATGTGAAACTTGTGCCGCTTGACTGAACGAGCTGCGCTCCGAAATTGAGCAAATTGCCGACTAAACTTACGTCGAACATACCGTAGTCGCATGTAACTCCGGCTCTTATATAGTCCAGCATTGCCGCGGATTCGTCGTCCCTCGCCTGTTTTGTCTTCAAACTTATCTCATAAAAAGACGGTATGACCGTGTTGTATCCTTCAGAAGCGAGCGCTTCGACTATCATACTCGTTCTCTGGGTATCGCTCGCCGTAACCGGAACTACAATCATACTGGTGTTTTGATTCACTTCCACATAATATTTCGATGTGGTTTCGTCATATTTCGGCTGCGGCAAAATCCCGAGGTCGAAGTCCAGAGCGCGGTATTCCGTAATAGAATCCAGCGTGCCGCTTAAAAAAAGAGAACGTCCGTCTTTAAACGGGATATCCGTTGCGTCTAATTCATTTACATGCGCTGCCCCGCTGTTCATCATATCAAAAAATTTGTCGTAGATACTTACTGTGCGCTCGCTGAACATGGTCAGCGCGGGTACGCCGTCGTCCCCCATCGATATAATCCGGTCTCCTCCGCAATAAAATACGTCGTTAGGATAAGCCCATGCGTTATAGATATCTAATCCGTACCTGTCTGCGTCCGGCGTTATAGTTCCGTCCCCGTTCAAATCGGACGTACCTTGTTTTACAATCGATATGAACTTATCCATAGTCCATGTGCCGTTCGCTACATCGGCGTAAGGATAATCAATGCCAAGATTCTTAAACAGGTCTTTATTGAATAACATACAACCCGCATAATCAAGATATGTGTAGCTTATATCACCCGTCGCGCCGTAGAGTTTGCCGAAAGGCGACAGGTTGTTGATTATACCATCAGGCCACCATGGAGCTGTTAAATCCACATACGGCATATTTTCATGCCAGTCAACGAGAAGGTCAGCCTGTGACAACACACATACAGTAGCTCCGTGTATAGCTGCCATGTCGAACGCGTCGTCTCCTGATTTGATACTTTTTGCTATATCGGTAACAGACCAGTCGTCATAAGGATAAAATTTAAATGTGAAGTTTACGTTGAACCTTTCCTCAACTTTTTTATTGCGGTTATATACGGCGTCGTTCAGCACGTCGCCTGTTTCGCTCTCAATATAAAAGTCCTTGTTATTAAGTTCGCGGTCGCGCACATATATTCTGAAGTTATACCCGCCGTAATCAATGTTGTCAGGCAGCGAATCTTTTACTGCCGTTGTCGTTTCTACCGCCGCAGTTTCATTTCCTGCCGTATCCGCTGTATTTAGGTTTTCAGTTGTACCATCGGTATTCGTATTGTTTTTGTTTGAACAGGATGCCGCTGTTAAAATCATCAAAACTGTAATAAGTACCAATAATACTTTTTTTATGATTTTCATCTTTCATTCCCTCTTTATTTGTTTTTTATTTAATATTCTTGTAATCCGGCTAAAACATCTAAAAATGTCTCACTTGGAAAGTCCGGTATAATACCTAATCTCCAATAAGATATACCGCCGAGACCGAAAAGGTCTGCCAGTTTGACTTTTGCCTCAACACTTCTTGTATCCTCATACCAAACAACATTGTTTGTTTGATCTTCGCTATTGAAAAACGAGATATACGGACTCTGCGATACAGCGTCATATCCCATTCCTGCGCCGGATTGTATTCTTTGCACAATCGCGGAATAAGCGGGATTATATGGAGTCTGATTTATTGTTTTGCCGTCAACGGATTTCCATTGAACGCTGTCAAATGAAATCTGCAGCAAAACTTTGCTTTTGTCAGACACGCCTGTATAAGGGTCACAAATTGATTTTATCGCGTAATATACTTCATCCAAAGGAGCCGCAGGAGTTTTCGTCACACCGTTTGCCATGTCGTCAGATGTGAGGCTTCTGGGATAGTAATCATGTGCCATAAGAATTACTTTATCCGCTATGCCGCCGATAGTTTTATAATCATAGCCGTCGTAGTATGAAATTCCCGGTCGTCTTTGAGGCTGTACAGTCACATATATTTGTTTACCGGGAAGATTTTCTTTCAGTTTTGATAAAAAACTGTTGAAGTTATTTCTGGACTGCTCCCCTTTCAACGTTTCAAAATCAATAAGAACCCCGTCAAACGAAAGACCTATGTCTGAAAGAACGGCTTGGGAGATTATATCAACCGCATTATCCCTGAGAGTATCGTCGTTAATAATTGCCTGATTGTCTGATTCTCTAACTGCGACCATTAACATTTTATTTTTACCGTCAGCCCGCGATATAGGTTCCTGATACCCTTTTGGAATATTGTATTCGTTATTATTTGATACCGAAGTATTCAGCGATAATATCCCATTATTGAGTTCAAGTCTGCTCCAGCCGAAACATACAGAGTTAAGCTGGTCTATCGCGCTTATCTGACTGTAAGAATTGATTGCGTAAAAACCGTTTAAGAAATCGGCTTTATTTCCCAATAAACTGTACATTCTGATTAACATAGCGGCGGCTTGTTCTCTCGTAGCGGTATCATCGGGGGCAAATTGTGCGTCGCTGATTCCGTTGATGATACCCAAATCTTTTGCGATTGTTATATATCCGACATTATTTTGCACGTCGGGAAAAGGCGGTGCGAGATAACCGAGTTGTTTTCCCAACCCGTCGTAACCCAGAGTGCGGACAATCATAACAGCCATATCTTCGCGCGTTATCGGCGTATTCGGATAGAAATAATCGTTGTCCGCCAAAACTGCCCCGTTTTGCAGAGCCGTTTCAATAAACCCAAAATACCACACTGACGAATCTGTGTTATCTGCAAAACTTCCGGCGGCGTTATCAGCAACGGCAACTTCCCAGCCCATAAGTTTGCACATAAACGCGGCAAATTCCGCCCGTGTTATAGTCATCCCCAATCCAAAATTATTATTTCCTGTCCCGTCGGTAATGCCGAGCTCTCTGAGTTCTTTTATGTATCCATAAGCCCAGTGAGTTTCGGGCACATCGGAAAAGTCATTGTTGCCGTCGGTCGCTGCAGCATATACAGAATGTTCCGAAATACTCTGAAACAAAAGCAAAAATATTATAATTATTGATATATATTTTGTCATTCTTTTCAAAATAAAATGCCACTTCTTTCTTTTTTCAATATAAATTTTGCGAATATTATTTTTTTGTGATTTTGAAATAATGGGAACGAGACATTTCTTCAAAGCCGCTTTTTATCGCGACATTCTCAGAATACTTTGATGTGGCACTCCCATAATGCGGAATAAATCCGTTATTAAGGCAGTAATGCGCATAATATACCGTCAATAAAATCCCAAAACCATTTCCGCGAAAATCCTTATGAACAAATAAATTGGCTATGTCATAAAAATTTTTATAAAGAGTATTTGCGTGTAAATATCCGGCTAAAACATTGTTATTATGTAAAAGAATCAATAATTCAGATTGATGGCTCTGTATATATGGCAACTGGCGAGGCAAATAATCCCATTCTTCATTATCGAAATTATCTAAACTTTTAATTTTTTCTATTTGTTCCGAAGAAGCAATCGATATTTCCACATTATCGGGTATGTTTAACTTCGGCAGTTTATTATTTGATAAAAGAGCGTAAATACCATGTTCAGATTTATTAATATCCGATATATTGAAATATTTTAAAATAATATCATTTTTCATCAAATCAATATTCGGCATACTAATTTGAACAGTATCATATAAATCAAATATTTCTGTAGCTTTTTTACAAGCCGATTCTATTAAATTATCGGATGTTGTATTTATATAGACAAATAACATTTTAAATAAATTCTCAATAAATTCTACATACTCAAAACCGGGCGTATTTTCTTTCTGTGTATAAAATTCAACACTTTTTATGCCATATCTTTCTTTGCCTGCATTTGCAATATCACAGCATGTGTAAAAAAATTTTGTTTCATTATTTGTTTGAAAAAATTTTAACATTACATCATTGTTTATTTTATACATATCTGTTTTATCCCTCCGATATTTTTCGCTTTAATCATTTTATTATTTTTTGTGATAGGTTATTTTAATAGTATGCTTATGGTGTAGCTTTATCGCTTACAACGCAGTTTTAAAATATCCGACTACAATGCCAGATATATAATCGTTTATGGTTTGTGCGTTTTCGCTGGCGTTGCTACGAATCATATCAACAATTTCAGGTGGCAGTTGCAACGACATAAGCAACAATTCATCCTGTGCTGATTCAACTACACGTTTCGCGCGTTCAGGTATTTCTCCGTTTCCCTTGCGCCAAATTACATTCGAGTCAAGATTCATTTTTATAAGACCTCCTCAAGAAGTTTTTCGTTTTCTTTGGTTATTAAATCGGCGTGATCGAAATCTGATATTCCGTGTTTTCGCGCCGAATCGAGAATAATCAAGCTGTCACTTCTATTCTTTTCAAATTATCGAATTTATATTAATGTTTCTCCTTCATCTTTCTTCAAAATGGATTTGCGCCTGTCCGTCACGGAATCCGGAAGCCAATCCACGGGCACGTCCATGATGACGGGAAGTCTCGCGCCGCCGTCGGCGACTATGTTTGACCCCGTGATATACACCGCGTCGTCGGATGCTAAAAAGACCGCAATTCCGGCTACCTGTTCGGGTATTGCATAACTTCCCAAAGGTATTAGCGTTTCATGTTTTGCCCTGTATTTGCCTCTCGACGGATTTGCCGGATTAAACGAATGTTTTCTTCCGCTTACGTCAACATAACCCGGCGAAATCGAATTTACGCGGATATTATACTGGCTCAGTTCCATTGCCATATGTTTTGTAAGTTTTGTCACCGCCGCCTTGACGCTGCCGTAAACCGAATAATGGTCAAAGTTTGCGATACCCTGATTGGACGATATGTTTATTATGCACCCCTCGCAGTTTTGTTTTATCATATATTTTGCCGCTCTTTGTGCCATGAAATATACTCCCCGCAAATCCGTATTTACGACTGCGTTAAATAAATCCGGAGTTGTTTCCAAAAAAGGAGCCGCCATAGTAACTCCCGCGTTATTGACAAGCAAATCCAGATACTGGTAACGCTTTTCATATTCGTCGAACGCCGCGTTTAATTGTGCAAGGTCCGACATATCGGCGCGGAAAATCTCTGTGTCCGAACCCATTTCAATAAGAGCTTTTTGTACCCTTAAAGCTCCTTCGTCAGAATTTCGGTACGTTATGGCGACGTTATACCCCTCTTTGCCGAGCCGAAGAGCTATCCCCTGCCCTATTCCGCGTCCTCCGCCTGTTACCAGCGCATATTTTTTTCTTTCCATAAATGATTTTACCATAAAACCTTTCTTAAAAATTATAAATTTATCTGACTTATCCGTTTATCTTACTGACAATGCCGTCTATTTTATTTGCTATTATAGATTCGTTCTTGTCATACCATGAAGCAAAATCTTTACTTTTAGCCTGCATTAAATTCCGCATACAAAACCACGGCGAACCGATACTTTCGTTATATATGCTCGCGAAATTCAAATATGCGCCGCTGCGCACGATATCCAGCATCTGCGAAGAAACGTCGTCTCTTGTGTATTTGTCTTTCAGGGCTATATTAAAATATGCCGGAGTTACGGTCTTGTAACTCTCCGAACCCATAGCTTCCATAAACGCGCCCACCGCTTCGGTTTTATCGCAGTTCATCGGCACGCACATCAGCGATAAAGCGTCCCAGATACGCGAATAATAATTATCCTGCGTTTCGTCGTATTTCGGGTACGGTATAATACCGTAATCTGATTCCATATCGCGCAGAACTATCGCGTCTGAGAGCCTTCCCGGCATTAATAACGTCTGATTGTTCTTCAGCAAATCAGGAAATTTACTTTGGTCAGGCATGACGTAAGCCCCCGGATTTTCATAATACAGACTGTACACTTTATCTACAAGATTACTGAGTTTTTCCTGTTCTATATTAAGCTGCGGTATGCCCGAAGAATCGTCTGTAATCATTTGTATATGCGAACTTTGCATAAATCCGTCCGCGGTATTGAGCGGTTCCAAAACTATGCCGTATAAATCTTTGTCGTCCATAACGCCGTCGCCGTTCAAATCTTTTGAAATATCTTTTGTCAGCGAGTACATATAATCAAGAGTCCATTTACCGTCAGTCACCGCCTGATATAAATCCGGCACGGAATAATCTTTTTGAACCGACTTATTGAAATAAACTACGGAACAGTTTGAAATCATAGACATAGTCATATCGCCGCATAAAAAAGGCAGTTTGCCGCCGAGCAGCATTTCCGTAAGCATACTCTGATTCCACCACGTCTGGGACGGGTCAAGATACGGCAAGTCGTATAAATTCATAAACAAATCGTCGAGAGCTAAAGCCGGTATTCGTGCCGACCAGCCCGCTATCAAATCATAACTTTGGTCGCCCGCCATGATGCTTTTGCGTATCTGTGACGCCATAGAGTCCCAACTCTGCCAGCCCGGTCCCAATATAATGTTCAGTTTGACGTTCAGACGGTCTTCTACCGCAGTATTGCGCCGGTATACGGCGTCGTTTATAACGTCGCCGGTTTCTGTATCGGCGACAAATTCTTCCTGTTTCCACGAATCGTTCTGTATGAACAGGTTGATTTGAGCGCCGTTAAAATTCAAATCGCTTGGCAATGCGTCAGTCAGAGCTTCCGTATTGCCCGCTCCGGCTACGTCGGAATTATTCGCGGCAGACTGTGAATTATTATCGCTTTTAACATTTGCATTATTTGAACTGCACGCCGGCATAATCACAACAATCATAGCAAATATAATTAACATCGGCATAAGCGCATATTTTTTCATAAATTTTCTCCTTCGGATTTTACTTATTATAGAGTATATTATATCCCAATAAATTGTAATTGTCAATATCGAAAAAATAAACCTTAGGGTAACCTCATAAGAAATTGTAGATAAACGTTGGATTTATACAAAAAGCCCTCTTTAGTAAAGAGGGTGGCGTCGCTATAAATTCGCCATAGGCGAATTTGGTGCGACGACGGGTGTTTTGTCAAAATTCCACAAAACACCCGTCACGCGGTTTAACCTAATAATATCATTCTCTGCAAAGTTCTCGCGTGCCACCCTTTTTCCGCCGAACGCGTTCGGCATAGAGGGCTTTGGCTAAAACTCCGAAACAATGCGATGCATCAGTTAAAATATCTATTAACATAATATTCCAAGGGGTCTTTTATTGTAAACCGGTCATATGCTTCCTGTGTTATCAGCCCTTTTGCCAAAAGGTCGTCGCAGTATGGGATTATTTCATTTTCCAATACAGAAGTATATTCTTCTTTTGAGCTTACAAAATTATGGTTTGTATTTGTGCCAAAACCTTTAAATTGCGATACGCCGTTTTCGTCAAAGTAATATACCGAAGGATAATAAGGATATATGTTAAAGATATAATATCCATTTGCGTCGAAATATTGAGATATATCTATCGGCAGAGAATAATATATAGAGAGACCTCCGATATCATATGCGGATTTTCCGTTTATAGTTTTCGCAGCATACTCGTTTTTATTTTTTATATCGCTTACCGCCTGTTCATTCGCTTTGATATAATTGTCAGTTTTTGTATCATAAGCATTTTTTTCTTTATCGGATAAATTTGCATATTCATCGGATTTTTTATAATCTTCAACAGACTTTTGATACGGTTCCGCAATTTCCTGCTCGTATTCGTCGGCAGTATACCATTCAACATCAAGAAGCAAAGTATTGTTTGTGGCTCCGAATTTAACATGGGCGTAAATGCTTGGGTCGCCGGATATTATATTATTATCTAAGCACATTTGAATTATATCGTTGCCGGTTAAATTGGTATATTTTTTATAAATATCTAATAACATACTTATCTCTCTATCGGAAGTATTTGGAGCGAGCAAATAAAACTGACCTACAAGGGCATAATAAGATTTCATTGTATTATAATCTCTTGTATTTGTGATAGTCGCTAAAACTTTATCTTCGAAAAAAGACTTTTCTACGGTGTCCGGAACAAATAAATCAATTTTATTTGGATCGGCTGGAACAAATGAATCAACTTTGGTTGAAGTATCTGTATTCGTACCTGCGACAACTGAATTTGCGCCGTCAGACGGACCGCCCATGTTTTTTAGGAAACCCGGAAGTATATTTATCGCTCCGATAACAAGTACTACTACCGCCGCTGCCGATAATATTTTTACCAAATTTGCCGGCGTAATCTTCTTAGTTTTTTTACTTTTCTCATAATTCAACGTCTCGTCGATTAATCCTGCAAGAGTTTCGTCGCTTATATTTTCAGTGAAATATTCTTTATTCATCTCGTTATTCCTCCTTCTTTTATCAAAAAGTTTTTTATTTTGCTTTTTAATCTGCTTACGCGCATATCGACTGCGCTTCGCCTGATTTTCATAGCTTTTGCGATTTCTTCCGGCGAATAGAACAGTATGTATTTCATAGTGAATAACACCCGCTCTTCTTTGTTCAATTTTTCGAGTATGCTTTCGACAAGCATCTTAAATTCGACGTTATCTTCAAATTCTATAGGTTCGCTCAGAAAATCGATTTTTTCGTCGCCGATTAATTCGCCGGGTTTACGCATATTGCCTCTGCAGTAATCCAATGCTGTGGAACGCGCGATTATCGTCACAAATGCCGCCATGCTTCCGCGGGTTTCGTTGTATTTCTGCAAATTCTCCATTAATTCCAAATATACGTTATTCACACAGTCGTCAATATCATGGGTTTGATTTACGGAATTTAGAATTCTTGTGACTATTGCGCGTATCTGCGGATTATATTTGTCATAAAAACCGTTGTTGACTTCCAATACGTTATCTGTATTATCCATATCTTTCACATTTATATTCAGCAAGTCTATGATAAACCGCTCCTCTCTTAATTTTCTTGATTTTGTAAAGTTATTTTTGACGCGTCATAAATATATACGATTGTAACTCCTATTTTCTAACGCAAATTTATAAAATAATTAAAAATAATTATTGAATCTTCACTTGCGTTAACCGCTGTTGGCAATAACGGTTTATTATTCATATAATATCAATGTAATCATATTTTATCATAAATATTTATATGGTTATATTATGCGATTAATGTGAGGTATAATTATATGTCTTGTTTTAACAATGATTTTGACTGTGACAGAGATTTCGGCTGTGGTTGCGGACGCAGACGCAGGTGCGGTTTATTTGGATGCTTCGGCGGCTGCGGCGGCAGAAGAAGACGCTGCGGCTGCGGTTGTGGCTGCGGAGAATCTGACAGGGATTTCGATTGCGAAAGCTCTGAAAGAGACAAATGCTGTGAAAATGTAGAAATCAAATTCGAAAAGAGAATCGAAAGAAACTGCTGCCGCGAAAGAGAAGGAAGAGAATGCGGCAGAGAAAACAGATGTTGTTTTTAGTTTTTAACTACTGAATCATATAAAAATCCCCGGAAATAAAGCCGGGGATATAATTTTTTTATTTCTGCTATTTTGTTAATCTGTAAAATGAAGAATAGGGTTTAAATCGTTGTAAAGTTTCTGCGAAAATAAGTGCGCGCCTTTGTCGTCTAAATGTCCCCAATCCGAATAATTGGTATAATCGTAATTTATATCGGACACAAGATCTGTGTTGTAATTTAAAAACGGAATATTCTTTTCAGTCGCAATCTGATTTATTATTTTCAGCATATCGTCAAATTGCGGCGCATCCCTGCCGGGCAGATATTCCGGCGTCATAATAAAGACAAGCGGAATCCCCTCGCTTTGAAATTCATCAATCAAAGATATAAAATCGTCTTCCTCTTTCTGATAGAAAGTTGTTTTCACAACCCCCGCAGACTTTCCATCGTAATCCGCCTGATACGGCACATATCCTTTATAAAACAGATCTAATCTGAAACCTCCCGGCTCTATTATAGGCGCCGTAGGTCGTCCTGTGTCTTTTTGTTCGGGGACAAATGCAGCCGCTTCTTTTTTTTCTGGGAGAACCAAATCAATAAATCTGCTCCTTGATGTAAAAACTGAGAACCTATTGGTTATATATGTAACAATAGCATTGGTATCATACCATTTGCCTGTGAATTTATATAAATTGGAGCTTGGATTTTCAGCCGCCGCCCCTGCGATCGAGTTTACGTCCGTATTTGCCACATTGCTTGGCGTACTTCCGGGAGTTCGCAGATATTTAAAATCATATTCCGGCGTTCGCCACAGCCAGTCTGTGTCGAACATAAACCAGTCCATGCCGACTATAATCGCTTTGGGCTTCGGATAATTATTCGGCTTAAAAACGGAGTTATACCACCATACATAATATGTGGGGTTTGAGCCATTCAGTGCGAAATTAAAAAACTTTTTCCCTGATTTTTCAAATTCCTCTGGCGTGACGCCGTGTGTGACATGCGAAGTGCCGATAAAAATATAATCGGCTTTCACTCTCTTTTCATATATTTCCTGAAACTGACCGTCGTAATGGTCGGTCATCGGGTAATATGCGTTTGCTATATCATAATCTGCCTGCAGCTGCGCATTTTCCTGTTCCTGCGTGCGCTGCGCTGCCTGTTCTGCACTGAGAAAATCCGCCATTTTCGTATTCAGTCCGTAAAGCGCGGCAAGAACAAGCGCGATTGTTATTAAAATTTTTAAAATCAAAAAAACAACCTGCCGTTTATTTATTCTTTTTTCATCGGGATTAGCAGCATTGATATTAATATTCATGAAAATAATTCGCCTCTTTTTTATTCTCTAAAACTGGAAATAAATAAACGATTTGCTTTGATATGCGCCGAAAACTATAATCAGACAAATGAACAAAGAATATATCGGTATTCGCGCAAAAACCGGGACTTTTTCAATCGCCGTTCTGAAATCTGATTTTCTGCACAGAATATCGACTATCAGAAGCAGTATGATACCTATAATTGCCGTATATAAATTCTGACGGGGAATATTCGTGAACAACGCCGCAGTTTTATCTATTGAAGCAAATTTCGGAAGTCCAGAAAACACCTGTTTTACGATATAAAACGCGTCGCCGAATGTGTCGGACCGAAATAAAATCCACAATATACAAGTCACACAAAACGTATAACAAATACATATAAACGTCTTTATAAAATTAAATACTCCCAATCTGATAAAACCCGATATTTTCTTCCGTATATTTACAGTCAGATGTTCTATCACTCCTAAAAGACCGTGCATAAATCCCCATACGATAAAAGTGAAATTCGCGCCGTGCCATAATCCGCTTATCAAAAAAGTGACAATCTGATTGAAACACCACCTCGGACGGCTGACTCTGTTACCTCCGAGCGGAATATATATGTAATCTTTAAACCATGTCGAAAGCGAGATATGCCATCGCCGCCAGAAAACGGTTATCGACGTAGAAAAATACGGCGTGTTGAAATTTCTCATCAGCTTGAATCCCATAATCTGTGCCGCTCCTATCGCTATATCGGAATACCCCGAAAAATCGCAGTATATCTGGATTGCGAAAAATATCACGGCTATGTAAATTGCAGAAGTTCCGTAACTGTGCGGGGATTTATACACTGTGTCTACAAACAGCGACAGGTTGTCGGCGATAAAGACTTTTTTCACCATTCCCCACAGCATCATCCGTCCGCCCTGCGAAAGATTTATATAAGACAGATAGTGTTTTTCACCGAACTGCGGCATCAGATTTTCCGTTCTCTCAATAGGACCCGCGACAAGCTGAGGGAAAAACATTACAAAAAGAGCGAATGTCGCAATATTTTTCTGAGGCTGGACTTTCCCCCTGTAAACGTCTATCAGATACCCCATACTCTGGAAAATGTGGAACGATATGCCGATTGGCAGAATTATATTGAACGGCGGTATCGCCGCCATTCCCATTTCTACTCCGAAAAAGCTTATTATTCCCGTGAAAAAATTCATGTATTTGAAATACAACAGAAGTCCGACATCTATGACAATCGGCGCAATCAGAAAAAACTTTTTCAGTTTTTGATTATTCACCCCGTATTTTGCCATCAGATTCGAGCCGGCATAATCTACAAGCGTACTGCATAGAAGTATAAAAATATAAACAGGTATAAACGACATATAAAAATAGCAGCTCGCCGCCAAAAGAAAATATTTCCGCAGTCGCACATTGGGCAGAAGATAATATACAATTACAACAATGGGAAAAAATATCATAAACTTTATTGAATTAAACAACATGGCAAAATTCTCCATTTTTATAGATTTTACGAATTTTACGATATGGCGGCAATTATATAAATTAATATACAATAACTTTTTGAACAAAAATACATATATTTTTGAATATAAAAAAATCCCGGTTTTTTATTCCGCGGATTTTTATTTTTTTTTGAAAATAAGTTCTCACTTTAGTTTATAAAAACTCTCAAAACGGTTGGTTGACTTTGTATAATAAATAATTTATAATATTAACAGAATCGGTTCTAAAATATAAATCATTTATTATAATGAGAGAGGTACAAAATGGCTATTTATTTCAGCGAAAAATTTAAACAAAATCGTAAAGCAAAAGACCTTACACAAGAACAGCTTGCCGAAATCTTTCATGTGTCGCCGCAAGCGATAAGCCGCTGGGAAATCGGCGCTACCTGCCCGGATATTGAACTTTTACCGGTCATTGCGTCATATTTCAATATTACGGTGGACGAGCTTCTCGGAGTGGATAAAATAAAAGACAAGGCGAGAATAGAAGAAATTCAAAATGAAATGGAAGAAAAATGGAAAAACGGTCATATGAATGACGCGGTGGAAATGTTAAGAAATGCCGTGCGTGAATTTCCTCACGAGTATAAATTACAACTTCGGCTTGCTACGTCTTTATATCTGAAATATTTAGCAGATATTGAAGAGAACAAAGATAATTTACCTGAATCTATAACTATTTTAGAGCGCATATTGGAAAACAGCACCGATGATGATACAAGAAATGGGGCGTTATTTGATCTTTCTCAATGTTATAAACAAGCGGGGAATAAAGATAAAGCCGTTGAAACAGCAAAAAAATTGTCTCTTGCACATTCTTCAAGCAATGTTGTCCTCGCGCAGATTTATGAAGGCGATGAACTGCGCGAACAGCTAAAAAAAAATATTGCTACTTTTACCCAATTTTTAGCGGATAATATTAATAAACTGGCAAATTCTATGTATAACTCAGGTTCATCTGAAAGAATAGAGTTGATTAATAAAGCAATCGGCATTTTAGATTTAATTTACGAAAACGGCGATTACGGGTTTGATAATTTCGATTTGAGTAGATATTATTTTGAACTTGCCAAAAATTATTATGGTATAAACGATATGGGTAATGCGTTGAGTTGTTTGGAAAAGGCGGCGCAGCATGCCGTGGATTTCGATGCGCTGGCGGATTTTAAGCAACATACGAGTCTTGCGGTACAAGGTTTGGGAGAAACAAGGATATTAATAAAAGGTGAACGAAATAAAAATAATCAATGTTACGATATGCAGTATGTTAATTTAGCGTATGACGATTTCGATTTAATAAAAGACGACGAGCGTTATAAAGCCGTTATATCCAAATTAGAAAAACACGCAAAATCATATTAACCAAAACAAAAAAAGCGGCGGGATGTCTTAAAATAACGCCGCTTTTTATACGCCAAAATTATTTATATAAAAGAATTTACTTTTTTACTATATAGCCTTTTTTATATAAATACTCCGCCGTGAGAACCCCTCCGCCTGCCGCGCCTCTGAGCGTATTATGCGAAAGCCCGATAAATTTATAGTCGAATATAGAATCTTCGCGAAGCCTGCCTGCGGATACTGCCATGCCATTTTCTAAATCGCGGTCTAATTTTGTCTGCGGACGGTCGATTTCATCGAAATAATATATAAACTGCTTGGGCGCGGACGGCAGATTTAATTCCTGCGGTTCGCCTTTAAATTCGCGCCACAACTGGATTATTTCTTCTTTTGACGGTTTCGCGCCGTCGAAATTTATAAACACAGTTGCTAAATGTCCGTCTGATACGGGAACTCTCACGCACTGCGACGTGATTATCGGCTTTGTTATATTTTCTATAACGCCGTTTTTCACACTTCCCCAGATTTTCATAGGCTCTGTTTCGCTCTTTTCTTCTTCGCCGCCGCCGATATACGGGATAACATTATCAATAATTTCAGGCATTTCGTTAAACGTTTTTGATGCGCCCGATACTGACTGATATGTCGAAACGACAACTTCTTTCAACCCGAATTTTAATAGCGGCGTGAGCATAGGTACATAGCTTTGAATCGAACAGTTCGGTTTGACTGCTATAAATCCCGTTTTCGTGCCGAGACGTTTTCTCTGCGCTTCTATAACCTCCGCGTGCGGGCTGTTTATTTCGGGAATAAACATTGGAACATCGGGAACTCCTCTGGTCGCCTTATCGTTTGATATAACCGGAGTTTCAGTTTTAGCGTACGCTTCTTCGATTTTTTTTACTTCGTCTTTTGTCGGCATGTCGACAGCGCTGAATACAAAATCGCAAAGACTGCTGACTTTTTCAACATCGGATGCATCGAAAACCATCATATCCTTTACTTTTTCGGGTATCGGCGTAGTCATTTTCCAGCGACCCTCGATTGTTTCAGCGTATTTTTTCCCTGCGGATTTGGGACTTGCGGCGAGCGCGGTTATATTAAACCAAGGATGTTCAGCCAAGAGAGTTATAAATCTTTGCCCTACCATTCCGGTTGCGCCTATAATCCCCGCGTTAAGTTTTTGATTAATTTTATAAATATTTTCCATTTTAATTTATACCTCCCTTGAAAAATTTTGTAAAATATATTTTTATATTCTATGTATTATACTACAAAGCGGATTTGATGTCAAGATATTTTTTGTTTTTTATATATTTTTGCCGTACTTTTTTAAAATTTGTTCTATCTGGATTCTTTTTTCTGCCGTGTTATTATTTAAATTTGTTATGTCTATATTTGATTTTCCCATCATGTTGTCGCAAAAACTTTGATTTACAAATCTGTAGCAATTTGTGTGGTCTATAAATTCGTCAGTTATTATTTCTATTTCTCCGTTTCCATTTCCATTTTCAAAATTTTCTCTGCATCTGCGTCTGCATTTCCGGCAAAATAAACAGTGCAGAAATCCATGTCTGCTGTTACGGCAAAAATCATTACGCCGTATATCTTCTCTCTCTGTCAAGGTTTCGGCAGCCTCCGCAGCTTTCGCCGCAACTGAATTCCGTTCTCTCTTGATTGCCCGTATTATTCCGATTTCATCGTCAAAATTAAAATTGTCAGTACAATTATCCGGTATTCTGTATTTTGCACAATACCCTGAATTTACGTTTATTTTCTGCATTTCATCTTTTATAACCGCACTGTATACGCTTTCGCATTTGTTAATATTGCAAATTCCCATTAAAACAATCACTTCCAATCTTAAACCTAAAATAATATAAATTTTGCATTTTATTATATTATTATAATATTCAAAACCGTTATCTTTGTGATTTCTTAATAATTTACAGAAATCCGCCTAATATCAGATACAATCCAACAAGAAAAAATTACCATAAAATTTTAATTATTTGTCTGCATTAATTTTACGTTGATTGGCAATACTCACATAT
>Ga0123357_10002153_pt1 | contig 21707 bp, 23 predicted proteins | sample TergutEmb28metaG_FD_89873 | JGI IMG/M metagenome (GOLD analysis project Ga0123357, IMG submission 89873) | Embiratermes neotenicus P4 segment gut microbial communities from Petit-Saut dam, French Guiana - Emb289 P4 | ecosystem: Host-associated > Arthropoda: Insects > Digestive system > Gut ... | reverse complement strand
TGCTCGACTTCATTGAGGCCGGGCGCGAGGAGATGGGATACATCGGCCAATGATCTCCATTCTGTTGGATACCAACTTGCTGGTTGACGAACCAAACTTCACCGCTATCGATGAAACCGAAGAGCCGGTGGCCATGTTCACCTCCAGCCTGTGCTTGGCTGAGTTGCTGGAGGGCGAATTCAACGACAATCCGGTTCTTGCCGCTGACTCGATAGTTCAACTGGCAAAAGCCCAGTTGTCATTCGATGGCGGAATACCTTTTGGCGAGGCAGAACTGACCGCCTACCGTTTGGTTTGTGCGGCGACCGTGCAAAGTGGACGCCAACTGACGCGAGCCCGTCGCATGGACATGATGATCGCCGCCACCGCGCTAGCCAACGGCATGACGCTGGCCACTCGCAACATCGACGATTTTGCCGTCGTCAAGGACGTCGTCCCTGTCGTCGCCCTCTGATGAGCCATCACAACACCGCTCTCAGTAGACCATTTGCATGGCTTCGCGGACTTCGTTCAGCGTTTGCTCGGCGCGCACGTTCGCCCGCGCATTGCCGTCCGCCAGTACTTTGCGCAGGTGATCGGGGGCGGCCATGAGTTCGGCCCGGCGGGCCCTGATCGGCGCGAACTTCGCGTTGATCGCGTCCGCGACAAGGCGCTTCAGCGCCCCCGCCCCGCCGTCGCCTATCTCGTCCGCCACCGATTCCGGCGTCCGATCCGTGCACAACGCCGCCAGCAAAACCAGGTTCGACACCTCCGGGCGGCCGACCGGGTCGTACGTGATGTGACGGTCGGCATCCGTCACAGCCTTCTTGATGAGCTTGGCCGTCTGATCCTCGTCCATGCCGATTTCGATGGTGTTGTTCTTCGACTTCGACATCTTCGTGCCGTCCATGCCAAGGATGTGGGACGCCTCGCCGGCGCTGATCAGCCCGTCCGCCTGCGGGAAAACCGGCTGGTCGGGGACGGCCCGTCCGTACCGCTCGTCGAAACGCCGCGCGATGACGCGGGTGATCTCGATGTGGGGCAACTGATCCATGCCGACGGGCACGATGTTCGCCTTGCAGAACAAGATATCGGCCGCCTGGTGCACCGGGTACGTCAACAGCAGCCCCGACATGGGGCGACCGCCGGTGTCGTCCAGCTCGGCCTTGACGGTGGGGTTGCGGCGCAGTTCGGCGTCCGTCACAAGCGACAGGAACGGCAGCAGCAGTTGGTTCAGCGCCGGGACGGCCGAGTGCGCGAAGATCGTCGACCGGGACGGATCGATGCCGACGGCCAGGTAGTTCGCCACCGCCGAATAGACGCGATCCCGTATCGGGCCGACCCCGTCACGATCGGTTATCACCTGGTAGTCGGCCACCAGCACCCACGTTTCGACCCCCAGGTCTTGCAGCCGCACCCGGTTGGCCAGCGACCCGAAATAGTGCCCGATGTGCAACTCGCCGGTGGGACGGTCGCCCGTCAACAAGCGGTAACGCCCGGGATGGATGGGCAAGTCGGCCTCCAGCGCCGCGCTGCGGCGGGCCCAACTGGCGTGCGTCGCCTTGCCGTCGGACAGGGTTTCCTCAACAGATTCACTCATAATGAGTCAAGTTTAGTGGGGCTTGACGAGGCCCGTCAGGAAATCCCTTATGCCACCGGGGTTTTGCACCTTGATGACGGCCATGATCATGCGAGGCGTCAGCGCGCCTTTCGGGTAGACCCAGTAGGACGGCAGCCATTCCGGCCCGTATTTGGCCTTCGCTTTCGTCAGCGCCTTGAAGCCGTAGAAGCGGTTGCCCTTCTCGTAGAACAGGCCCAGCGCGCGGTCGGCGAAGCGGTGCCCGCCGTCGTCGGCCAGGCCGGCCAGCGGCGCCACGCCGAGGCTGGCCAGATGCTTGCCCTCGGCCTTCAACTGCAAGAACGCCTCGCCGTTGATCTTCTCGGTGACGCCAGGGGGCGCGTCCCGCAACCGTCGTGTTAGATCGACAAGGTAGCTGGCCTGCCCCTCGTACGGCAGGAAAGTGTGAAAACCGACGATGCGGCCTTGCCTGTCGCGGGCGTAGAAATAGCGCCTGTCCATGGGGCTGTGCAGGTTCATGCCGCCGATCGTGAACGTCAATTGGCTGCTCTTCTTGCCTTTCAGCCAATCGGTGCTGACGTGCTCGATTGCCCGCTCCACTGCGGCGTCCCGCCCCTTGAGCGGCGCGTACTCGTGGACGGTGACGCCGGCGTTTGTTGCCCCGTTGAACTTCGACCGGAACTTAGCCCGAGCCCCGCCCGTCAGGTCGAAACTGGCAAGATCGAAGACCGCTTCCTCGCCGCATTTAAGGTAGTCAAAGCCCATTGCCTGGTATTGCGCCAGGTACTTGTCGGTCGTTCCAAGGAACACCGCCGTGTAGTCGCCCTCGGCGCAAAACAGGTAGAACTCGCGCAGGACGGCCGCGAAATCGCCGTCCGCGCAGATCGGGTCTCCCATTACGATGATGTAGTCGCCGACGATGCGGTAGGCCACCACGCCGGGCGCGCTTTCCGAGAAGAACAAGGCCTTGTCGTCCTCCAACGCCAGGTAGGCTGTCGGGTTTTGGCCGTCGGCCAATACGATCTCGCGGGCCCGTTGACGCCGCCACGCCGACACCACCGTCCGGAAAACCACCGGCCGAAGCACCAACAAGAGGCCCACGCCGAAGCTGATCCAGAACACCCAAACGACGAACCAGGTAGCCAAACCGGTGCCACCAGTGACGAACAGCATATTGAACACACGCCCGAAGCTGCCCGCCCACGTCAATTCCCGACGCGCCAGCACATGCCCGGCAACGGCGTCAACGACCAGGAAGGCCAGCAGCACTACGAATACAACCACTGCCGCCCGCAGGGACGGACGGTCGGCGCCACGACAGAAATAGCGCCAATTCACCAACAGAACGACAAGCGCGAAGACCTGCAAGCCGACCATCAGGACGGTCAGTTCGTCCATGTGAGGCGCGTACAAGACGAACCCGGCGCTCAAAGCGACGATAGCGATCACCCAGGCGGCGAAACGACGGTTGAACAGGAACCAGGCCACCAACACCAGCAATAGCGCGAAATACCGCCGACAGAAATGGTTGACGGCCATGGCGTGTCGCAAAGTGATGTTGGTGCTCCATGGCGTGTGCCAAATCGTCGAGGCGAACATTGCCACTGCCAACAGCAAGGCCGACACAAGCGCCAGATCGACCAACACCTGTCGGATCAGGCGACGGCGCCTCACTTGACGCCTCGCGGCCCGCCAGTGATGTCGTCCAATGCTGCCACAATCGGCTCCGGCAAGGTGTCATCGCCGACAGCCAGTAGCGGTTCGAGTTGGGCCAGCGTCCGCGCCCCGAGCAGAGGCGCCGTCACGCCGGGCGCGTCCCGCACCCACAGCAACGCCACCTGGGCGGCGGTCAACCCCAGCCCGTCACCGGCCCGCGCGACGGCCTCGACGACGGCATCGGCCCGCGGTTGCAGATATGGCTCCACGAACCAGGCCAGATGACGCGACGCCCCGCGCGAACCGGGCGGCACGCCGTCGCGGTACTGCCCGGTCAAGACGCCACGGCCCAGCGGCGACCATGGGAAAAACCCCAGCCCGTGGTAACGCAGCGCCGGCAGCACCTCAACCTCGGCCCGACGGGCAAGCAGCGAATACTCGTTCTGGGCGGCCACAATGGGCGCGGCGCCATTCGTCCTGGCCTGCCAGGCCACCGCCGTGCCGATCTGCCAACCGACATAGTTGGCCACCCCGACGAACCGGGCTTTGCCACTGGTGACGGCCTTGTCCAGCGCGTTCATCGTCTCGTCCAGTGGGGCGTCGCCCCAGGCGTGCACCTGCCACAAATCGACATGGTCTGTGCCCAAACGGGTGAGCGATCCGTCCAGATCGGCCAGCAGCGCCTTGGCCGAAGTGTCAAGAACCTGGTCGCCGTCAACCGAAGCGAAGCCCGCTTTGGTGGCCAGAACCAGCTTGTCGCGGGGCACGTCGTGACGCATCAGCGAGCCGATCATCCGCTCGGCCAGGCCGTCCCCGTAGGTGGGCGCCGTGTCGATAAAGTTGCCGCCCGCGCCCACATAGGCCCTCATCAGCGCCCTGGCGTCAGGCGGCTGCACATCACGTCCCCAGGTCAGTGTGCCCAGCCCGAGATCCGACACTTCAAGGCCGCACGTGCCGACGAGCCGCCTTTTCATCCGGCCGGGGCGATCTGGTCGGGGTCGGGTGGCGCCCACGGCGCGTCTGGCACCCGCGCCGGGTTTGCCGGCGCATCGGTGGCCGGCGCCGCCGAGGGGTCCTGGCCGGGGGCCAACATGTCGGGTGCGCCCATCGGCCCGCCAGCGCCGTCCGGCCCGGCCGGGGCCGGCTCGATGGCCCCACGCGCTTTGGCCAAAGCTGCCACCACTTCAGGCGACGGCTCCGGACGCTCGATTCCCGCCGCCGCGTAGACCTGTTCTTCGTCCAGCGTTTCGTGTTCCAACAGGGCGACGACTATCGCCTCCAGTTGGTCGCGGTGCTCGCGCAGCAGGACGGCCGCCTTCTCGTGGCATTCACCGATGATGCGACGGGTTTCCTCGTCGAGCAGGCCTAGCGTCTCTTCAGCGATTCCATTGGTGCGTGGGTCGATGGAGTCGTTCAGCACCTGCATCGGGCCGACTTTTTCGCTCATCCCCCACTTGCCGACCATCTGGCGGGCAATGGCCGTCGCCGAACTGAGGTCCGATTCGGCGCCCGTCGTGACGACGCCGAAGATCACCGATTCGGCCGCCATACCGCCGAGCGCCCCGACGATACGTCCCATCAGGTAGTCGCGGTCGTAGCCGTACTTGTCGGTGTCGGGTGTCGACAAGGTGACGCCCAAAGCCTGGCCGCGCGGGATGATCGACACCTTGCGCACCGGGTCGGCGCCCTTCTGCAACATGCCCAGCAAGGCGTGGCCGGCCTCGTGGTAGGCGGTGCGGCGCTTCTCGTTCTCGGGGATGACGACCTGACGGGCGACGCCCAACTGGATCTTCTCAAGGGCGTTCGTGAAGTCACGTTGATAAACCAAAGTGTCGGCCCGCTTGGCCGCCAGCAGCGCCGCCTCATTGGCCAGGTTCGCCAGATCGGCGCCCGTCATACCCGGGGTCGACGCCGCGATCGCGTGCAGATCGACGTCCGGGGCGGTCGGAATGTTTCGGGTGTGGACGCCCAATATCTGGGCGCGTCCTTCCAAATCGGGGGTGTTGACGGTGATGACGCGGTCGAAGCGGCCGGGACGGGTCAACGCCGCGTCCAGCACGTCCGCCCGGTTGGTGGCCGCCATGACAACCACGCCCTCGGTGCCGTCGAAACCGTCCATCTCGGTTAGCACCTGGTTCAGCGTCTGCTCGCGCTCGTCGTTGCCGCCCAGCGACCGCGACGATGCCCGCGACCGGCCGATGGCGTCGATCTCGTCGATGAAGATGATGGACGGGGCAGCCTTGCGCGCCTCGTCGAACAACTGGCGCACCCGTTGGGCGCCGACGCCGACGATCATCTCGATGAACTCCGAAGCCGACGCGGTGAAGAAAGGCACCTCGGCCTCGCCGGCGGTAGCCCGGGCCAACAGCGTCTTGCCGGTACCCGGCGCGCCCTCCAACAAGACGCCCTTGGGGGCGTGGGCGCCGACCCGCCGGTACTTGTCGGGGCTCTTCAAGAAGTCGACGATCTCGGTGACCTGATCCTTGACCTCTTCGATGCCCGCCACGTCGTTGAAATTGACGCGAACCTTGTCCTTCTCGATGGGTTTGACGTCGCGGCCCATGCCGCCCATCAAGCCCTGGAGGCCGCCGCCCTTGGTCATGCGCCGCATGAACCACACCCAGATGCCTATCAGCAGCACCCAAGGCAGAATGGCCTGCGCCAGCGTCATCCAGATCGATTGCTCTTGGTAAACGGGCGTGGCGGAAACGATCACATTCTGTTGTTGCAGCGTCGTCCAAAGTTCGTCCGTGGCCCAGGTCGGACGCTCAGTGGTGAACTTGGTGTAAGTGACGCCGTTCTTGTTTTCCGTCGCGTCGACATCGGACGGGACTACTTGGGCGGTTTTCAATTCGCCGTCGATCGAGTCGCCCTTGGCGTGGATCGACTTGATGTTGTTGGCCTGAACCTGGGCGGTGAAATCCGAGTAGCCGATGGCCGGCGGCGTGTCGCGAGTGCTCATCCACCGCACGACTGACAAGATGACGACGAAGACCAGCATCCAAATGATGGCGTATCGCCACGGATTCAGCTTTGGCCGGTCGTTCGAGTCGGACGAATCGTCCTTTTTCTCGTCCAGCCCCTCGGTGCGCCACGGTTTGGGGGCGTCCAGCGGCGGTGGGCTCTGGGCGGGTTTTCGCTTGGGTGTCGGGGTACGGGGCGGCGCATCTGCCCGATCCGGCGTCGCCGGCACCTCGTCGCTCATGGCCTCTCCTTCGTCAGCCTTCCATAATAGCGCCTGCGACTAGCGATAAAGACCGCGCTTGGCGACGTACTGGACGACCCCGTCGGGCACCAGGTACCACAGCGGCAAGCCGTCGGCGACGCGGGCGCGGCACTCCGTCGAGGATATCGCCATGGCCGGCACCTCGACGCAATGGACTTTGCCCTCCCACGACTCACAGGCTGTCTTGTCCAGGTGCACGCCTGGACGGGAGACGCCGATGAATGTCGCCAGGTCGAACAAGTTCTCGAAGTTCTTCCAGGTAGGGATGCCCGCGAGCGCGTCTGCGCCAGTGATGAAAAACAGGTCGACGTCGCCGCGTTCGGCTTTGATATCGTGCAGCGTGTCCACGGTGTAGGTGTCACCTGGACGTTCGATGTCGACGCGCGACACCGAAAAACGCGGGTTCGATGCTGTGGCAATGACAGTCATCAGGTAGCGGTCCTCGGCCTTCGAGACGTAACGTCCGGCCTTCTGGTAGGACGTGCCGGTGGGCACGAAGACCACCTCGTCCAGCTTGAACCGGCTGGCCACCTCGCTGGCCGCCACCAGGTGGCCATGGTGGATCGGGTCGAAGGTGCCGCCCATGACGCCCAGGCGGTACGTCCGCCCCGTGGGCTTGCGGGCGAGCCCGACGGCGGTGTCTGCTCCAGCAGCCATACCCGTGCCTCTCCCCTATTCCCTGACTTGCCCGTCGCCGGTTACGACGTACTTCGTGGTCGTCATCTCGGGCAGCGCCATTGGGCCGCGAGCGTGCATCTTCTGCGTCGATATACCGATCTCGGCGCCGAAGCCGAACTGCCCGCCGTCGACGAACCGGCTGGACGCGTTTACCAGCACGCACGCCGCGTCGACGGTGCTCGTGAACCGGTTGGCACGGGCCAGATCGTTGGTGACGATGGTCTCGGAATGCCCCGTCCCGTGCTTTGCGATGAACGCCATCGCGGCGTCCAGATCGTCGACAACCGCTATGCGCAGGTCGAGGCTCAGGTGCTCGTCGTCCCAATTCGTGGCCTTGTCAATGCGCGAATCCAGCGCCATCGCCGCCTTGTCGCCGTGAAGGCGGACGCCGGCGTCGGTCATCGCGTCGCACAGCCGCGGCACCGCGTCGGCCGCGATGGTCTTGTCGACCAACACCGTCTCGAGCGCGTTGCAGACGGACGGGCGCTGCGCCTTCGCGTTGACGGCGATGCCCAGCGCCATGCCGATGTCGGCCGACTTGTCGATATAAAGATGGCAGTTGCCGGTGCCGGTCTCGATGACAGGCACCTGTGAGCCCGTCACCACCGCCCGGATCAACGAAGCACCACCGCGCGGTATCAGCACGTCGACCAGGCCGCGGGCCCGCATCATCTCGTCGGTGGATTCGTGACCGCCCTCGACGAGTTGGACGGCGCCCTCCGGCACCCCGATGGACGACAGCGCCGCCTGCAGAATCTCGACGACGGCTCGGTTCGATTCCACCGCCGTCGACGATCCGCGCAGCAGCACCGCGTTGCCCGACTTCAGGCAGATTCCCGCCGCGTCGGTGGTGACGTTGGGGCGGGCTTCGTAGATGATGCCGATGACGCCGATGGGCACCCGGACCTGCTGGATATGGACGCCGTTGGCCAGCGTCCACCCGCGCACAACCTCGCCGACGGGGTCGGCCAGGCGGGCCAGGTCGCGCAGGCCCTGGGCCATCGCCTGAATACGCGCTGGCGTCAACGACAACCGGTCGATCAGCGCATCGTCCAGCCCGGCGGCGCGGCCGCGGGCGACGTCCTCGGCGTTGGCTGACAGCACCAGTGCCTCGGAGCACTCCAACAGGCCCGCCATCGCCGCCAGCGCGGCGTCCTTATCAGCGCGGGTCATCGCGGCAAGATGAAGGGCTGCGACGCGGGCAGCTTTCGCCTGATCAGTGAACGAAGTCATGGCACCAGTGTATCCGCCGCGACCGTCTTAGCCACGAAGAACGGCCCCGCCCCGGCCCGGCGCATCAGCAGCGCGACAAGCACGAAGGCGTTGCAGGTGGCCGTCACACAGGCCGAAATGATCGTCCCGGCGTCCGGTGCCATCAGCCCCCACGTAAGCCAGATTAGCTCGTTAGCCAGTTGCACCACCCAGGACGTCAGCGACACCCCAGTCACCTTCGGGTCACGCAGAATCTGCGCGCCCTGCCAGATTTTAGCGATGGCTATCGGCGTCACAACCGTCGCGCCGAAAGCCGCCGACCCAACCACGCGGTCAAGCGTGGCCAGCAGCGCAGCGAAGGCCAAACCGGGCACCACCCACCACCAACTGGGCAGTTTGCGGTCGCGGCGCAGGTACCACAGCGAGATGACGACGGTTATGAAACTGACAGTGTTGGCCACCATCATGAACGCCTGGCCCAGCTTCAGCCCGTGCATCCACCAGCCGAGTGTCGTGCCGACGAACACCACCCAAAGCGGCCAGGCCATGCCTTTGGTGTCACCAGTTCGCAGCAGCGAGATGGCCTGGGGCGCCAGCATGACGGTCGACGTCAGCCCGCCTATCCAGCCGATGACGAAAAGCAGGGTCACTGACGGGCCTTCCGCGTCAGCACCATGTCGTCACGGTGGACGACCTCGTGGCCGAAGCGGGTGCCCAGCCGGTCCGGCAGTTCGGTCGATGCGAAACTCACCAGCCCGCGGGCGACGACTCGTCCGTCAGGGCCGACGATCTCGACGGGGTCGCCGGCGGCGAAGCTGCCCTCGACGGCCGTGATGCCGGCCGCCAGAAGCGACGCCGGCGTGGTGGTAAGCGCCTTGACGGCGCCGGCGTCCACCAACAGCCGCCCCTGCGTTTCGCTGGCATCCGCCAACCATTGCAGGCGACGCGGACGGGGTCGCGCACTGGCGGCGAAAGCCGTCCCCACCGGCTCGCCGGCCAACGCCGGCGCCACCTGGGCCGTCGACGTCAAGACGACGGGGATGCCAGCCGCCGCCGCCAGCCCGGCCGCCTCGATCTTCGAAGCCATGCCGCCGCTGCCGACACCCGACGTGCCGGCCTGATCGGTATCGGCGTCCAAGTCGGACAGGTTGGGGACGAATGAAATCGCCGTCGCGCCGGGTGTGTCGGGACGGGCCGTGTACAGCGCGTCCACATCGGACAGCAGCACCATGGCACGCGCCCGCACCAGCTCGGCCACCAAGGCGGCCAGGCGGTCGTTGTCGCCGAAGCGGATCTCGCGGGTGGCGACGGTGTCGTTCTCGTTCACGATGGGCACGACGCCCAGCCGCGTCAGGGCCCCGAATGTGCGCACGGCGTTGGCGTAACTGTTGCGCCGCGCCATGTCGCCGACGCTCAGCAGCACCTGCGCTACCGTCAGCCCGTGACGGGCGAATGCCTGTGTATACCGGGCGATCAACACGCCCTGCCCCACTGCCGCGGCTGCCTGCTGCTGCGCCAAGTCGGCCGGACGGTGCGTCATCCCCAGCGGTTCACAACCGGCGGCGATGGCCCCGGACGTCACCAGGACGACCTCACGGCCAGCCTTGACGACGCCGGCCAACACGTCGACGAGCCTTGTCAGCGCCTCGTCGTCGATGCCGCCGCGGGCCGAAGCCAGCGACGACGACCCCACCTTGACGACCACACGACGCGCCGACGCCACCGCCTCGCGGACGGCCTGCTCCTCGGCGTGGATGGTCATTCGTCGTCTTCCGTTTCAAGTGCTTGGCGGCGCACGGTGCGCCAATCGTCATGCCCGGCGTCTTGCATGAGTTCGTCGCGCAGCTCACGATACTCGGCGTCACGCTCACGGCGGCGCCGCACCGCCGGGCGTTGTTTCTCAAGCCTGGCGTCCTCACCACGTCGACTCAGCGGCGCACCACCGATTTCGATCTGCGGCGCGAAATCGAAGACCACCGCGTTGGCGCCGGCGCCGATCGCCACCGCGTCACCCGGCTGTGCGCCCAAGCGCCGCAACTCGTCCTCGACACCCAGACGGTTCAGGCGGTCAGCCAGGTAGCCGACGGCCTCATCGTTGGCGAAATCGGTCTGCGCCACCCAGCGCTCGGGCCTAGCGCCACGTACCCGCCAAACCAGGCCGCCGTCACTGTCCCCCTGCTGCACAACAGTGAATTTGTCGCCGCCTTGATCGACAGGTTTGACGACGACGGGGACGACGGGACGAGCCGCCTCCTGCTGACGGCGAGCAGCCACCAGATCCGCCATTGCGAAGGTCAGCGCTTTCAATCCCTCGCCCGTCTTGGTCGAAACCATGAACACAGGCAGGCCACGGGCCTCGATCTCTGGCGCGGCGATCTCGGCGATGGCCATGGCGTCGGGAACGTCGACCTTGTTCAGTGCCACAAGACGGGGACGGTCGTCCAGCCCGCCGTAGGCGGCCAACTCGGCCTCGATGACGTCCAGATCTGTCAGAGGGTCGCGCCCGGGCAGGTAGGTGGCGCAGTCGATGACGTGGACGATGGCCTGGCACCGCTCGATGTGGCGCAGGAAGTCGTGGCCCAGCCCCTTGCCGTCGCTGGCGCCCTCGATCAGGCCGGGAACGTCGGCCACCGTGAACGTGACATCCCCGGCGACGACAACGCCCAGGTTCGGCACCAGCGTCGTGAACGGGTAGTCGGCGACCTTCGGACGGGCCCGCGAGATTGCGGCGATCAGGGACGATTTGCCGGCGCTGGGGAAGCCCACCAGCCCGACGTCGGCCACAACTTTCAGTTCAAGCTTTATGCGCCGCGACTGCCCGTCCTCGCCCAGCAGCGCGAACCCTGGCGCCTTCCTGGCGGGTGTGGCAAGCGCGGCATTGCCCAAGCCGCCGCGTCCACCCTTTGCTACGACGATCTCAGAATTGGGCCCGTCCAGGTCGGCCAGCAACTCGCCACTGTCCAAATCGGTGACGACGGTGCCCTGCGGCACCCGCAACACGATGTCTTCGCCGCTGGCGCCCGCCCGGTCGTCCCCCATGCCGGGCTGGCCATTGGCGGCCTGACGCACGGAACCGCGGTGATAGTCGACGAGCGTTGTAAGACCATGTTCGACGCGAAGAATTACGGAACCGCCGTCACCGCCGTTGCCGCCGTCCGGCCCGCCGAGGGGCTTGAACTTTTCGCGGTGCACACTGGCGCAGCCGTTGCCGCCGTGACCGGCGACCACCGTCAACGTGACGCGGTCGACAAAGGTGGGGATGGCCACCTCAGCCTGCCTGTCTAGGCCGCAGGAGCGACGTTGATGACGCGGCGACCCCGCTTGCTGGCAAACTCGACAGCCCCGGGGACAAGCGCGAACAGCGTGTCGTCCTTGCCGCGCCCCACACCCTCGCCGGGGTGGAAATGGGTGCCGCGCTGACGCACGATGATCTCGCCGGCCAGAACCTCCTGGCCGCCGTAACGCTTGACGCCCAAACGCTGCGGCTTGGAATCGCGGCCGTTACGCGAGCTGGACCCGCCCTTTTTGTGTGCCATGTCGCTTGCCTCTCAGCCCTCGATGCCCGTGATCTTCACACGGGTGTACTTCTGACGGTGACCCTGGCGCTTGATGTGGCCGGTCTTGTTCTTGAATTTCAGAATGCGGATCTTCGGCCCGGCGACGGGGCCGACAACCTCGGCCGTCACGCTGGCCTTGCCCAGCTTGCCTGAATCGCAGATGACGGAGGCGCCGTCGACCAGCATCAGTGGCTGCAACGCCACGCTGGAACCGGTTTCGGCGGCCTGGTCGATGTCGATGACATCGCCGACGGCAACCTTGTGCTGGCGTGAACCACTGCGGACGATCGCGTACACGATACTGACCCTCTCATCTCGTTGTCGGGCGCAAACTGGCGCCAACGTTCAATCTTACGTTACCGGGCAAAGCCCGGTCAAAAACCCTACTTTTGGTACTGATAGTACGACTGCGTCGTCATCTGCCCCGGCAAGAAGACGACGCACTGCACGTCGGTGTTGGTCGATGAACCGACATCGCTGAACGACTTGGCCTGCAACGACGAAGAGTCGTAATCGAGGCCGATGTATAGGGCGAACTGATCGGTGCAATAGTTCGTGATGTCACCTTGCACATTGGCGACGTTCGTCTCCGTCGCGTAAACCTCACCCTCGTGCTGCGAAGAGCACGGCACGACCTGCACATTCGTCACCGTGTCGCCGAGGTTTGACACGTTGTAGATGCAGTCGCCCACCTTCAGGGACGAAATATCGACCGAGGCCGTCGCTGTGACTTGCCCGGCGGAATTACGATAGGACGGCGATTGCCCGCTGCAGGCGCTCGTCCCCAATATCAATGCTGCTGCGGCGACCACCGACGCGGCCCGGAATACCTTCACGCTCTTCACCCGCCCAGTATACGGGGCGCTTCTAAGCGGGCGGCACAACCAGGCTCAGGATGATGATTGCCAGGCCGGCCAGACCCGTCACCGCGGCGTCCCAGAACCTGCCGCGCACCGCCAGCAAGCCGATGACACGCTCCGGCAGCACCAGGCGCATCAGGCCCGCCAAGCCCGTCGCCCCGCCGATCATCATGGCGCCGCGGCGCCAGTGGCTGACAATTATCAACACGACCCCGACGGCCCCGCAGGCAAGCACGAGCAGCAACGGCCATTGACGGTACAAAGCCCTTGGCCAACCACGCACGAAGCGCATCCACCGAGCGAGCATGGTCAGGCCTGGTCGACCAAGTTCGCCAACAACATGGCCCGCGTCATCGGGCCGACGCCGCCGGGATTCGGCGTCAGGTACCCGGCCACCTCTGCCACCGCCGGGTCAACATCGCCCACGGGCTTGCCGTCTACCCTTGTCACCCCGACATCGACAACGACAGCACCCGGCTTGACCATGTCGGCCGTCAACATGTGGGGCTGCCCGGTGGCCATGACGACGACATCGGCAGCGCGCGTATGGGCAGCCAGATCGCGGGTCGCCGAATGACATTGAGTGACGGTGGCGTCGATGCCACGCCTGGTCAGCAGGACAGCCAGGGGACGCCCGACCGTCAGGCCGCGGCCGACGACGACCACCTCCGCGCCTTTCAAACTGATGTCGTAGCGCGTCAACAACTCGACGATGCCGCGCGGCGTGCACGGCAGTATGCCCGGCGCGCCGGCGGCCAGACGACCCAGATTGACCGGCGTCAAGCCGTCGACATCCTTGTCCGGGTCGACCATGGCGAGCATGGCGTCCTCGTTCATGGCGGGCGGCAGCGGCAATTGGACGATGAATCCGGTACAAGCCGGGCTGGCGTTCAAGGCGGCGATCTGTTCGGCGACATCGGCCTGGCTGGCGTCGGCGGGCAACTTCACCTGGATCGAGTCGATGCCTACCTCGGCGCAGTCGCGGTGCTTGCCGGCGACGTAGATAGCGGACGCCGGGTCGTCCCCCACCAAAACGGTGCCGAGCCCGAGGCTGACACCTTGCGCCTTGAGCACACCCACGCGGGTGGCCAACTCCGATTTGATGGTGGCGGCGGTCGCCTTGCCGTCCAAACGTACTGCGGTCATGCACCCAAGCCTACCGGCACAAGACCCCGTCAGCCGCGATCGTCGATCACAACGGTCACCCGCTGGTGCAGCAGATACGTCGCCAGTGCGCCGACATCGTCAGCCGGCACGGCGACGCTCATGACGGCCGTGCCGTCAATCTGGTACTGCGGCGGATAGACCACCCAGGCGCTGAACGCCGAAACGACACCATCGTCGTCCTCAAGCCCTGGCAGGCCCAAAAGCAGCACGTGACGCCCGCCGGGCAGGGCGGCAGACGGCATCTGGCCAGGCGCCAGCCGAAGTGCCACCAAACTCGTACCGGCAGGCAACCCCGGCTGGCCAAAATCGTCCGAGGCTAGCAACGAACCGGGTGCCAGCGTGTGCAGCGCCCGGGAACCCACCACCGTGCCCTGATCGGCCAGTGCAACCGTCGGCACCCCGTCGGCGGTCACCTCGGCGACCCCGAGGTCGCCGGACTGGATGACGTCGCCCTGAAGCACCGGCTTGGCGACTACTATCACCGGCTTACCGTGGCTGACTTGGGCGAAACCGTACGCCGTGCCCAAACCGCCCAGGCAGGCCACCAAGACAACGATGGCGGCGAACAACGACGTTGACCGGCGTCTGGGCGGTGGCGGGCTGGCCGGAAGCCATGAAATGGACATTGCGCCCCCTCTCGAAATCCATCCTGTCATGGTTGCCAGGCGTCTTGGAAGTGGGCTGTGGATAACCTCAGCCGCGAGGCGGTGGCGTGGGTGGCGTGGGTGGCGTGGGTGGCCGAGGTGCACGAGGCTGGCTGGGTGGCTGAGGCTGGCTGGGTGGCTGAGGCTGGCTGGGTGGCCGAAGTTCCTTGAACTGCGGCTGCGGCGCAGGCGTCACCCCACCGCCCGCCCGCCAAGCCAGAACCATGCCGGCAACCAGGCCGGCGAACCCCAACAAGGTGACGGCCAACAGCACCATCGGAACAAGACGCGGCCCGAACCCCACCAATCGGTTGAAGCCGAAATTGCCCATGCTGAATGCGGACAGCCCCGTCATCACCAAGCCTGCCAAGATGCCCGTCGCGCCGCCGATGAGGCCACCAACGTCGACGCGAACCGGCGCCCCGATGGCCTTGGACGCTGTCATCTGAGCCCGCATCGTCACCCAGGCGCCGGCGACGCCTGCCACCACCGGCGCCACCAACCAAAACAGCGTGAAATGCGACGGTGCGCCGGCCTGGGGCATCGCCCCGAAAACGGGCAAGGACGGCAGGATACCGACATTGACCGCCGCCGGCGAGACGACCGTCCCGACACCCATTGAAAACCCGGCGCCGACAAGCCACGACGTGCACCAAAGCAAGAAGTTCGGCAGCCACAGTGCCTGCATTATGGCAACCAAAACCCCGCCCAGGCCGCCGGCCTGCAACACGTCCTGCAAAGCGCCGATTCGAGCACGTGACGCCACTAGGGCGATGCAAAGCACCAGTGCCGCGACCGCCACCAGCACCCCTACGGCGGCACCCAGGGCACGCGGCAATGCCCGCACCCAGGCCGGCACGTCGGCACGCCACGGAATGCGCCAGCCGAATAGTGGCGCCGCCGCCGACCAGCCGACTATCAAGCCGACGATCAGCCCGCCGACTAGCGCCCTAATTATCGACTCGGGCTCGACGAGCACCGTCACGACGGCGATGACCGCCGTGTACGCCACGCCGACGGTCACGGCAACCCCGGCCACCCGACTCGTCGACACCCCGGGCGAGGCCACGAAACCGTGGCGCAAAGCCGCCCGTGTGACGACCAGACCGACGGCCACCAACACCAACGTCAGACCCAGCGGCACGACCGAGATGACGACTCCTTCAAGCGTGAGCGGCGCGCCGTGGGCCAACAGCAGCACCCCGACGGCCAAGCCGAAGGGGTCGCTCAATGGCAGGTTCGTGGCCGACAGCCAGCCGATCATCGGCAAGCAAAGGCAGATCAACGCGTCAATAACCAACGACGCCAGCACACCGGCCACCGCCGCCACGGGCCAAGGCGCGAGACGACGCCAAACCACCCGTGCCGGGCCACCCGCCCGTACTCGTGCTGCCTTGATCGCCACAGGCCTATCCTGCCATGCGTCGCAGCGTCAGGGCGGCTTGGCTGGGCGTCATGGTGAACCCGCCCGCCCAAACTCCGCAACTCCAAGTGATCGAATTGGCCGAAGACGCCGTGATCTGGCAACCCATGCCGTCCAGATTGCCGGTCAGATATTGGTAGACGACGCCCCCGTCGGCGCCGTCGAAGACGACGGTGACAAGCTCGGACAGATTCGTCGTGCTGGCAGGGGTCAGGCCCGCCGGGATCGAGAAACCGGCTGGCGCGAACGTCATGCCCATATCTGTCAACGTCACGCCACCGGGCGGCGCCGTGACGGCGGGGGTCGGTGACGGCGAAGTTGCCGTCGGCTGTACGACCGGGGGCGCGGCGGAACATGCCGTCACAGCCAAACCAGCCACCAACAACGCCCCCCAAGCCCGACGGGCCATCATATCCAGCCCTTGCGGCGGAAGACGACGAACAACGCCACCACCGGGATGATGATCAACAGCGCGGCGATCCAGAGGCCGGCCGGCAGCCCGAACCCGAAATACGGCACATTCATGCCGAAGAAGCCCGTCACCAGGGTTGGGACGGCGATGATGGCAGCCCAGCCGGCCAACAGCTTCATAGCCTCGTTCATGCGGTTGTCGTTGAGCGCCAGGTTCGTCTCGAAAACGGAAGACACCAGGTCGCGCAGGTTATCCAACCATTCAGTGGCCCTCAGGGTGTGGTCGGTCAGGTCTTCGTAATAGGTCAGCAGCTCGGCCGTCCATTTGCGCTCGACGGAGCCAGTCCGCATCAATGCCGCCACCACGTCGCGCATAGGCGGTATGACGCGTCTCAAGTCGACCAGTTCGCGGCGCACCGTGAAGGTCTGCTGTTGCAGCGCCTTGAGGTCGGCCCGATCAGCGAAGGCCTGATCGATCAGTGCCTCGGCGTCATCATCCAAGCCTTGCAGCACGTCGAACTGTTCGTCGACAGCCTCATCGAGCACGCCCTGCAGTAAGCCGTCGACGCCGAAACCGGCCAGTTTCGGGTCTTCCTTCCAACGGTTCACAACCGAGGCCATGTTGAACTTGTCGTCCAAACGAACCGTCAGCAGGCACATCGGCAGCGAATAGGCACTGATGCGCGTCAACTGGACCCGGCTATCCGTGGCATTGACGGGCCCCAGACTCGCCCCGAACATGGTGACGAACATATAGCCGTCAAAGCGGGTGGCTTTGGGACGCTCGTCGGGCGTCAGCGAATCTTCCAACGAGTGCGGGTCAAGGTTCAGGGCCTCGCCGATGCGGTTGACCTCGGCCTCGTCGACGCCGCACATATCGACCCACACCAGTAGATCTGGATCGTGGATAAGATCGGCGACGCTGTCCTGGTCGACGACTCGATCCAACGGTTTGCCATCGCGCCAAGCCATTCCCGTGATACTCACCCGCACAATCCTAGACGGCTCGGCGGCGACTAAGCTGATGACAGTACCGAACAGGAGGTTGACATGGCCAAGCGTCTTTACCGCTCAAGCAGCAACAAGGTGATCGGAGGCGTCTGCGGCGGTATCGCCCAGTTCTTCGGCATCGACGCCACCTGGGTGCGTCTGGCAGCCGTCATCCTGGCTGTCATCGGTGGCAGTGGCGTGATCATTTATGTGCTCTTGTGGCTGTTCCTGCCGGACGACGCGACAGGCGACATCGGCCTGGATGCCGTGTTCGACTTCTACCAGGCCCACCGCGACCGTCCCAGCAATCGCGTGTAGGGCGTCATTCCCATTCGATCGTCGCCGGCGGTTTGCTGGTGACGTCAAGGACGACGCGGTTTATCTGACGGCATTCGTTGGTGATGCGGGTGCTGATGCGCTCAAGCACATCGTAGGGCAGGCGCGCCCAGTCGGCCGTCATGGCGTCGTCACTGGTGACGGGGCGCAGCACCACCGGGTAGCCGTAGGTGCGCCCGTCCCCCTGGACGCCAACCGAGCGGACGTCCGCCAGCAGGACGACGGGGAACTGCCAGATGCCGCGGTCAAGCCCGGCGATGGCCGTCTCGTCGCGGACGATGGCATCGGCGGCGCGCAGCAGATCCAACCGCTCGGCCGTCACGGCGCCGACGATGCGGATGCCCAAACCTGGCCCCGGGAATGGCTGACGCCACACCATCGCCTCGGGCAACCCAAGTTTCTCGCCGACAGCGCGCACCTCGTCCTTGAATAGGGCGCGCAGCGGCTCGATCAGCTTGAACTGCAGGTCGTCGGGCAAGCCGCCGACGTTGTGGTGGCTCTTGATGGTCGCCGCGCCGTCGCCGCCGCCGGATTCGACCACGTCCGGGTAAAGCGTGCCCTGGGCCAGGAAATCGATGCCTTGACTGCCGGCGATGGCACGGGCGGCGTCCTCGAAGACGCGGATGAACTCGCGTCCGATGATCTTGCGTTTCTGTTCCGGGTCGGCGACGCCGGCCAACGCCGTCAGGAAGCGTTCGCGTTCGTCGCGGACGACCAGATCGACGCCGGTGGCCGCGACGAAGTCAGTTTTCACCTGGTCGGCCTCGCCTGCCCGCAGCAAGCCGTGATCGACGAAAACGCACGTCAGTTGCGCCCCGATCGCCCGTTGCAACAGGGCCGCCGCGACAGCCGAATCGACGCCGCCGGAAAGCGCGCACAGCACCCGTCCGTCCCTCACCGTTTCGCGGATCGACGCGACCTGTTGGTCGACGATGTTGCCCGCCGTCCAGATGGGTTTGAGACCCGCTATGTCGTAAAGGAAGTGCTCAAGGACGGCCTGGCCCTGCTCGGTGTGGGCCACCTCGGGGTGCCACTGGACGCCGGCCAAGCGCCGCTTGTCATCCTCGAATGCCGCCACCGGGCTGCCCTCGCTGTGGGCCAACGTCCTAAACCCCGCGGGGGCCTGAGCGACGGAATCGCCGTGGCTCATCCATACGGCCATGGACGATTTCAGGCCGGCCAGCAGCTTGCCGGGCGCGTCGACCGTCAAGCTGGTGCGGCCGAATTCCGAGACACCCGTGGGAGCCACCACACCGCCGAGCGCCTGCGTCATGGCCTGGAAGCCGTAGCAGATGCCGAACACCGGTATGCCGGCGTCAAAAAGGGAGGCGTCAACCTGCGGGGCACCATCGGCGTAGACGCTTTGCGGCCCACCGGAAAGGATGATCGCGGCTGGCTTTTTCGCGATGATCTCGGCCACCGTCATGGCGTGGGGCACGATCTCGGAATAGACGTGGGCCTCGCGCACCCGCCGGGCGATCAGTTGGGCGTATTGGGCGCCGAAATCGACAACAAGGACGGTTGGCTGGCTCATACCCACGTATTTTACCGACTAACAGACGGATTATTTCGCCGCAAGCGTGACGTTATACTGGGCGCACCGAACCGATAAGGAAACCTATGACCTACCGTCCAGAAACCCTTGCCGTCCACGCCGGCCAAGAAACGGCCGACCCGACAACCAAGTCGCGGGCCGTGCCGATCTATCAGACCACGAGCTTCGTTTTCGATTCGCCCGAATCGGCCGCCGAGATTTTCGCGCTGCGCCAGCCGGGCAACATTTATGGACGCATCATGAACCCGACGACGGACGTTTTCGAGGCCCGAGTCAACGCGTTGGAAGGCGGTGTTGGCGCGATGGCCACCGCGTCGGGCGCGTCGGCCGTCACCTATGCCGTGCTGAACCTGGTGTACGCCGGCGACAACATCGTCGCGCTTTCGACGCTTTACGGCGGCACGTTCGCGCTGTTCGCCAACACGCTGGCGCAGTTCGGCATCGAGGCCCGTTTCGTCGATCCGACCAAGCCCGAAGAGCTGGCCAAGCATGTGGACGATCACACCAAACTGGTCTTCGGCGAAACGATCTGCAACCCGGCCGCCAACATCATCGACATCGACGCATGGGCCGACGCCGCCCACGCCCTGGGCCTGCCGCTCGTCGTCGACAACACCGTGCCGACGCCCTATTTGTGCCGCGTGTTCGACCACGGCGCCGACATCTCCGTCCACGCTGCGACGAAATACATGTGCGGTCACGGCACGACGCTGGCCGGCGTGATCGTCGACTCGGGCAACTTCGATTGGGCGGCACACGCCGACCGCTTCCCTGGCCTGACGAAACCGGACGGCGCCTACCACGGCATGGTCTGGACGGAGGCCGCCGGCAAAGCCGCCTACATCACGCGGGCCCGCACGGTGCTGCTGCGCAACACCGGGGCGACGCAGGCGCCATTCAGCTCGTTCCTGCTGCTGCAGGGCCTTGAGACGCTGGCCCTGCGCATGGAACGTCACTCGGCCAACGCGTTGGCCGTCGCCGAGCACCTTGAGCAGCACCCCGATGTGGCGTGGGTCAACTACCCCGGCTTGAAGTCCAGCCCGTCGTACGAGGTCGGCCAGCGGGTTCTGACGGGCCGCGGCTATTCGGGCATCATGTCGTTCGGCCTGAAGAGCGGGCGCGACGGCGGCGTCAAGTTCATCAAGGCGCTGAACCTGTTCTCGCACCTGGCCAATATCGGCGACGCCAAGTCGCTGGCCATCCATTCGGCGTCCACGACGCATTCGCAGTTGAACGACGACGAGTTGCGCGACGCCGGCGTGGCGCCAGAAATGGTGCGACTTTCCATCGGCATAGAAAACGTCGACGACCTGATCGAAGACCTGGACCAAGCATTGAAAGCTGCCGCATAAGCCAGATACTGCGATTCCGCTTCGCTACACGCAGCATGACGGAATACAGCCCGGACCGAACATTCCCGTCATCCTGCGCGAAGTCGCAGGATCTGCTGAAAGGATATCCACATGACCATTTACCAAGACGCGACCAAACTTGTCGGCCACACCCCGGTGGTGCGGCTTAACCGCCTTTACCCGGACGATGTGACGGTGCTGGCGAAGCTCGAGTACTTCAACCCGGCGAATTCTGTCAAGGACCGGGTCGGGGTTGCCATCATTGACGCGGCCGAGGCCGCCGGGGCATTGAAACCCGGCGGGACGATCGTCGAGGGCACTTCCGGCAACACGGGCATCGCCTTGGCCTGGGTGGGGGCGGCGCGGGGCTACCGCGTCGTCATCGTCATGCCCGAATCGATGAGCCTGGAACGCCGCGCCCTGATGAAGGCGTTCGGCGCCGAACTGGTGTTGACGCCCAAGGCGGACGGCATGAAGGGCGCGGTGGCCGAAGCCGAGCGCATCGCCTCGACTACGCCTGGCGCGGTGCTGGCCAGCCAGTTCTCCAACCCGGCCAACCCGGCGATCCACCGCGCGACGACGGCCGAGGAGATCTTGGCTGACGTGCCCGAAATCGACTATTTCGTTGCTGGCGTGGGCACCGGCGGGACGATCACGGGTGTGGGCCAGGTGCTGAAGCAGCGTCGGCCAAGCGCCAAGGTCGTCGCCGTCGAGCCGGCCGAATCGCCGCTGCTGAGCGAGGGCAAGGCCGGGCCGCACGGCATCCAGGGCATCGGCGCGAACTTCGTCCCCGAAATCCTCAACCGCTCCGTCATCGACGAGGTGCTGACCGTCGCCACCCCCGACGCGCTCGATTGGGCCCGTCGCGCCGCCACCCAGGAGGGCCTGTTGGTAGGAATCTCCGCGGGTGCGGCGCTGGCCGCCGCCGCCGTCGTCGCCGCCCGTCCGGAAGCGAAAGACAAGACGATAGTGGCAATCGTTCCCGACTGGGGCGAGCGCTACCTCAGCACGCCGCTGTTTGCGGAATAGGCTCGGCCGCCGCCTGCGCAATCCTGATGCGCGACGTCAATATCAGGTTCAGG